>CEQY01201747.1_pt1 | contig 14424 bp, 13 predicted proteins | sample 361391 | NCBI WGS metagenome assembly CEQY01 (sample SAMEA2621075, study PRJEB7988) | marine metagenome | isolation source: saline water (ENVO:00002010), including | reverse complement strand
TTTTCTTCTTCTTCTACCACTAAAGGTTTTTCTTCTTCTTCTACCACAGCTGTAGAAGCTTTCGGTTTTTCTATCGGCACAGAAGCTTTTTTAGATTCTGCTAAAGGCTCTAAAAGTAACATTCTATCTTTTTCTAAATCCCTAAATATTAGAATTTGTTTCACATTAATAAATACTTGAAAATTTTTTGATGAAAATTTAATATCTTGAAGTGATAATATACACGCAATATTAACATCAGGTGTAATATCTTTTGTTGCTAAATCATTTCCGGCTTCATCATATATCTTAACGCCAATGTTAAAGTTTGTTAAATTATGTACATAACATCTTAATAAATATTTAGTCCGATTCTTTTGTGGCTTCAATAGTGATAAAAATGACGATTCTATATCATCTTCTGTTAAACTATTTTCAAACCATTCTGACGACTTTTCAAAAATTTTCTTTTGTAGAGATTCCTCTAACGATTCAATCCAATTTAAAATATATGTATCATTATCAGTAAATACTAAATCAATATATGTTTTTCGTCCGTTAGTTACAAACCCATTTTTACATTTGCATTGCTGAGTTTGCATTAACAATACTTCTTGATTATAACGTATAGGAACTGAATATGCGGAACCTCCCTGTAAACTTTTGGGTTCTTCTAAATCTATTCCATCAAAATTGAAGTCAGATGTAATTTTATGAATATTCATTAATAAAATTAATCATACGTTTTTAAACTATTAAAATTAATATTATAAATATTATATTAAATGACGACCGATATTATTAAAATGTGTATAAATCTATTAAATGAAGACGATGTAAAAACTGAATTGAAAGAAATTTACACACCTGTTATTACAGTGGTTCTTGACAAATTAATGCCTTATATTTATTTAGCAATCATTTTTCTTATAATTAATTTTCTGCTAATACTTATGATATTTTTCCTTTTAGTAAGAAGCAAAATGCCTTCCTTTTCAAATATATTTTATAAATTACGGTTTAAGACTATCTTCTAAAGTATTATAATGAATATTAAAAGCGAAATAAATGAATGGCTTGATATTGATGCTAAAATTAAAGAATCACAAAATGAAATTAAACAACTTCGAGAACAAAAACAAAAATATGAACTTAATATTACAAATTATGTACAAGAACATAATATTAAAAGCATCCAAACTGATGATGGTAAACTAAAACTATTTGAAACCAAAACATCACAACCTCTTACATTTAAATATGTTGAAAAATGCCTAAATGAAGTACTTCCAGAAACTTTTAATATTCCTGATATTATTAACTATATGAAAGAAAAACGTGTTCAAAGTGTTACATCTGGATTAAAAAAATATAAATAATATATATATGTTCAAAATGTTTAATCCAATGAATTGGTTAATATTAAAACCTACTACTATTGGCGAAGTTATTTCTCCTGAATATTCTAGTGTTGAAAAAAATGACGCATACGACAAGGATGTTAGAAGTAAATCAAAATCAAGAACCTATAATAAAACTAATAAATATAATAGAAGAAAAGGCAACAAAACCAAATATGCACGCAAACGTAAATAATTAAACAACACTCCATTGTTTACTATTAAATGGTGCAACTGTTAAATCTTTTGTTTTTTGTCGCCATTTCTTTACACGATTGTCAAAATCTAACTCTTTTTGCGTTTTAGGGTATATTGGTTGATTTTCCATCGAATATTTACTTGGTTGATTCATTTTAGGCTTATATCCATAACAATTTACTCCGAAAGCTACATTTGGATTTCCAATATATCCACCATTTATACCTGGACGACCACAGTCATTTTCATGACCTTTAATTGTTTGCAGTTTGTCCCATGACTTTTTCTGTGTAGGGAAAAATGCATGTTGTTTGTCTGACCAACCATAACTACACCATTCGGCACCATCTTTGTGGGCTTTTTGTAAATCTTCTAAATTTGCTAGTCTTGCTCCATATGCTTTACATACTGCCTTTGCATTTTCATAAGTGTATTTATTATCTTTAAGATGAAATACCTGGGGCATTGTTTGAATATTAGGAGGAGGTGGTGGTGCTGGGTCAACTGGTTGTTCAACCTCTATATCTATTTTTGGTTTTGGAGTAAATATAGATTTCAAATCAGTTCTAATATTAATATTATAATAGTATTGAATTGCGTTAATTATCAAAATAAATATAAATATTCCCCAAACAATTATTTCTAATGTTTGACCTGCAAAAGATGATGATGCTTTTGTTATTTTAGGTACACCTATACTTAGTCTTGAAAACATATAATAATATAGAACTACTACGATAGAGATACATGCTAAAAGAGCAGGGGAAAAAGAATTTCCTAAATCCATTTGACTATGTATAGACGAATCTATGGCAGAGTTCATAGATAATGCCGAATTCATTTATATATTATTTAGGTTATTTTTTTAAAAAAAAGGCAATATGCTTTTGCAGATACTACCTTTTTTTCACTAACTTCGGAAACAATAGTATCATTAAAATTGTACCATTTTCCATCTTCTTTTTTAATTGTTGCGGTATAATGTCCACCTAATACCCCACCTTCATGATTGCATACTGCATATAATTTATACTTATATGAACAAGAATTGTATCCTTTAATATATTCTGTTAAATCTAGTGTATCTTCCACTGGTATTCTAATTAATTCTTGTCGTTTATTATTTTTATTGTTAAATCGTTTAAGGTCAATAATTAAAATTTTAGGAAAACTCCAAAATTTTGTCATTTTTGTAACCACTTCTCGTTCATTTGTAGCTTCATTTAACCACTTATTTTCATCATCTAATAGTTCATCCTCACAATATAAATTTATACAATCCTCTAATGTTATATTCTTCTTATGTGGAATTGGTAAATTTAACATCATATACGGTTCTGGTCTTACTGAAACAATTTTACCACTTTCATTAACTATATAGGTTAATGAAATACCATAAAAATGATCTAATATAACTGAATACTCTCTTTCATACATTGTTTTTATGACATTATAACAATTCACAGCTAATGTATCCATATCATTTTTTATTATACCTTTAACTTTCACATTTACAGGATTATGTAAGGCTGTGTGAAACGCATCTATTATAAATAATAAAAATTCTGGCAGATCATTCTGTGCAAACCCTGTAAAAATATCCTTATCATGTTTATCTGCTACATTTTGTACTGTTGCCTGAAAACGTTTCGGACCAATAATTGCATTATCCGACCACATTAAATTTTTTAAATCTTTCCATTCTTTTAGTAATATTTTATAATCACAATTTTGGAGTTTATATTCTTGTGCCGCATTATATTCAATACGTTCACTGTATTTATCCAATATATTATTTAATTCATGTGTATTTGAAAGAACTTGCATACATGAATTCATAAAACATGTGTTACCCAAATTTGCCAAACCTGTTAATCCCTTTACATGATATGAACTGTAAGTCGGCTTATTTCTTCTCATCTAATTATAATAAGTGTTTTTGTTTAAATTATTAATTAAATAAAACATATTATAATATACTATTATGAATTATCAAGATTATATATCATGTATTCAAAACATTCATAGAGACACCCACGACCTTATTCAACTAAATACTCAAATTCATCAAGGAATGTTACAAATACTTACAAATTCTCTACAGCCAAATGTTACACAAAACCCTCTTACCCAAACTCCACCAGCACCTATGCCAGCACCGATGCCGCCACAAATGCGACCATCTTTACGCCCACAAATGTCACAACGTCCAATTATTAGAACACCTGCACAGATTGTCAGGCGAACCTCGCCATCACTTAATTATGTAAATCTTAATAATTTTTTGCAGCCAGTTGAAATTTCGCCTTCTTCAGACCAATTAGATGTAAATACCACAATGACACACTATAGAACTATTTCAAATCCTATTAATACTTCTTGTCCTATTAGAAACGAACCTTTCCAACCAAACGATATTGTAATCCAAATAAATACTTGTGGTCATATATTTTTTGTAAATGAATTTTACGGCTGGTTTCGAGGACATGTTAATTGTCCTTTATGTAGAAGAGATATACGTGACACCTCACAATCACCCGATATAAATTTATTAGATGAAACACAACCAAGTGACATACTAGATGCAACTGATGTTGCCGCGAACCCGCCTAATAATAATACACCTTCAAATCCATTTGTTGCTTTGCCAGATTTATCACATAATCTTTTAGAACATGATTTATTTAATAGTTCTACTTTTAATTTTGATCTTAGTGACATATCATTGAATAATAATTTTCATAATTATATGACAAATGATGAACTTGCAAATATGCATAATGACCCTCAGGTACAAGCATTGCAAACATTAACCGAAACAATTGCAACTGAACTTACGAATCAACTTCAAAATAATATTGCTCATAGTGACTTATCAAATTCTGATATTGAATTATCACTATCATTCGGTGCTCATTGACGAATTGGAATAATTAACGGCACAATAGGGTAATCAATAACTTGTTGCACTTGTTTGCTAATTTTTAATCCAAATGTTCTTATTTTTCGCAATTGTTGTTCAGTCTGCTTTATAGCTGATTCATATGCTAACTCTTTTTTTGTCGTTGTTTTGAAGGTTTGATAGTTTTTTTTAATGATTTTAAACTCTTCTATATTTTTCATAAGATTTGTATAAAGTTTTGTCAAATCTTTTGGACAGTTTTTTTTATTAATAATTTTAGCTACCATTTTGTAACGACTTGACTCCATCATTCTTTGTGCTGTTACCCATCCACCAAAATAGCCATAATGTCTCCTTGACAATTTATCATTCTTATTATTAATTCCAGGATTTGCACATAATGGACATGCAGTATTTTGATTTCTAAACCATGTAACAATACAATTTGTATGAAAAATATGTTTGCATTCTGGCAATTCATATACTTGCTCTCCATTATCTATAATATCTTGACATATACAACATATTTCTTGATTATTATTTTCTTCCGTTATACCATTATAAGTTTGTAAAACATTATTTAAATCATATGGCTCCATTAATATTAAAAAACACATCCATTTATATTACTTTTTAAAGAAACTGTCTATTGTTGCTATCTTATTTGTTGTATTCTCTGCCATTTTAATATACTTGTCAAATAACAACTCTTGTACATATTTATTGCGAATCTTCTCAATGTTTTTATCCTCAGCAGATTTAACCTCCCTCATATACTGTCTCAATTTCATTTGTCTTGACTTCATTTCCGGTAATTTTTCTATTACCAATGCAAACACCTGCATTACTGGTTTCATTATCTGGTTTGTTATATAAAACGCGTAATTTGGTTTAAGACCATTTTCTTGTATATATGATGGTAATTCAATTTTTTCTCCTTGCAATGCATTCTTCTTATCTGTCTTAATATATACAAATGGTATACGGTCTCCATTTGCAGGTTTGTTGCCAGGGTCTCGTTTACCAATTCTATCTGCCAATACTTTATGTGCTATCTGGTTCGGATTTTTATAACCAGAACGCAGCGACTTTGTTATTATAAGCTTGTCAATCGGATATTTTTCTTCTACAATATTTTGTAATGATGTCTTTAAGAAAGCTGACGCTTTCGCAATATCTTTTTCTTTCATTAAGATATCTATTATTCCACCATAGACATCCTTAACAATCGGTGCATTATCACGTCTTTTCAATACAATACCCATACTATTTCTATAACATGAATCTGGGTCATTTTCATGTAACATTCCTACATATCGTTTTTTCGACAAGAGTAGGAATGGAAGAAACGTCTTCTCATACTCAAAATCATGCGGACTCTTCAAGAATTTTGATGCATATTCACCCAATTGTTTCGCCAATTCTATCGTAATTTCTATGCTATTACGTCCTGTAATCGGCTCTCGTGTATTAACATCCTTTAAATTAAATGTAAAGAACACTGAATCTGTATCTCCATAAATATATTCAGCATTTACTTGCACTGGTCCATGATTAAGTGTTGGACAAATACGATCCGCATATGCTTCCTCTATAATGCGTTTGCCATATGTCAACAGTTTTCTACCAATTGCTGTGGTGGATGCAGCAACATCCTTCTCATAGAATGTACTTGTCTTTGCACCAGTCTGTCCATATAAAGAATTAGCGGTTACTTTATATCCCAGCTGTCGCTTGTCTAAGACACCCTTCATGAAATCGTCTGTTTGTAGGGGAATTTGTTTCCGTGTAGCTTTTCTTGCAGCCAACAACTCCTCCAAAATTGACGGCATAATACCTTTCTCTCCATTTGGAAATTGTGCCCATCGACATATTTTCTTTCCAGATATCACTTTCTCGGCAGCAGATGTTGGTGTTTTCCTACTATATTTATAAGTATCATATTCAATGTCAACATATTCATATCCGTCTAAATTATCATAGATAAATCTACCTGCATTATCTTTTGCACCGTATTCTTTTATTAACTCACCAGCAAGATTATATTCTTTTGTCCATACCTTACTATCGTGTGATAAGTTTTCACTAATCATCGATGAAGGATACAAAGAACTGTAATCTAAACATGCAACTGGCTTGTCTAAATATAGACCACATTTTGGGTCTAATACAATAGCACCTTCATAACCCTCATCACCTGGTCCCTTGTCAATATCTGGCATAAGTGTATTTTTCTCCCGGCATTTTTTTGCAATATAACTTGTGAGTTTAATTCCTTGCCCACGCAATACAAGAAACTCCATCGGAACACTGCAAATTTTCGCCATTTCTACAAAACCTGTAATCACGTCAATCTTGTTAAGCAAATAGTGCACTAGGTTACAATCTTGAATACAATATTTAGCAATAACTGAACGCGGTCCAGGTCCTTCATTCGTCATTCTAAATATATCTTGGGGAGTTACATCGTCTTTTGCCATACCCCATTTTACTTTCTTTGTTATCATATTTGGCTTTGCATCACCTTGTATAGTAAACTCAGCGTTATTACGATCTACTTCAATAACTTCAAATTTTTTGCCTTCCAAATAGTATTCACTTGAATGACCAATCTCCTCAAAGTTAATCCAACTTCCTACATTTAATCCTATCAAATTTTTAGTCTTGATTGTAGTTGTTGTTGAAGTAGGATGTGTAATTGCTTTCACACCATCACCTATGAAGAATCCCGCCACAAAATCTAATTTATATGATGTCAGGTTGTAATCACGCCTGAAATAATTATATAAATCAATCTGGATTCTTCCAGGCATCTTAATGTAATGAAGGTCATGCTGACCACTCGCAATAACAATACTCGTTTCTTCTATTTTATAACCTTGTTCAGTAAATGTACCACAAATGACATCATCTTCATCACAATTCTCATTACTTTTTCTCGATAATTTCAGGAATTCTTCAACACAACACAACTCTTTTGAACGTTCAAACATGAACTTATAATCAAAACCAAATATGTTATAGCCGATGATGATATCTGGGTCTTCGCGTTTGATTAATTTCGTCCATTCTAAAAGTACTTCCTTTTCGGTCTTACAACAGATAATTGGTTCAGAACCTTCTACTTCATCACAAGTATCTAACGCGATACAAGTATTTTTATAAGGCTCTGCTTCACCATAGCGCATGAATGTTGAACCGATAAATGTAACCTTATCACCAGCAATCTTTGGCATTATTTTTGATTTAGACAGAATATAATTAATACTATTTATTCTGTTCTCACGTGAGATTGCTTTAATCGGCATTTTAATAAGTTCCAAAATACATGTACCATGTGATTGTGATTTTTTTGCAAATTTAGCATTTGTACTAATACTTTCATCTTCGTCAGCTTGTGGTTTATTAAATGCATTTTCAATCGTGTTTACATATTCACCAGCTTCAATTGATTCTTCTGTTGTCATACGATATTCGAGTACAGAATCAATTTGGGTTGCAAGTTCCGCACTAGCTGCTCTAATTGGATATATCTGGTCTACGCCGTCTATGACCGATTTATCCTTTGGATTGAATGCTGTAGTGATAATATTACGAATGATTGTTGTTATAACAGTATCTGTCATATTTTCAATATCATATTCACTAAATATATCAACCATATTTGTAGCGAGTTTTTTATAGTCTTTAACAGGCAATGGAAAGTCACCATGACTACTACTGGCTTCAATATCAAAACTACAGATTTTGAAAGGAACAATGTCTTCTTTATCTGGCAATGCTTCAATATTATCAATACTGCATGTATATTCATATTTACAATCCGTTTCTTTATCAAACGCATCAGGTTTCACACCGGTGACACGAATCCAACCTGATGGCGAAATATTATTGATATGAAAGAATCTAAGTAATGGTGGAATATTTCCTTCATAAATAATGTAGCGATTACTTTCAATTCGCAATCCTCCAGATTTTAATTTTTTTGAATATGATGGTTGCATTTTAATATCATACCAAAGATTCTTGACTTTATTCATAACTTGTGTATTTTCAAATGATATTTCCAAGAAATTATGGTTTTCACCTCCATCAAATCCATATAATTTTTTTCGCTGAACTTTGCGGATTCCAAAAATCGACTTTTCATAATATTTTGCACCAATTGTGTTCAAAATATAATTCTTAACTTGTTCAATTCTTGACTTTGACCATTTGCCTTCCGCCTTGACAAAGAAGAACGGCTTGAAATCATCTATTGATATACTGCATGTTTCACCTGATGTATTGATACCAAACATTTGAACCATGAACTTATTGTTATCAGTCCTTTGTTTTTGTTCTTCCTCATCATGTTCATCCTCTTCGCAGATATTATATGTTTCAAATGAAAATACTCTAAACTCTGCTGATGGCATATTTAACTATTGTATTTTCATTTTAAACCAAATCAATTTATAATATTTGTTTATTTTTTAGAGTTGCTTGTGGATTTGCTTCTAGGTTTGTTTCTAGATTTGCTTCTAGATTTGCTTCTAGAAATTTTTCGTTTATTTACAGCACTTGATGTTCTCTGTCTACTACTAGTATATTTATATCCACCACTCTGTGTTCTCCGCGTATTTTTTTTAAATTTACGGGTTTTTTTGGGTTTCTTTAAAGATGGAACTTTCGCAATCTTGCGTACAGGCAAATTTTTACCTATTTTTCTATTGCTTTTATTTAATTCTGTATTAATCCAGTCTGTAATTGCATCTTTGTCTCTACTGCCTCGATATTCATTACGATTTCCTTGCTCATCAATACTTAATATTGTAGGAAACCCACCTATATTACCAATTTTTGACGTAATCTCGTCTTGTAATTCTTTTTGTTCAATATCATATACATTTTTATTAAATTTTGGATTATTCTTAACAATTTCTTCCCATTTTGGTTTTAAATCTATACAATGAGGACACCAAACTGCATGGATCATAGCTATTAATTTTTGATGACTATCTAGTAGTTTTAGTATACCTTCTATTTTTGGATTTGTCATATATATATTATATATAAATTATATATATGGCTACTAAATTACGTGAAATGATTAAATTACCTACATCGGTTAAAATACCTACATCGGTTAAAATACCTACATCGGTTAAAATACCTGAAACTTTGAAGGTAATCATGGTTAGTTTTATCTTTTGTTTAGGACTCGTTTTTATTTCTAGTTACACTCATGATGAATTTATGGAATCATTTGTAAATGAAAAAGATGAAGATGAAGATGGACCACATGATGGTCGTAAGAATTGCAATGATGTATTAATACAAAAAGGTTCCAAAATTTATTTATTTAATTCGAAATTAACTTATGTCCCTGGAGTCAACCCCGTTATTTTCAATAATTTAGACGAATATACTGATTACATTGATTGGGAACGTGCTAACGGACGTAACTGTCCAGTACTTTTTTTACAACAAAGTTTTGACGCACAGAACAACTCTGTTTACTCTATGAGACCTTCGCCACATGACCCACAAGGTGGCAATGAAAACGTTAGTGCCGAAAATTTACCAGGCAATTTATCTTCTAAAATGAAGAAATTTGAAGATGTATATGATAATATGAACACAAATGATACTAAATCACGTGGAAAATTATCTACCAACCCAATGGACAGCAATTGGGGTGGTGCTAAATTTAGTCAAAAAATAGTAACCGAACAACAAATCGGCAAAAAAGAACGAGATTCTAGATTTGATACTATTTACCAATAATCTTATTTTTTCTTGATTTTATCTAATAATGCCATTGACTCGTTCACCATCATTTTCAAAGGCGTATAACGTGTGTCAAATTTAGATAATTCTCTCATCTTTTCGTTTATATCTTTGTGTGGTTTTACACATTCATCTAAACCAACTAAATCAACATATCTGTATAATTCTATTAAATAATCTTCATAATCTGACTTATATTCACCTACTAACATATCCTGTTCGATGCGTGTATTCGTTTGTTTTAGTGTCTTAACTGCAGCTTTTATATTTGCTGGATGCAAATCTTTGTTTCCCATACCTTCTTGCAACGTTTGTTGCTTTTTTCCTAATTGATATAATCCATATACACATGCGATCGTTAATGCAATCGAAATGCAATATTTATAATCTGTACAAACTTTCGTTATTTGGTCCATCATTATATATATTAAATTAGATATGTTTTCAACTATTCTTCTTGATTATGAAAAATTCAATACTTAATATATATGAAAAATTTAATATTTACCAGTTTGTCAATATTAATTATTATTCTTATTTGTTTATATTTTACAAAAGCAGAAACTATATTAAATACACAAGTATGGTGTGATGGAAAGCCATTAATCGACTACTCCACAGATAATAATACTTTATCATATAGCCAGAGTGTTTTTGATATATTTTCACTTACTCATGTTTCAGCTGGTATTATTGCTTATTCATTTTGTAAATTTTTAAAGTTGTCGGATGAATTTTCTTTTTATTTCACATTATCACTTGCCTTAATTTTTGAAATTGTGGAAAATTCACCATACGTTATTAATAAATTCAAAAAAACGGAACAATATAAAGAGTATAAGGGTGACAGTTTAGCAAATATTACAGGAGACATTATTGCACTGATATTAGGTATTAAGTTTTATTCTCATTTCAAAACTTTGTCATTTTTTTATTTAGTACTCGCTGAAATATTATTGAGAAATTATAATGCAAGTATATATGATTTTATATATGTTTTGTTATTAAATTAGATATGTTTTTATGTTTTCGATTGCTGTTTTATTAATTTTTCTCTCTTTCCCTTTGGAATCTTTCATTTTTAACATACCCAACTTTTCATCGTTTTGTGTTATCGCTTCCATTAATTTAGCCAATGTTCTATATTCATCCATAACTACTTTTGCTATATTTTTACTTACGCTTGGTATCTGCGAAAGCATTATTTCAGCAATATTTCCACTATTTATGTTTGATTTTTTTGCATTTTTTATTGCATCAATATAATCCCCATCCCCTGTGGTTGTGTTTTTAGTGTATAATTGTTTACCTTCTTGATTGTTCTTACATACCTTCTTAAACATACATTGAATAAACCTGAATGTTTCTTGCAAATCATGAGTTGCAAATAGAGAGAAGCCTTTGTACAGACAAATACTTGTAATTGATGAATATAAAATGTCTGGTGTAATTCTGCTAAATTTAGTCTGGGAACGAATATCTCCTTCTATCAAATAAATAATATTATGATTATTTGTATCACATGCGTTCAGTCGATATGACTGTTCATTATATCGACCGTCTGATATTGACGCTGCCAAATCTGCGACAGACTTTCTCTCTATAATCACTACATCTTCCCCTTCATCATTTCGAAAAACAATATCCCCTATTTTTAAGGATTCTACTTTAATTGCTTCCTGAGAAAATAACTCTATCAATTTATTCTCTCTACAATCGATTACCAAATGCATAGTTTATAATGCTGTCATTTTTTTATATTATTTGTAGAGAGAATAAATGGTCGAGGAAAGGTGTGTGGGCGTCCCCCGTCACCGTTCTCTCTATAATCATTCCGAAACCAATATCCATATTTATGGATTCATATAGGTTAGTTTTATTTTCTCTATAATTAATTTTCAAACTATTTAGAAGAAAAGAATAATATATTTTTTAATATATTTTATATATATATAAATATGCCAGAAACAGAAATGACTGGATTGACACGTCTTACTAAAATGTTGGAAAAATTAACCAAAAATGATGGATTCGATGGACCCTTAACAGATGAGTTAAGATACATCAAGCTACCTGAGATACCGGAAGACACAAAGGAAGAGGGAAAGGATGTTTCACAAGTCAGTAATGAAATATTCAATAAAATCTTTAACGGAGAGGTGAAGAATGAGAAGGGCCTTCTTACAGGATGTCTGACCTGGTTTGGGTGTGAGAAAAATAGGTTAAATGGAATATTAACTAAAGAGGGCGAGTCGGAAAAGGATGAGAAAATACTTAGTTTACTTGTAAATTCTGTCAAGACTAGTAGCAGCCCGACCATCACTGATGATCAGGTGAAAAAAGAAATTAAGAAAAAGTTGAATGAATATTTCGAAAAGACATATAATAAATACAATGTATATAAACCGGATTTCTGGAAAGCGGTAAAGATAGCTAAGGTAACCGACGGAGCTATAATAGATGCTGTCAAGAATACTTTCACAGTGCCTGGGCAATCGGATGAACAATCTGAAAAATTAAAAGAAAACCTCATCAACGTACTTGAATCCTCCGGTGGCATTGGGTCAGGTATTAACGAGATAATAGATATGGTGACTAACGGGAATGCATCGTTCTTACCCACGAAAAGTGAAGGAACCGCTCCCTCCCCCCACACCGCTCCAGACTATTATGGTTTATTTGCATCGTTATGGAAAGAAGATGGGGTCATGCATGATTTGAAGCAGATGACGAAGGTGGGGGTGGATAATGTGAAACATGTATTTCCCAATGCGGGCGATGAGGGGGCAGTGTCGCCTGAGCAGTCGGAGGAGGAGGAGGATAGGCAGTCTGAGCAGCCTGAGGCTGAGCCTGAGCCATCAGAAAATTGTTATAGCGAACTGAAAACAGCCAATGCCAAGATTCAGCAGTTGGAAAATCATGTGAATGCTCTTGAGAAACGCGCTAAGCAGGCAGAAAATTTATCCAAAGACAAGACCTCATCATCCCTATTTGACAGGGGGGTGGAGACCATCGCGGAAATGATGAGCTCCAACCCTGTCAAGAGGATTCCAACGGAGGGTGATGATGAGGAGGAGGAGGGTGATGATGAGGAGGAGGAGGAGGGTGATGATGAGGAGGAGGAGGAGGCCAAAAAAATAATCTTCGGAGGGTTGACTTGGAAAGAGGGAATGAAATTATATATCACTAATGTGTCCAAATCGGGAGGAATCGCCGATCAATATAATCCATTTTACTGTGCCCAGGGGTCCAACCGCATTCCATTGAGGCCAAACACTATCACCAGCAAAGGCAGCCCAGACGAATGGAGCGGGACATGTGAGAAGCTTTCTTGGAGTGAGGCAAAGGTGCCAGGGGGAAGAAATAAAGTGGATATTGTGTTGAAAAGCGATAACATTGGGGAGAGCAAAGCCACCCCAAAAAGCGACAACGTGGGGAAGTTTAAGGGCAAAGTAATCCCGGAAAATCGGGTGGGGACTATAGTATTAAATAGGACGGGTAGTAAAGCTATAGATGGAACGATTATCCTGGATGATATATCGAATAAACAGGAAATGAGGTACAATGTGCACAAAGGGACAGGCCATAACCTCAGCACTGTTTGGTTTACCATGACTCTAATAGCCGAATTTCCAGAAACATCTCGGCTTGCCAAGTCTCTTGGAAAATTAAAAGATAGTGATTTGATGATAACAAGTTTGCCCGGTCACAAAATATACACTCCCGTTACACTGTCAAAAATAAAATTTAGCGAGCCGGAAAAAGTTGAGACGGAGTTGGTGGGGTGGATGAGATTCTCGCCTGGTCCTGCGAATGATATCAAAAATGCTCTGAGCCAGAATAAGACGATAATCTATAAATGGGAAGGGACGTTGGGGGAGTTTAACAAAAAAAGAATTGCCATAGTTTCAGGGAGTGCGAGGGCGGAAACAATGGCAGGGATATATATTGAGGAAGATACCGGCATAAAGAGTGGTGAAATTAAAAAGAATAATGATATGTTTTATATTAAATGGAATGGCAAGACCGGGAAGGTGAAAATAGAACTGGAAATGACTGATCACGAAGAACAAAAAGGAGGGAAAAGACGGCGTAGCATAGCAAAACGAAATAAAAGTAAAAAATATACAAAGAAACGTAGAAATGTGCGTAGTGGGCACAAGCGTAGCAGAG
>CEQY01191499.1_pt1 | contig 14454 bp, 14 predicted proteins | sample 361391 | NCBI WGS metagenome assembly CEQY01 (sample SAMEA2621075, study PRJEB7988) | marine metagenome | isolation source: saline water (ENVO:00002010), including | reverse complement strand
TTACCACCTCTAATCTCATCAACCAAATCATCTGAAAATAATAGATATAAATCAGTAGCCAATTTGATTTTATGTTCTGATGAATTTGACGAAATCTGTTTAAATTTGTAATGTTTCTCAACATTTTGTAGTTCTACTATAATACCATATTCGTTCAAATTAGGATTATCAATGTAGAAGGTTAATTTTATTGTCATATAATGATGGCCATTGTTTTGAATACGTATATAGTCCTTTAAACATTCTGGTTCAAAAGTAATGCTTTGATTTATTTGAGATGAAACCATATCACAATATTCGGATTGTAATTTTCTAAATAAAGTATAGTTATTCCTTATATTTGCTATGCTATTTTCATTGTTATCATTGGGTATACATGACATATTTGATACTAATTTGTATATTTCTTCATATAATCTCAGAGATGAAGATAGATAATTGATAAAAGACATTACACTAAAAGAATATTTTTATAAATTCAAAAAGTATAACACTAAACCTATAATATATAATAATTCATGGGTGTTCCTAGTTTTTATAAGTATATTAGAAACGCCTATAAAGAAAGGGGTATTGGTTTATCAGACACTTGCCCAAATCATGTTGACAGATTGTATCTTGATTTCAATGGTATTATACACACGTGTAAAGAAGATGTTTTGAAGGAAAATGGAACTGAGAAAGATATTCATAAAGCAGTATTGTCATATATCGAACATATGGTATTAACTATTAATCCTAAAGAGCTATTGTTTATTGCAATTGATGGTGTTGCACCAAGAGCAAAGATGGAACAACAACGTAAACGTCGTTATAAATCTTGTCAAGATAGAGCTCTTGAACCAAAGAAGGATAAGTCTGAAAGAAGTAAGTGGGATACTAATGCTATTACTCCTGGAACTAAGTTTATGGCAAATATGGACAGGGAACTCTATGAATCGAAGTATCTTAAAGAGTTGTCTAATGAAATTTCGGTTATCATATCTAATTCAACTTGTCCAGGAGAAGGAGAGCAAAAAATTTATCGTCATATTCGACAAACGGAAGACGGAGTAAATATTGTTCATGGATTAGATGCAGACTTATTTATGTTGAGCATATTGGTACATCCGCATAAAATTTATTTATATAGAGAATTTGATTATAAACCAACTTATGTATGTGTATCACAACTGATCGAATGTTTGAAAAGACATAACAAAATATGGTCTCCAAAAGATTATGTAGTTTTAGCATTCCTTATGGGTAATGATTTCTTACCAAAACATTATTCTTTGAATTTGAGACAAAATGCATTAAATAATGTTTTGGATGAATATGAGAAAATTCATAACGAATTATCACATGACCTTGTTATTGATGGAAAAATTCAAAAAGATTTTTTGTTAAAGTTGCTAAAAAATTTCTCCGAACAAGAAGATGAGTTAGTAAAAGAGAGAGCTGAAACAACTGTTTACAAAAATCTGGTAAGTCATGGTAATTCACCCGAAGATCGTTTTCATCATTGGCCAGATTATCACAGAGATATTGAAGTGAAAATCAATTTTGGAAATCCTGGTTGGAAAGAAAGATATTATGAGCATATTGAAGTTTCTGAGTCAGACATATCAAAAATGTGTAAAGAATATATTGATGGATTAGCTTGGAATTTGGACTACTATACTAATCCAGATCCAGTTAAAAACTGCGATCAAGGCTGGTATTACTCATATTTGCATGCCCCACTTTTAACTAATTTAGTGGAATACTTAGAAGAAAATACTATCAATCTTCCTTCTTCAAAAAAGAGATACACATCTCTTGAGCAACTAGCAATTGTTTTGCCACCACAAAGTCGCCATTTATTGCCGTATAGTTGGAGACCACTTGTATCCAAAAATAAAGAGCAATATTTGTGGAGATTTCGATTAGACCCGATTGGATGTACTTTCAGATGGGAATGTTCTCCAATATTACCAATATTTGATGAAGAATTTCTTAAAATATTGAACAAAGAAAGACTAACACAATTTGAAATTAAAAGAAAGAAAAAACATAATGAATATATGATTACCGCTTAAATTTGGTTTAAGTAAGACTCCAATATTAAAGACTAATGAATGTCATTCCATGGACTGAGAAGTATAGACCAGAAACATCCAAACAAGTTTGTGGAAATGTTTTAGAATTTGAACAAGTTATTAAATATGGTTCTCAGGGAAAACATCTATTGTTACATGGACCATCTGGAACTGGTAAAAGTACTGCTGTTAGAGTATTGTTAAAGAATATACCAAAAGATTCTAAACTTATATTAGATGCAAAAGCAAGAGCATCCGGTACTACACAACAGCTTATTCGTAAATTGACTTTATTTTCAATGCAAAAAACAACATCTAAACAAAGATTCGTTTTAGTAGACGAAGTAGACTCTATTCGAATTATTGACCAAAAAATATTTATTCGTCCATTATCTAAAGATATTAGTCGTTATGACGCAGATTCAGAAAGAAGTATTATATTCCTATTCATCTGTAACCGAATTGAAAGAGTCTCAGAATTTATAGTTCGTAATTGTGTTTCAATAGCATATAATTCTCTTACTTTTAAGATGGCAAATGGATATATAAGAATGATTTGTAATAATGAAAATACACATTATAATGAAAAAGCATTAAAAACTATCTTCCATAACGTGGGAAGAGATATGCGAAAAATGGTATCAACTATGCAATATTTGTACCTTATGACCGGTCGTATATCTGACGATGACTTCTTAAAAATCGACCCATGTAATAACTTAGATTATATTAAGCTTTTTGATAGAATACTAAAACAGAAGGATATTTGTCGTGTTACAGATGAATTGTACGGAGAATCTTATTCAGTTAATGCACTATGTATTTTCGCTTTAAAATATCACCAAGAAAAAGGGTGTTTAACTCATAAATACGTTAAAACACTTGCCTATTTATCTCATGATTCACATACAACCGAAAATATATGGTTTATACTTTACAGACTTATTAGCGAATCTCCAATTAAATCTTAAAGTGCTAGTTCATCATTATTATATTCAATAATTTCAATATCTGGTGCTATCCGAATTTTTACATTGTTTCCTCCACTAAGCATTTCAATCCCATTATTTACATACAAATCATTATTGTTCATTATCTTTCTTATCCATAGTCGATAACCATTACCTGTAATATGTAAATTTCCACCCTCATAATATTCACATTTTTGCATTATATAAGACGACAAAAAGGTTAATGCATCATTTAGTGTATCAAAAACCCCATACAATTTTACACTTGGGTAACCACCATTATGATTTATTTCATAACCATTCAATAGATAATGTTCCATAATCTATTTTTGTTCTGACTATTTAACCGTCTTTCAATTCATTTTTATAAAAATGAATCATTAATCAATATAACTTACTATTAACTAATGATTAACCATGTCTTCTGAAAATAAGATGTATTCTAATAATACTTCTCGTTCACTTGAATCTTATATAGAAGCTTTCTTTATTAGACAAAAATGCCCCATTTCTGTATTTATGAAAGTTTGGTTATATATACCTCATAATAAAACACCAAAAGTTTCTAACATAAATACAGAAATTTATAATAGGGTATTAGAAATCAATCAAGAAACAATTAAAATTGAAAAAATCATTGAACAAACCACTCTTAGCAAAGATAAGATACAAGCTGTATTAGATTTAAGCGGAGGATATAGAAATATTAGAAAAATTGTTTCAAAAATGGTAAAAGATAAGGAATATAGGAAGAACATACGCAAACAATTCCATTTTCCAATTGGACGGTATGTTATAATTCGTGAAGCTTTTAGACAGAATAATCTACTGATTAACTAATCTTTCTCTATGTTTTTTTATTGTCTCGATAATAAAATTATCCTACTAATATCATGGAAACAGCATTTCGTTTATCTTCAATAATTATATATATTGTACTCCTATTTTTCGTATATAAATATGTATTGATACCTGGATTATCAACATATATTGAACGTTTTCAGGGATTAAATGACCAAAATTGTATAGACAACTACTTTGATATGATAGTCTGTATTTGTGTACCTGACCGCAAACAACATATGATGGAAACATTCAAACAATGGGGAATTAAGAACGTTACTTTTTTTGATGCTTACTTAAAATCTGAATACACTTTTCAAAACTTTATTGATATTGGATTCCTCCACAAAGATCATACTGACTACTTGAATCTTGGTAGGATTTGTTGCCATTATTCCGCTTTGTCTGTTTATAAATCTTTTCTTAATTCTTCTGCCCAAAATATATTGATTTTTGAAGATGATTTGCGCAAAGACACATACAAAGATGTTATACATTTCAATAGTATATTGCGACCTATATTATCAGAAGTACCCAGAGATTGGGAATATTTAAACTTTAGCAAATGTTATGACTTTTGTACTCAAAATACAGATATTTCTAATCCGTTCTGGTCTATACCCGTTCGTCCATTATGTCGTACAGCTATTGCACTGACACGAAAATCTGCTAAAATGATTATTGAAAATACAGCTCAAATGAAAGAACAACCTGGCGATAAAATGATTGGACAACTGATTAGAGACAAAAAATTTAAGGCATATTCTACAAAAGATATTACATTCTATCAACATCGTGAACAATTTGGCTCTAATCTTGGAAATACTTTAAATGGAAATCCACGAATGTGTACAGACTATATCAAAAACACTTACAAAGATTTCTACAAATTACTTAAAAACGATTAGATTAAATTACTATAATATACCAGCAAATGGAATCTTGTCCAGTTTGTTTTACAGAAAATGATATAGAAGCCAATATTGATTTTGTAAAACTAGAATGTGAACATAGTATTTGTGATGAATGTTATCAAAAATGGCATATTCAATTATCTAATAGTGATTGCGTTATTTGTAGGAAAACAGTTGTAAATATACCACATCCACCAACTGAACCAGATAATACTATACAAGAATTGTATTCTAATTTAGGTATCATGAGTTGTGTATTAATGATATGTGTAGCGTCCTTTCTAACATTAATTCTTGTAGTCAAAGATACATTTTGGAAAGTTCTTTCTATAATGCTTTCGTGTACAATTATTCCTATTTTACTCTTTTGTATTGACAATATTATACTTAGTATTATACACACGCAAAGGCGAATTTGGAGGAATGGAACACAAAATTCACAAAATATTCAACCGAATATCGAACTTAACAATGTTCAATCTTAAAAAAAATATTATCAATATATAATGTCTGATCTGAGTATACCAGATTTAATTGTACAAGCAGAACCAGTTAATGTGTCTACACAATCAAGAATGGTTAAAACATTACGTTCAATTGTTAATCAATATGCCGATAATTATGAATATTTTGTTAAGAGTTTACCTGCGGCGATTATAATAATACCACTTGCTATATTCTTTTTGTCACCAAACACAAGTCGCGGTATATATTTATTTGGAGCTATATTTACTTTTCTCGTAGGTGCGATATTTACACCACATTCCGGAGAACATTTTCTAAACAATAGTCCATCTTTACATGGATTAGCTCTTGGTTATGTTGTAGGATACTTATTTATGGAAAATATAATGCTTCAAAAAGCAGGTTCTATGTTATCAACTGGTGTAATGGGTACTATATTAGCAGTACTTTTATCAATATCTCTCGAAAGTGGTTCTGCAATTTACAAGAATATGTTAAATATTGGTATTGGTTGGATGCTTGGTATATTATTTGGTATATTCTTTTGTTATGCTGAGTTCAAAACATTAGAATCAGCTGTAGATAAAGGGGCTGAATTAGCTGAAAAAGAGTTAGAAGAAAAAGAACTATTATAATTTAATAAATTTCTTAAAGAGGTAACAAATACTCACCATCTTCGTCATTTTTATTTTCTTCGATGTTCTTATTAATATCTGATAACCTTTTCTTCAAATCTCGATAATAGTCATCTAAATCATCATAATATTTCTTTAAATCATCAAATTCTTCTTCATATTTTTCTGGATGTATGTGTTTATGAGATATATCTCTTTTTACATCAGAATCTGAATTGTTTTCATTGAAAACATCTGGACTATGTGGTACAAATTTATAAGGCTTGATGTAAAGTCCAAAAGAATTGTGTACTAATACTGATAGTGAAAGTAATATATAATTCATATTTATTCCCTTATTATATTAGTCATTCATTTTTTTACAAAGAAGGTGAATCAAGATTAATTAAATCAGTAAGATTGATTAGTTTGTCATAATACATAACTTCACTATTGAATAATATTAAAATAATGAACAAGTTACACTGTAATGACAATATATATAGTCCGAACAAACCCACAATATTAACAAATTGGTTGAATATTTTTTTTTGGTTTATATAAACAATACAATACCAGGTTCTACATAAAGTGTCCAATATAATTAAAATTATTAATAGATTTAATACTAATTTTCTTATTTTTACAGAGTGTTTAAGTCTAATTATAATATTACCATAAATTGATATAATTATTGAAAAAGAAGTATATAACTTTGAATAGAATATGAAATATATTAGGGAAAGACCACCATTTAGAAGTAAGGCATTTCTTATGTAAGTTATTTCTAAATTCATTTTATGAATAATATGTTCTGGTATTACATCTTGAATGATATATGATTCTGTTATACTAATTTGAGTAGCATTGCTAGCGAATTGAGGATTAGTCTCTGGATTAATTACAGAAATAGTAGTACAAATTGGATGATTATTGTTTATATGTGATGTGTGTGTAGCAATAGGTATTTCGTAAGCCATTAATAGTTTATGATTTATGTATAATTCATAAATTTAAGTTTGTTTTTAATTAAAACATGTGGTATCATATCGCTTATATGTTCAACAGTTATTACTGTAAAATCGACATTAGTATCTGTAATTTCAAGTATACGTTCATCACGAATAATGTCATCTAAATCTGGCTTATTATCTAATGGTATCAAAACCTTTTTAATACCTGCTCTTAATGCTCCTTGAATTTTCGATTGTAGTCCACCGATTGCTGTGACATTACCATTAAGATCAATTTCTCCAGTCATTGCAACATCATTTCTGATAGCTATACTTGTTAACTGTGATAAAATAGCAAGTGTAATAGCTGCACCAGCGGATGGTCCATCTTTTGGAGTACCACACTCAGGAGTATGAACATGAAGGGCAAAAATGTTTGAATCTTTATTTTTGTCTTTTTCGGATGAGTTATAAAATTTCTTTTTAAAATCATCTGGAATCAGATTCCATGCAATAGTTTTAGCACATTTTATACTTTCTTTCATAACATCTCCCTGGCTTCCAGTTAGTATAAGTTCAAGAAATGTTTTGCTGTATGCTCTAAAAACTTCTATAGTAGTGAGTCCACCAATACCAGCACCAGTAGCATATAATCCATTAATAAGACCAATTTTAGGTTCTGAATGAATAGATTTAATGCGAACTTTATGTTTCTTTCTAAGAATTTCATCAACAACTGCTTTAGAGATAGTAAATGGTAGCTTTTGTTTGGTGGTATTAATTATAGAGCGTAAGTTAATTTCTCTAATAATTTCATATAAAAGCTCTTTAAGTTTACGAACACCAGCTTCATATGTGAATGATTCTATAAGATATTTAGATGTTTCATTATCTATAATTATGTCTTCTTTATTGAATCCAACTGTTTCTAGCATTGATGGTAGAACATAACTATTAATAATATGAAGTTTATCAGGTGTAGATAGTGGATTTGTTTTAATAATGTGCATACGGTCTCTCAATATAGGGTCAATCAAGGATGGGTCATTGAAAGACATTACTATAATAGCTTTTGATAAATCAAATGGTATACCTGCAAAATATCTATCTTCAAAATGGTCATTTTGTGTGGAGTCAGTAAGATGTGTCAAAATACCAGTTATTTCTCTACCATGTTCAGTGCGACTAACCTTATCAACCTCATCAATATATATAATTGGATTCATACATTTTTTTTCAATGAGAATATCAACTATTCTACCCCACGTTGAACCAACATAAGTAAAGTTATGGCCAACTAATGTAGATGCATTAGAACTACCGCCGAGTGTAAGCATTGCAAAAGGTCTTGGTTTACCATCAGCATCTAATAAGCATTTTGACATACCCATTTTGGCCAGAGTTGTTTTACCATTTCCGGGGGGTCCTTGTATTCCAATAACAGTTCCCTCTGTATTACCATTAATCCATTGGCCAACTAGTCTTTGAATTTCTAATTTAGCATCATCATGACCAAAACAAGCTTCATCTAGTTTTTCTTTAATATTTGAAACATAAACTCTTTTTTCATTTTCATATATTTCCCAATTATTACAGAAAGATTGTAGTTCTAAATACAATGATTTTTCAGAGAAAAAGCATTTTGATTTTGAATTTTCAGATTCAGAATCGGTCTCAGTTTCGTCAAATATTTTTCTTGAAACTGGTCTATATGTGCGTCTTCTTTGTAATGTTCCATTAATAAGTGATATTTTCTCATCAAATGATGAGTCACTTTCATCATTAATTCTTCCCCTCCTACCAAATGTAGGACTGGATGAACGTCCTCTCAACATCTTTATGCTTGGCATATTTTTAAGTCGATTATTTGGACTAATATTCGAAATATTAGAAAGATTGGATATATTAGAGTTACTTGAATCATTTGAGTCAAATGATGTAGATGTGTCTCTTTTTTCATCTAACTGATTTTCAAATATGGTTATATCCAGCTTTTCAGGATTAAGATTTTTGTGAATCTTTCTGATTTTTGATACAAGTGTTGTAATATTATGACTTGTATTTGATGGAAATGTACTAAGAGAATTATATCTTTTAATTTGTAACATTTGATTTTGTAATTTTGATAATTTGAACTTAAATTTGTCTAATTCATCAATAACAACATGGGTTTTGTACTTTGAAAAAGGAATTTTTAAAAATCCATCTAACCATTGTTGCGCCTTACCTCCACCTTCTGATGAATTTACACTCTTAAGTTTATCAACTGCTTTTGCCTTTGCTTGTTCTGGAGCATTTGATATTAGTAGACGTTTATCATAGGGAATTTTATCAGTACTAATTTCCATAGTCTTAATTTTTTCTGTAGTTTTCCTATAAGAATATTCAAATTCTCTTTGAATAGTCCAATGCATATTACAATAAATTTCATGAACGGTTGTTGAAGAATTTTCACTATTCATTAAGAAGTCAAATAATACAGTAGCCACATATCTTGTATTTGTTTCATAAAGCAGCAGCAATGTTAGCATATAAGCTTTAGATTCAACATCTCCATTCATAAAATGCGCTACAAGAATATTCAATGGCATACATTTATACTCTTTCGCATTGCTAAATGCAACCGATATTGTACTTGCAATGTCAGTCTCCGATTTCCCAACAATATCATCTACTCGTGTTTGTTTCAAAAATCCGTACTTAAAATCATCGGGAATATGTAGATTTGATACCTTTTCAAGAAGATTATTATATTTATCATTGTAAAATGTGTACATTTTACATAAATCTATTGAATCTTTCTTGAAATTACCATAAATAGTATATTGTACATCTTCTATAAAATCATAGATTGTTATTCGTGTTTGCTCTTCAGATGCATCAATTACTACTTGATCTTCTGGTGATTCTACGTTGATAATATCATCAGTATTTTTCTCATAACGTATAGGTACAAATACATCCTCTATAAAATCTAATTTTTCAGAAAAACTCGTAGTTTTTGGATTATCTATCACTGAATGTTCCGAACTATTCATTATCCAATTTAAAAGAGTTCTTAAATCATAACAAGTAATATACGTTAAAAGGTCTCTAATTTTTAACTCAACCTTCGTTACACAAATATGTCTTTTAACGAATCTATTACTTTCACAACTATTTCTTAATTCTTTATGAATTTGTATTAACTTTGTTGTGTAAAGATGATACGCATTCGTACTTATCTTTTTTGTTAAAAAATTAGTTTCTACATTTTTTACTATTGATACGCTTATTTCATTACATCTATGTACTTTCGTGTCTAAGTTTCTGGAATATACCATTCTTTGACGAAAATTGTTTTGGAATTTTTTTATTCCTGCTTCATGGGCAACCATAATAAGAATCAACTATTTATAGAATCCTCTTAATTTAAAAGAAGGGTTATTTTTTTAGTATTTTATTTAAAAATCGGCATCGATACTAAATGATTTTACACTGGATTTTGCAGAGGTGTTTGAAGAGCTAACCCCTGCTTTTGAATATTCTGATACCCTTTTTTCGAAGAAATTCGTTTTTCCTTCCATACTAATCATTTCCATAAATACAAAAGGATTCTTTTTATTGTATACTTTGGTACATCCTAATTGTACAAGTAATCTGTCTGCAACAAACTCTATGTAATCAGACATGGACCTAGAATTCATTCCGATTAGATTACAGGGTAGTGCCTCTAATATAAATTCTTTCTCAATTGATACTGCTTCCGTTATAATCTCAACAATTTTACTGGAATCCAACTTATTAGCAAATTGATGATACACCAGAATAGCAAACTCCGTATGAAGCCCCTCATCTCTACTAATAAATTCATTACTTAAGCACAAACCAGGCATAAGACCTCTCTTCTTCAACCAAAATATTGAACAAAATGCTCCCGAAAAAAATATACCCTCAACAGCAGCAAATGCTATCAATCTTTCTGCAAAATCTGATTTCTCATCAGCAATCCACTTTGTTGCCCAACGAGCTTTCTTGTTAATACACTCAAAATTATTTATGGCATCAAACAAAATGCTCTTTTTACTATAATCTTGAATTAATGTTTCAATCAAAAGAGAATAAGTCTCGCTGTGAATAGTCTCCGCTGCTGTTTGAAACGCATAAAATGACCTTACTTCTGGAATATCAATATCACTCATAAACCTTTCAACTAAGTTCTCAAGAACAATACCATCACTTCCAGCAAAAAAAGCCAATACCATTGAAATAAAATGTTTCTCATCCTCACTCAATTTCTCCCAATCTACAACATCTTTTGCTAAATCTATCTCTTCTGCAGTCCAAAACGCTGCTAAATGTTTCTTATACATCTTCCATACTTCAGGATATTGTATCGGAAATAAAGTGTATCTCTTTAATTTTGAATCCGCATTTACTGCTTTCACTTCGTGAGCTGACATATCTATATATTATTATAATTTATAGTATTCAACTTATATTCTTTTCTCACATTTTACTGGGAAAAACAAATAGATTAGAGACATTTTATTCTAACTCAGCAATCACAGTTATCTTCTTGTCGTTTTGCTCAAATTTTTTTGCTACTACTACAACACTTATTTGATCGCCTTTATTACAATTATCTAATAAGTTCAACTTCTCCTTTTTATCACATAAATCACGAGGTATCAGTATTACAAGCGGTGAAATATCACTGTTTAAGCGACCAAGAATACCAATCTGATTCTTAGTTACTACTTTACAATTTAATACTACCCCCGGATTTGGATTACAAAGAGTATATTCATACACTACATTAATAGAATAATGTAACTGTAATGCTTCATGTGGAAAAGATATACTACCCCTCTCTACTAATTTTACAGTATTCGGAACAACATAACCAGAACCAATACAACGCCCCTCTATATCTTTCTTAATCTTTTCTATAGCCATTTCATTTACAGAATCCTTAAACTCACCATCAAGACTATCTTGAAACTCCGATGAAGTAAACCCAATCTGCGTAGTAGCCTGCTTTTGACTACATATTAATTTCAGATTCTTGTCCATTATATCTTATATATACTATTTCATTTATGTTATAATCATTTTTATCTAAAAATGATTGTTAGTATCTAAATAACATCAAACACAATAGAATATACTATTCATAATGTCTTGTACAAATATATCACATGATATAGAAGATATATCTTGCTTTGATAAACTTCATACCATCGCATATGATGACTTAAAAAATAGACCATCCATTGACAACTTTGTCCAAGAAAATCTAAATGTAACTAATTGGAAACATCTTGAGAAAAAAATGAGAGAATTTCAAAAAATTCATAAAATCACTTTTCGTAAAGTTGATATTGTAGCAAGCTATAAGAGATTACAACTAAATGAACCGAACTTTTATAAAGTTGTATTGAAAAGAGCTATGCGAAGTCAATCTGGGGTTTTAGTTGTAACTGTTTTCACTCATGCTTTTCCAGAATATACTGACTCAAAAACGGGTGAGAGGAAAAAACAAATGTTTTCTTGTAAACATAATTGTTATTATTGTCCAAGTGAACCTGCAAGAGAAGAAAATGGTTGGATTGCCCAACCTCGCTCATACTTAGCAGAAGAACCAGGAGTTGCAAGAGCATGCTCCGTTAACTATGATTGTGTTGCACAAGTTAATGTACGCATTTCTCAATATTTACGTATGGGACATACTATTGATAAACTTGAAGTACTTGTTTTAGGTGGAACTTTCAGTGAATATCCAAACGAATATCAAATTGAATTTGTAAGAGATATATATTATGCCGCAAATACTGCCATATATTCTAATCGCAAAGAAAGATTCCCACTTGAAACAGAAATGCTTTTAAATGAATCCGCTCAAATTCGTGTCATTGGATTGACATTAGAAACCAGACCAGATACAATTACTTTACAAGAAATCGCAAAATTTCGTTCATTTGGTTGTACAAGAATACAAATGGGCTTACAACATACTGATGACAAAATATTAAAAATGTCTAATAGAGGACATTCTATTAAACATACTATAGATGCCATCTCCCTTTTGAAACATAATTGTTTCAAATTAGATGTACATCTTATGCCAAACCTATATGGCAGCAACCCCCAAAAAGATATACAAATGTTTGATGAAGTCCTTTATAACCCATTGTTACAAGCAGACCAAATCAAAATATATCCTGTCTCAGTTGTACCGTGGTCCGTTTATGAAAATATGTACAAAAGCGGTAAGTATAAACCTTATTCTGATGAAAAATTAAAAGAGGTTCTCATTTACGCAAAAACACGAATGCATCCATGGATTCGATTAAATAGAGTTATTAGAGATATACCTATCAGTTATATAGAAGGAGGATGCTCAGAACCAAACATGAGACAATCATTATCTAAAATCAGCAACTGTAAATGTATTCGTTGTCGTGAAGTTAAAGGTAAAGAAATCAAAGAGGCTTATCGAAAAATACGCACATATGAATCAAGCTACGGCACTGAAATTTTCATCAGTTATGAAACAAACGACGAAAAAGTCCTTTATGGATTTATTCGCCTCAGAATACCTTGGAGAAAATCTAACATACCAACCTTCCCAGAACTTAAAAATAGTGCATTCATACGCGAATTACACGTATATGGAGACTTAAGTGGTGTTGGACAATCTAAAAAAGGTTCCCAACACAAAGGATTTGGTACTAAATTACTAAAAGATGCGGAAAGAATAGCATTATACAACGGATATTCAAATATTACCGTTATTTCAGGGAATGGTGTACGCAATTATTACAGAAAACGCGGATATAATGTTACTACTCAACACGGATATCTTAAAAAACATATGTTCAATCCAATTATTACCTTCATTTTCAATTGCTTTGTACAAGTTTGTGTTTATATGGGTGGCATATATCATAAGATATATTCGAATAAGAATTCATTCTATCAGAAGTAGGATTCGTTCTTAACCCCGATAAATGTTTCGATAAAAAATTTGAATGCGATAACCCTTTTTTAAACGTCACATATGGAATCCATAGTTCATGATGATTCGTTTCCTTTGAATTCACTATCTCATTTATTATATTTTTACATGCTTTTTTTGAATATCTTACTATATATAGATGCGAATACACAAAATCCTTATCTCTACTCAGTAAATTTTTATCACCAACTCTATACCCCGGATACCAAAAAGGTAACTTAGAATCATGTTTACAAATTATATCTGTTTTATCATTTGAATAGGAATCTATAAACTCTTTACAATTTTTTACATACACATCATCTTCAAACACCCACATAAAATCATATTTCTCACTTTGAGAAAACCAATGCAAAACACCCAACTTTGCGGGATTATCTTCCCATCTACCATTAAAATTTCTTACCTTCTCTCCATATATTCTAAACAATTCATCACAATTATTTATTATATTCAATTCATCTTCTTTTATTTCCTTACTCCCCTTCTTATCCCATGCCAATATTACATCTATATCAGATGTCTTCTTTATTTGCTCTATTAGTGATATATTATACTCCGTATAACCTGATAAAGTTATCAATATCACCTGTTTCATTCTTTTAGTCTAATTCTAAAAAAAATATGGTCTTTA
>CEQY01396370.1_pt1 | contig 14459 bp, 10 predicted proteins | sample 361391 | NCBI WGS metagenome assembly CEQY01 (sample SAMEA2621075, study PRJEB7988) | marine metagenome | isolation source: saline water (ENVO:00002010), including | reverse complement strand
CGAACGTTCTTGTTTGTTCTAGCCAAAGAAGTGATGAGAACTTCCACGATGATTACACTCCATATTGGATTAAGTATAAAGAAGGAGAAAAAAATATAGTCTCACATCCAAAAGAAGGTTGGAACCTAATTAATACCTCGCTCAAAAACCAAAAAACTGTTTATAACTTTTCGAGTAAAACCAGAAGTTTAAAAAACTATCTTTACCCACATGCGACTACCGAGGTATTTCATAAATGTCTTAAGAACCCTGACTTAATTTATAAACAAGAAGATATAAATCCTTGTCAAAAGCATTTTTTGGAAGGAATGGCTTATAACTGGGAGGCCGGACGAAAATCTATTTTTATATTTAACACAGAAAGACTATGCGACAATCATAATAAAACGCGAGAGAATGAAAAGCTAGATGCTTTATTCTGTGTTGCTGCTGGTTTTAAAGGTTTAAAAATATTAAAAGATTGTGGCTATCATCGAGAAACAGAAATTATCTATTTCGATTTTGCACAAAACGCACTTGACTTTAAGAAGAGGCTCCAAAAAAAATGGAATGGTTTGAACTATGTAAACTACTTAAAAAGCCTTGTTTCCGAATACAAATACGGACACTATCAAGCTATACCGAAGAATGAAATAATAAGCGCCAAGGGAGATCCTCGATATGCTGACCTTCCGTTAGAAGAAGCTGACTGGGACAAACATGAACTTTTATGGAAACAAACCCAAGACGATTTTGGAGGAGAAAATATCTTTTTCAAAACCTGGATAACAACTGCTTCTCTGAAGCATACCTATCTTAACGAAGATATAATGAGCCTCTCTAGCGTTATGATTGAAAAACTAGCTAGCTTTGAGGGTAAAAACGTAGGCATTTTCTGGTCTAATTCTTTTAGTGTCGAGACTGCTTTTTGCTACATGGATAAGGGTATAATAGATCAAGGCTTTAAAAACTTCCTATTTGTTTTAAAAAACTTACGATGTAACTTTTATCTATACGGTACAACGCCGGAAGGTATTGACCTACAACACTTTCCAAATAATTACTTCAAGGATGTTTTATGAAATGTTACATACAATTAAAAAAAAGAAATGAAAAATCTCCAAGCTTAACACTTGAGTATATACCTAGAAACAACCTTGTAGCCAATAGGTATTTCAACCTCCTTAAGCACTATATAGATCAAAAAATCCCGGTTGATCAGCAACAATCATACTGGAATCTTGCACTTAAAAAAGAACAGAAAGAAGAGCTTATTCGAGAACTTCAGCATCATTGCGATTTTGTAAATAAACAAGAACAAATAAATATGAATTTCGATATTGACTACTCTATTGATCAAGGTCTTTTAAATGAAATACACAGCCGGTTTGAATTATATTTAAAAGCGTTGCATGCGAAAGAAATTAAAGTTACACAGGAACAAGAAATTGATGGCTCGCTTTTACAAATCAATCTTTTAGTACATAAAATAGAGAATTTCCATGCTATTGAAAGACAGATCAAAGAAAGAGGAAAAAATGGCGTTGATGCCAATTTCGGATTTAGATTTGAAAACGACACTTATTTTGACCTTGAGAGTCACGATTTTGATCACTTTACTGAGGATCGTCCATTTGGATCAATGAATTGTGGATACAATACAACAGGCAAGAATCTTCTTCACTGTATGCATGATAATGACCTAGATATTGTAAAAACCTTTGGAGTGTCACCCCAAAAAACATTCTCCACTGAAGCATTTTTCTGGTTTGGAAATTCTATAGACGGTGACCATTGCATGGAAAAATTCTATCGTTGGTGGGATCAACACGATCTATCTCAGTACGGTTATAGAAAGTATGATCGACAAAACTCAGTGGGAATGATTCCTCTTGCAGACTTAGTTGAACCAGATGCGTTTAGAAATAAATCGCACTGGGAAAAATTACTTGTTCTAAATCAATACAATGGGGTTGATAGTGTCTATCTAGAAGAAGTACCGTCCTATCAGAATACTCACTCTACTCTTTGATAGATTATGCCCGCACGATTTTTCCAAAAAACCCTGAAGTTCCTAATAAGTTCTTCTGGGAATTCTAAATATTTTAACTGCATTTCAGAGAATTTTTCAACTGATACACCATTGACATAAACAATATATTTAAGTCTTTTTCTTTCTAATATCTGTTCTTTTTTAACGAACTTCCAAGGATTTACATTTATAACTCTCATAAAGATATAGCTATTATCGTCAATAATTTTTTCTACATGGCCAGCATTAAACCATCCAAGCTTTAACTTTAAATAGGTATCTCGTCTAAAAACACGGGGAAAAAAAATGGTACGACCTGGCTCCAAGTCAAGCTTACTAACTTGTTCGATAAGCTCATTCGTTTTCTTGGGCATGAGATCATAGTGAACAGACATATTCTGGAACCAGAAAAGTGAATTTACGAGTAAAACGCTTAAAACAATATAAAGTGAAAGAAACTTCGCCCAATATCCCTCAAGCTTTGCTGTCGCTAAAGTAAAGACAACAAAGATATAGAGCATAAACAAACAAGTAACTGAATATCTTTCCGAAGGTTCTATATTTCCTTCAAATATCTGAAAAGTTAGAAACGAAAACAATATTACTATGCATAAAAATGACGAGCGTCCTACATTTGTTTTTCTTTTATCTTTAATAAAATACAAAAGGCTTAAAGGTAATAAACTAACTAAAAAGGTCTTAAAAATTTTTATAAAAATTGTCATAGAGCCCAGCAAATTAGCTTTGATTGAGCCTTCGCGTTCTAAAATTCCTAACCAATAAAATACATTTCCCTTTTCATAGAACTGAATACCAAACCAGATTGCTGGAGCTATGGCCAAAGGGAGCAGCTTTATTAAAAATGTTAATTTTTTATTGTAACCAAGATACAACCCCAACACACTAAAAATTAGCCATCCTTCAAACCTTGTGAGACATGCAAAATTTGCAAAGAATAGGAATCCCACTAAATCTAATACTTTAAATTCATCACTTAGTAATCTTTTGTAAAATATAAATGATATTGCCACTAATAGAAGAAAAAAAGGCTCAGACAAAGCTTGAAGTGAAATGAGAAAAAAAATAGAATTTAGAGAAAAAGTAACTGCTACCAGAGCGACAATCATCATATTAAAATTCGACTTTATTTCATTAATGGCCAGATAATAAACAGTTGAGATCGCGCCTCCCAAACAGACAGCATGAAACAAAACAAGGTATTGAGAGCTATTAAAGAAGAAAAAATATAGTCTTATAAAGTAAAAATGTCCTGGTAACCACCAATAATTTGGAAAGAGGTATTTATAAAGCGTATCTCTTTCAATGAGAGCAGTGCTGATTCTTGCCAAAGGATCCCATTCTTGAAAAGAAAGTGAATCGACAACTAAATAATCTATTCTAAAAATGATAAAAAGAGAAAAAACAATAAAAGTAGAATAAATTTTTTTATAAGATAAATTCAATTAACGAACCACTAAACCCTTTGCCCTAGCAATCTTATCCATTATTGTGCCAATCATTATTTGATATCCATCAGGCTGAACTTTAGAACAGTAAAGTTCACTAAGAACACGGTCTAAGTACATTTCTTATTTGACGTCTCCCCTCAAACTAAAGAAAATTAAACTTAATAAAATGGCAACTTCAATCCAAGCAACTTGCTATATAATTATTTTACATACATACTTTAAGTTTGTCCTCACAATTTCTATTCTCATGGCTAGCCCTATATAAAACAACTAGGTATAATATCATAGATTTTAGAACTGTTTTAAATAAAAAGTACAAACTATGACCTTAAGTATTATCCTTCCTGTCTATAATGATATAGATGAGCTTATTCATGGCCTAAATTATTTAAAAGAGAATTTTCCTAGACCTTATGAGCTAATCATAGTGGATGATGGGAGTAAATTCTCTAACCAATATCTTAAGTTAGCCAGTCAATTCAACGCAAAGTATCTTCAAAACATCCAAAATGAAGGCAAAGGAGCCTCAGTACGAAAGGGAGCTTTAGCAGCACGGGGTGATATGGTTATGTTCACAGATTCAGATGTTCCTTATCATGCGCAGGAAATGATCGCGATGGTAGAGTTAATGAACGACCATTCTATAGATATAGTATGTGGCTCTCGCTTTGGTAAGAATATTTACATGAAAAAAACTTCAATGCTTAGGGGTAGATTGAGTAAGTTGTTTAATTTCTTAACAAATATTTTTTTAAATCTTCGAGGTATTGATAGTCAATGTGGGCTAAAGGTTTTCAGAAGTTCAATTGTAGAAGAACTCTTTAAGGAGCAAAAGATAAAAAGGTATAGCTTTGACGCTGAAATATTAGTCCGTGCAGTTAAAAGAAATTACAAGCTCGTATCCCTACCCGTAACTTTAAGAGAAATAACTCCTGGGTCATTAAAGCTCTACAAAGATGGTATAAGAATGCTATGGGACCTGTTCGTTATATTTGTTTATTATCGAATAATAAAAGATTATAAGGGATCATCTAATCATGAAAGCTGAACTTTATATATGTGACGACTATGCTTTAGACAAATCCACAGATTTAGCGATAGAAATACTTGCAAGCAAGGGTAAAATTGATGGAGCATCAATACTTGCAACTCACCTAAGAGATCACGACTTAAAAAAGCTTAAGTGCAAATTGGGATTACACTTAAACCTTACAGAGGGGAAAGCACTGTGCCCACTATCAATTAAATCAAAACTAACGGACAAACATGGTAAATTCAAGGGTTTGAGCGGCTTATTTTTCGGACTTATAACAGGTTCCATAAAAAAGGAAGTCATTGAAAAAGAAATTATTGCTCAAATTGATTTTTTAAAAAAAAGAAATATAATGATTCACTATTTAGATGGACACCAGCATATACAATTCCTTCCATGGATAAAGCCTTTAATTTTAAGTTCTTTAGAAGCCACAGATCTTAAGTCTATCCGTATTAGAGAAGGAATGTTTTTATATCCAACATTGAACTTAAAATACTTTATATTGAATTGTATGAGTAAAATTTCTAAGCCGATGACTGCACAGCTCTACGGCTTGGTAGATTATAACAACGCCGAATCTCATAAAATATCAAAAAAAAAATACTCAAAAACCGAGTTTATTCTTCATGTCGCTCATCCGAAGATTCCGATTCAATCTCTAGACCAAACAAGCTACAATTTTAATGATAGGGTTAAACAGTTCCAGAGAAGACTAAGAGCCTAGAAGTATTTTTCTTAGGCTAGCGAATCCTTCTTTGCGGTATTGTAAGCAAAAAACAAAAAAGTCCACAAAACGAAGGTTGTAAAGAAATACTTTTAAATAACCTAGAAACTGAATTCGCTCAAGTTGCTTTCGTGTTATTCCTTCTAGTTCCAAAGCATTACCAATTTGTTTATTAAACTGATCCCAGTCTCTTGATAGCAATTTGTATCCCCCTTCTCCCCTTAAAGCCATTTCACCAACCTTTGTTCCTGGATATGGCACCATCAATCCAAAAATAGGTGTAGTAGGGTTTAGCTCAACGGCAAAGTCGATTGTTTTTTGAGCTGAGTTCACAGTTTCATTTGGTTGCCCCAATATAAACATAGTGTCGTATTTAAGCTCTTCCTCATTCAAAAGCTTGATAGTCTTTTTTATTTTTTCTTTATTAATACCTTTACCCATTTTTCTGAAAACTTCTTCATCACCGGTTTCTATGCCAAGTCCAACGAGTCGACAACCAGCTTTTTTCATAATTCTTACAAGTTCTCTATCAAGAGTATTAACATGAGTTTGGCACCACCAAGAAATTCGTTTGTGATAGCCTCTTGCAATAAGTCCTTCACATATTTCGCGAGCTCGTCCTCTTTTGACAGTAAAAATTTCATCACCAAAATAAATAGACTCTGGTTTGAATTTATCCAATATATAGCCTATTTCATCCAAAGTAGTTTTAACGGCCCTAGGCCGAACCACTCGACCTCCAGGGTTCATGCAAAAATTACAAGCAAAAGGACAGCCACGGGAACTCTGAATCACATATTCCTTTGCCGGTGAGAACATATCCCACGCTGGATTAATACTATCCTGATCACTTACACTTACTGCAGGTCCTGTTACAACTATTGAGCCGTTTTTTCTATATGCTACACCTGATGGAGGAATAGGCGTGCTTAATTTAAAATGGCGAATAAGCTTAAGAAAAGTTTCCTCTCCCTCACCTATAACAATATAATCAAAACAGGGAAACTCCTCTAATGTCATCTTTGGCAGAGCGGTAACGTGCACACCACCAATAACAGTAAGGAGATTAGCTCGAGTTTTCTTCAATCTTTTTGCAAGTTTAGCTGCGGCTTTAATTTCATTTGTCATAGCAGTAAAGGCGACTAAATCATACTGACCTTTTAGTATAAGTTTTTCTGCCTCATCCATACTAATACGATCAAACTTACAGTCCATGACCTTAACAATGATTTCGTTATCATTATCTCTTAAGTAACCTGCCAAGAATGCTAATGCGGTTCTTGGAAAGTCTGGAAGGTCGTAATATGGTTCAACAATCTTCTCTACAGGCGGATTGACTATTAAAATCTTAATATTATTTTCTCCTATTTTTCACTCTAGTATAAAGTAAAATTTACCAAAACAAATAACCTATTGATAAATATAGCTTTTTTTAAGATAATTATAGCACTCTTTACTCTAACAACTCAGGAAATGCACTTGGTCATACTAGGTATAAGCAGTTTTGTATTCGACTCATCAGCTTGTCTACTGATAGATGGAAAACTTATATGTGCAGTTCAAGAAGAGCGTTTCTCAAGAGAAAAAAATACTGGAGTTTTTCCCGAGGAGTCAATAAGGTTTTGTTTAGAATCAAATGGTTTAAGTATAAATGATATAGACCATGTCGCATTTTACTGGAAACCTTTTATTGGTTTAACAGACCGAATCTATCAAATTTTTAAAACACTCCCAGACAGTTTACAGTTTTGGGGAAGCCACTCAGGCAAGTGGATAGACATGTTGAACTGTGAAAGAATTTTAAAAAGAAAATTTCCGGGAGAACATAAATTTAAATTTCATAATGTACTTCATCATTTGAGTCATGCGGCTTCAGGCTTTTTAGTCTCATCCTATAAAGATGCAAACATACTTGTTATGGATGGTTCTGGTGAAATAGATTCTACCAGTCTATGTTATGGAAAAGGAAGTAATATAGAAATTGTTAAATCGGTAAAATTTCCTCATTCCATGGGGTACGCCTATGTTTCAATCACACATTATTTAGGATTTAAGCCAGATAGCGACGAATACAAGGTTATGGCGCTGGCATCAATGGGAAAAGAATCTAAATACTATGAAATGTTTTGTGATTTAATTAAGTTAACTAAAGATGGTGGCTATCACTTTGATCTGAGCTTTTTCAACTATCATAAAGGTGGTAGGGACCCTTGGGTGTCAGATAAGTTCATTCAAAAGTTTGGTCCTCTGAGATCAAAAAAAGAAACAATTGAAAAAAGGCATCAAGATATAGCTTGGGCATTACAAAAACGACTTGAAGATGTAGCACTTCACTCAGTAAAATATTTAAAAAAAATTCGTCCTTCTGACAACTTAGTCATTACGGGAGGATGTGGTTTGAATTGTATTATGAATGAGACCCTCGTCAAAATGTCAGGCTATAAAAACGTATCTGTCAATTCGGCCCCTCACGATGCTGGAGCCGCCATTGGTGCAGCTTTTTGGGTACAAAATAATACACTTAGAAACCCACGCAAGTTTGTGTTTAACTCAGCTTTTTTAGGTCCAGAGTTCTCTAATCAAGAGATTAAAGAATGCTTAGAAAAAACAGATTTGAAATATATTGAACTCAAGTGGGAAGAGCTTACCAAGCAAGTTGCCCTTCATATAAGAGAGAAAAGGATTGTCGGCTGGTTTCAAGGTCGTACTGAATTTGGTCCTCGAGCTCTTGGCAACAGAAGTATATTAGCAGATCCAACTGTTAAAGAAATGAAAGACATCATTAACTATCGAATAAAGCACAGAGAGCCTTTTCGTCCATTTGCTCCTGCCATTCTAGAGGAAGAAGTCGGTAATTATTTTGAAGAAAACCGCTCACTCCCGTTTATGACGTTTATACTTAAAGTAAAAAGTAATATTTCGCAAAAAATTCCAGCTGTTGTTCATTTTGATGATACGGCCAGAGTTCAGACAGTCAACAAGTCCATCAATCCACAATTTCACTCTCTTATTAATGAGTTTGAAAAGCTGAGTGGAGTTCCTATTCTGCTTAATACTTCATTCAATGATAATGGTGAGCCTATAGTAAATACACCTTCAGATGCCATAAAATGTTTTAAGCAAACAGGCCTTGACTATATGGCTATTGGAAACTACTTGGTTAAAGGAATTTAATTTATGTGTGGTATTTTTGGAATTGTCTCTCGAAATCATTCTAAAGTTAAAAACCTTTCATTTATTAATCGTTTGTTTTCACTAACTGAACCAAGGGGACGACAAGCGGCTGGACTTACTCTATACAACAATGAAGTAATCCATGTATTCAAGCGGCCATTAACAGCCTCTAGGTTAATTAAGAGTTCGGAGTATTCCAAATTTATACAAAAGTCCATTCCTGATAATCCTCAGGGCGTGATTGCAACTTTAGGACATTGTAGATTGGTTACAGATGGCAGTGAACTTAAGAATGAACACAACCAACCCCTATATACTAAAAATTTAAGCGGGGTCCATAACGGGGTCATAAATAACTTTGAACGCTTAAAGGATGAGAACAGATTAGAAACTGAGGGTATATCTGACTCTGAAGTTTTATTTAAATACCTTGAACAAAAAATACAACTTGGAACTTCACCGGAGAATGCCTTAAGTGAAATTTATGGTGAAATAAGAGGTGCTGCATCTCTTGGAATACTTTTTAGCAAAGTTCCTCGCATGGTTATTTCCACAAATTTTGGTTCTCTTTATTATGCAAAACTAAATGAAGACCTTTTTATTTTTGCTTCTGAAGAAATGATTGTCTCTAAATTTATTGAACATGAAAGTTTTAACTCACCTATCTTTAAACTAAATCCCGGCGAAGGGAGAAGTATTAGTATCCAGGATCTGAATATAAAATGTTTTAGCTTAGAAAATAAAGCCTCAAATATTAACACTAGCTCAAATGCTTTTTCTGCAAATATAGTAGACCTATCGCCATCTCCCAAGAATATCAAACGTTGCAAAAGATGTATCTTGCCAGAAAACTATCCCTTTCTTAGATTTGATAGCCATGGCATATGTAGTATTTGTAATAAATACAAAAAACAACAATTTCATGGCAAAGAAGCCCTTGAAAGACTCCTTTCTAAATATCGATCCAAAAATGGTGAAATAGATTGTGTTATTGGTTTAAGCGGAGGAAGAGACAGTAGCTATGGCCTTCATTTGCTTAAAGAAGAATTTGGAATGAATCCAATTGCTTTTTCTTATGACTGGCTCTTAACGTCACGCAAAGCTCGTCACAATATTGCAAAAATGGCTGGCGCATTGGGAGTTGAAGTTATCTACCGCTGCGGAGACTACCAAACACAAGCAAAAAATATTCGTGAGAATATTTATGGTTTTCTCAAAGAACCAGACCTAGGAATGATGACTTTTGTTCAAGCAGGTGACAAAGAAATGTATCATTGGGGTAGACAAATTAGAAAAGAAAAAAAGCAGAAACTAACCGTATGGTGCTCTGGTTATCAACTCGAACAACGTGAGTTTTTTATAGGTTATTGTGGGATAAATAAAACCCTAATAAACAACCCAAGACTTTATGATTATGGGTGGATTACAAAGCTTAGGCTAGCTATCTACTATGGAATGAAGACATTAAAAAACCCTTCATACTGGAATAAATCCATTTGGGATAATTTCATGGCTTTTTGGCACTGTTTCGTTGCTAGGGATGATTTCTTATACCTATTCAACTATTATCCTTGGAATGAAAGAGAAGTAGAGCAAGTTCTCAAAGAAAGATATGATTGGGAGGCCGATCTGAACTACGGAGTAAACCAGTGGCGTATGGATGACTTTCATACAGCGTTCATCAATTACGTCTACTATACAGTGGGTGGGTTTTCTGAGTTTGATGACTTTAGATCAAATCAAATTAGAGAAGGCTTAATTTCTAGAGACGAGGCACTAAGGCTTACTGCTATTGATAATAATATTCGTTATGAATCACTTTTAGAATTTTCAAACTTAGTCGGTTTTAACCTAGAACACGTTCTTAAAGAAATTGAAGCCATTCCCAAGCTTTATAATTATTAGCAATACAAAATACTTATTTGAAAAACACAACAGCTTTTAAGGGCTCTTTGTTTCTAGTAAGAATTCTTGCGCTGTTAGATTTAGATCTTCAGGAGTTTCAATGTCTGTGTAAGCTTTAGTGACCTGTCTTTTGAGTTCAGCCATTTTTTCTCCATTCCACGAAATTGAGTCAGGAAGAAGATCAAAATTTTCAAAACCATGGGGGAAATACCGATGATCGAAAGTTACATTACCTATATCAAAACCCATTGCTTTAAAGTTTCTTATAAACATAGGGATTTCCCACAAAGACTCGGGAACTGTTGTAAATTGACCGACAACTCTAAAGTCTAGCCGATTGAGCTCTTTTTTTAAATTTTGTAATTTTTTTAGAATTTCCATCAAAATATAAAAAAATGGCTCCTTAGGTTGCATAACATAATTATGAGTTTCCTCTGTAGCCGCATTGATAGAAATTATTAACTCTGCACCTTTTTCAACAATTTCTCTTGCCATCCTATCTGACCTCAAAGCCAAACCATTTGTGGTAATCGTAAGATTTTTCTTTCCACTATTTAGTAAGTCAAACATATGTTTGACGGCATCCTTAATAACAAAAACCTCTCCACCAAAAATATTTATCTTCCCCCAACTCTCGACCGGTAACTTCTTGGCCAAATCTTCATAACGTAGATGGATAGGATTGTCACGGTCTTGCCAACACATGATACAGTCAACATTACATTTCTCACCATATTCAATCATTAAATCTTTATAGTTTTCGATTTCAACAACTAATTTCTCAGGATTCGGTTCAACATAGACTTCAAAATATTTTACCTGATCACAATTGTCATAGCAGGCGAGTGTAGACTCTAACGAAGCTTTTCGCATAGCCGTTATTTTTTCACCATTAATAATATTATTGATTGGATCCGTACCTATATTTCCAATTGCGACTTGTGGACGGTCCCCTAAGCCACAACAAGGATAAACATGTCCATCGTGACGAATCATCATACCATTCCAAAGACGAGAGCAAATTTTTTGCTTTTTAGTCATTTATTTCTCCTGAATCTCATTATAGCCCTTAAGAACTTTCTTCTCCAGTATTTCAACGATTTTTTTTGCCAACATCAAATTGGCTTTTTCAGTAAGATGGCAACAGGAGTCACGGTATGCATCACTGGGAAAATTGTTATAAATATCAAGTATATCGATAGCTTGTGGCTGTAACTCAAAAGCTCGCTTAATAAAAGTGGAGTATCTCTGTATCATTCCAATTTTTGACTCGGCTTTAACATAGCCAATTTCTCTTAATCTTTTCTCATTTAAGGTTAACTGTTTTTTATTCTGTAGGTAAAGATTAGGTTGTGGTATTACTAAAAGCTTTTTTCTTTCGCTAGCAAACAAAGCCTTCTGGTAACTGGTATATTTAGACCAAATTTCCACAGATGCTTCTAAAACCTCTAATTCATCTTTGATTTTACCTTTATGTTTAAAATTAAGCTCTGGAACAGCTTGATTCACCTTTCTATCACCATATTCAGTCCATCTGTTATATATAAGTGCTAAACTAATCCCTATATTTGAATTTTTAATAAAAACACTAAACGTATCCATAAAACGCTTAAAGGTTTTTTTCTTATTTAAGTTGTTTACCAACAAATTAAAATACTCTTTATTATTGAACAACAAAGCCGGACTATAGCTTGGGTACTCAATAGGTACACTAGGGTAAGAAAAAGTATTTACCTCATTGAAACCGTCCAGATTAATTCCTACATCGACGGAAGACAGAAAGTATGAGGATATAAAAAACTGTTGTGGTTGTTTAGTAGAAGGTAGACCGAAATTCAAAAACTTCAACTTAATATTTCCATTCTTCAAACTCTCATTAATGTCTTTATTAATAAGCTCTAAAAAATTGCCCAATTCAAAGGCAACTGAGCCTCCAAAAATACCTATTCTTAACTCACCTTTTTTTGGTAAAACAGGAAAATCAAAAGAACTCGAAAAGCCATAGTTATTCACTTTTAACTTTTTAAATTCATCTGCTGTGTCATCATAGAAGCTGAAGTGCTCACTAAGTACAAAACTAAAATAGGGGTGACCAGCAATCGAGAGCTCTTGGCCTTGCAATGCCTTGTCATATATATCTGCAAAAAGCTTTGGTTTATTAAAATTTTTATAAACTGTAGATAGTAAAATAAACAGTACTAACTCTATAACAATAAAAGAAATCAAAACAGATAATGATATGAAAAGAAATTTTTTCACATAGTTTTTCATCAATCAGCCAGATACGCACAGTAAAAAGCCAATGTTACAGGGCTCACTCTATCACCAACTTTTTCAGGTGCAATAAACAAGTTGAAGGTATCGAATGAATGTCTTGGAAAATAAATTTTTTCAAACTCTTTTATGTTTTTAAGAGGTTTCTCCCACAGCACAACCTGACTAGAGCTCTCTATGACAACATTAAATCCTTCGAGTTTTGGTTCCCTATAATTGAAGAATCTTTTTAATATCAAATATCCCTTCGAACCAGACCCCTTTAATTTAAAAGTCATTTTAGCTGGTTTATTTGCTAGGAAAATCTTTTTTGGGCTTGCGCAATTATGTTCACTGTATTCTCCCCCTGATAGCTGCACCTCTTCCATATCGATATCAATCATTGTTTGAGATAATTCTAATGTGGAACGAGGAAGAAAATTATTTTGTAAAACATATAACGTATTATATTTTTCTAGATAGGTATTGCAACTAGGTAACTCAGCAAGAAAATCAGTCCTATTGTTGGGTAAGACTATTGAGTCAACTTTTTTTCCGAAGTCTAATCTGGACAGGATATGAGACTTAGTTAGATTCACACCTGAAATCATTTGATGAGAAGCAGGTGAAAGATCTTTTTTCTTGATATCTATACACCCCTGTTTGCCATTTGAAATACTTTCAAGCTTACTTTGTAATCCGCTCCATATTAAAGAAATTCTTATATCGGTTAAGGTGACAGCTAGGCAACTGATAAGTAAAAAACTTTGTAACAACTTTCTTCGACCTGCATTTCTATCTCCGAATAAAGCAACGATTAAAAGAATCGATATAAATATTGGAGTGATGTGATAAAATTCAAGTCGTCCCGAAATAAAAGCATTGAGGTCTGGCACATACACCTTCAGAGATTGTTTCACTAGTAATATCAAGGCTGCTGTGCTTATCAACGTAAAAGCTAGCCTTCTATAAATACCCCTCGTCGACACTAATCCCAACAGCCCAACAAAACCAACTACTATATAGTTGGCATCCTTAACAAACAAATAGTTTAGACTCGCCCCTAGCTCTCTAAACCTCCAAATTTCAAATTTGTTTTTAGTTGCAGCGACCAATAGTCCCCCTGCAATCACGGCAAACAAAAGACAAAGGGTATCTTCTATCTTATTGCGTAACAAACGTCGTTCATCATCTACAAGGTTTATAAATGCAAAAACAGCAAATACACTCAATGGAAAAATTGAAATAAGAGATGAAAAAGTTATTAGAGGCAGTAGTGTTAATAGGAAAAAGTAACGCTTCCATGGAGCAGTCTCATTTCTCAAAATTAAAAATAACATCATAACTAAAAGAGGTAATAATGTAGCTGCTTTAAGCATCTGTGATGCCGACATTAAGAAGATAAAAAAGAACACAATGTGATTGAGAGCTTGTAAGTTTGAATTCTCGTCTTTCTCTGAAAGCCTAATAGAATAAAAGTATGAAGCGAGGGGAATGATAAAGTATAATACTTTATAATATTGTAATGCGAGATGCGGTAAACCATCATTAACTAAGACACGGGGAATAAGTTGAAAAATTATCGTGCCGAAATCAGAAAGTGTAGTCCCTAATATGAAATCCCCACGGGCAAAGAAATCATAAAGAAAACCCGAACCCTGACCCATCAAAATGCGATTTGTAATAAAATGAATCAGCAGAATCAGTGCTGCCAAAAGGAAAAAGCTCAAGTTAAAATTCTTAATTTTCATATAATTTAATTATAATTCGTAATCTATGTAGCAGCAATGAAAAGTAATTGATCGAGGCTGTTGGCTTACAGCACATTTGCTATGAAAAATGGCGGAGACGGCGAGATTCGAACTCGCGGAACGCAGAACGTTCGGA
>CEQY01035926.1_pt1 | contig 14478 bp, 12 predicted proteins | sample 361391 | NCBI WGS metagenome assembly CEQY01 (sample SAMEA2621075, study PRJEB7988) | marine metagenome | isolation source: saline water (ENVO:00002010), including | reverse complement strand
TGAACTATATGTTTAATGAAGCATCCTCATACAATTCGTCTCTTAACAACTGGAATACATCGAAAGTCACTACTATGGAACGTATGTTTAGATACGCAACATCATTCAATCAGACTCTTAATAGCTGGAATACATCCAAAGTGACTTATATGCATGTTATGTTTAGTAATGCAACATCATTCAATAACAATATTGGTGGTTGGGATGTATCAAAGGTGGTAAACATGGAATATATGTTTAGTAATGCAACAGTTTTCAATAACAATATTGGTGGTTGGAATGTGTCTAATCTTACATATGCACCATATCTATTTAATAATGCCAATAAATTTAATCAAAATATTGGTGGTTGGAATGTGTCTAAATTATCAAATATGGTTGGAATGTTTAACGATGCTGGGGATTTTAATCAAAATATTTCCTCTTGGAATGTACAAAAGATAAATAGTACTGGTACAACCTCAAGTGCTGGTAATGCAGGAATTTATGGTCAAAATTCTGGTCACAGCGACCCCGCATTTTACAATTCTAGTTTGTATTACTTTTTAGTACAAGAACAGCCTCTTACCAGTACTAACATTGCAAGTGCAGTAAATGAATGGTTATCAGATCCAACAAATGCGACAACAAAATACGGTGGTCATATAACTGCTTGGAATGTTTCCGATGTTACAAACATGGAAAACTTATTCAAAGATAATACTACATTTAATGAAGATATTTCTAATTGGAATGTATCAAAAGTGACTAGTATGCATGAAATGTTTTATGGTACAACAAATTTCAATCAAGATATTTCTGGTTGGAACGTATCCCGTGTGACCAGTATTAAGAGGATGTTCCAAAACGCTACATCTTTCGATCAAGATATTAGTGGGTGGTACATCGATGAGGATGTTAGCACTGATATGGAACATTATGGTGTTAACACTAATCATTCAGAACCATTTTTTCAAGAATCGATGGAAACTTACTTTGACACCAAGAAAGACCCAGTAGACGATGATCAATGGCAAATAATGAGAATGTTTAAGGCGTGGCACACGGACGGGGACGATTACTCGCATATTTATGAAGATCTTGATGATTACGGTGGACATCCAAATAATTGGGTTATGAATTATGTGACGGATTTTTATAACCTGTTCGATGACGAATTCTTTGAAGATGCAGATGATTTTGGCTATCCGGACTTTAATGTAGAACTTACTAAGTGGAATACAAGTAAAGCGGTGAACATGGATTCTATGTTCAAAAGTATCAGATATTGGAATAATGGTGAGCCGACGTACTGGGCATTGGCTAATGACGACCCGCGAAAACAACTCTACGATACTACCGGTTCTATGTCTTCACTTCCATGGGATACAAGTAAAGTAACGAATATGTTCAAGATGTTCGACGGCGCTGATTATATGGCAGTCGACATATCCACTTGGAATACAAGTAAAGTGGTGAAGATGAGTTATATGTTCAAAGGTTGTGGTTACTTTAATAGTGATATTTCTAATTGGGATGTATCAAAAGTAACAAATATGGAATATATGTTTTCAAGCTGCGGCAACTTTAATAGAGACATTTCTAATTGGGATGTATCAAACGTAACAAATATTAAAGGAATGTTTTGGGGTATTCAAGGCTTTAATCAAGATATTTCTAATTGGGATATATCAAAAGTATCAACTCAATATCCCAATAGACTGGAGAACTATGGCGTGAACTCCGATCATCCGGATCCTTTATTTAGAGCTTCCAGTATTTATTATTTTCAAATGTATCAACAAGAACTCACTTCATCAAATATACAAACAGCCGTAGATGTTTGGTATAATGGGGGGAATGAAGTCAATGAAGTCAATCCTTACGGTGGTGCCATATATAATTGGGACGTATCCAAGGTTACAGATATGGCATCGTTATTCGCTCATAAGGCTCATTTTAATACTGATATTTCTAGTTGGAATGTATCAAAAGTGACGAATATGAAGCTTATGTTTATCAATTGTATGAGGTTAAATGTACCTTTTGATAGTTGGAATGTATCAAAAGTAACAAGTATTGAAACAATGTTTTATGGTACCGGGATGGGCTATCAGCACTTCCCAGCGGGCGAGACACCAACTATGTTTAATTCACCTCTCAATAGTTGGAATGTATCAAATGTCGTAAATATGCATAATGTTTTTATGTATAACAATGGTTTTAACCAACCTCTAAATAATTGGAATGTATCCAAGGTTACAGATATAAGTGAAATGTTTGCTGCAAATGGTGGAGTATTTAATCACGATATTTCCAATTGGAATGTATCGAAAGTACATACGTACTTCAATTTTGGACAAAATCAATTTAACCATTATAGTGAACAGTTTAAAGCAAGTGATCTAAATTACTTTACGTAAGTTTTATGAATAAACAATAACAGGAATCTACTATAATATAATAAAATGCCAGAAATAAGAAGATTGGTTTCAACTAGATTAAAATTAAAAGAATTACAAGATATTTGTGTAGGTTTAGGTATATCTACATGCGGTAGAAAGAAAGATTTGTTAAAACGTATAAATGATAAAATAAACAATGTTGATGAGGGTGAGGTTGACGAATCAATAATTGGGAATCAAGAAGGTTTAGAACAAACCTCTGATCCAGATTTTCGTTTTTTTAGAGAAGAACAAGATAGGGAATATGAAGAAGGTTTAAGACAAGATAGAATAAAGGGGGTTGAAAGATTGGTTAGTGAGAAGAAATATTCTGAAATTTCAATATCAGATATGAAGTTATATATGGATTCTAAAAATATAAGCTATACGAATGTGATTGAGAAGAGTGATTTAATATGTTTGTTATCAGAAAGTATTGAGGGTAATGATAAGAAAGATATGGAAGAGACAGAAGAGAAGGATATTCAATTAAACATGGAGGAATTAAGATTAGCAAGACTAAAGTTTTACAATAATATTCAATAAAAAAACAATATAAGTTTTGAAAAATATTAAAAAGAATGGATGTAAACGTAGATAAATTTGCGGCCGCAATAGGTCAAATTATGGGAGTAAATGACCCATCAGAACTTGCGGGTTTGTTTACAGGACAGCAGCCCCCGAGTAGTGATATGAATGATGTGCAGAAAACAATTGCAAGTGTTTGTAGATTAATGTCGATAATATTCAAAGCTAGTAAGAATGTTGGGAGTGATGGCAATGTTAATGGCGAGAATAATTCTGGTGGATTCCAAGGCCAACAGGGTCCACAGGGACCACAAGGTAGACAGGGTACACCTGGTCGACAAGGTGTTCAAGGTGAGAAGGGTGTTCAAGGTGAACAAGGTCCACAGGGAGACGAGGGTCCACAAGGTATTCAAGGTATTCAGGGTGAACAAGGTCCTCGTGGTTTTCCAGGTGCGGATGGTTTAAGAGGGAATGATGGAGATTCATTTTTCAAATTAGAAGATGGTGTTGTGAAAAATGATAAGAATATTTGCGATATGGAGATAACAAGTATTAATAATTTGAGTTTTAATTCAAATAATATTGTGACAAATGGGACTCAGATATGTAATGGAAATTGTGAGAGCCATATGTTTGAGTGGGCAGATGGGAATAAATCGAATGAAAATAGGGATGGTCGAATAGTATATTTAACTAATGATGGTAAGATAAGATTGATTGAACAGGAAGACTATGGAGTTGGTGTGAAGCTTCAACCAATTGGCGTTGTTTCAGTTAATAATGGTGTAGTATATAATTCGCATCCGATGCATTGGAAGAACAAATATGTTTCTGACGACTATGGCAATATTAAGACAAAAACAACATATAGATATACAAATAAGAAGGGGATTGTAATTCAAAGTGTAAGGCGTCCTTCTAAGAACACAAAATATGAAATTGTTACAACAAAAGAATTAAATCCAGAATTCAATTCTGAAATGATTTATGAAAATAGGTATGATAGATCAGAGTGGAGCAGTATTGCATTAAGAGGAAATGTTCCGGTAAAAATTCTGGCATCAGATGAGTTAGATGATAGATGGATTTTAACAAATATGTTGAATGAAACAGAAAATGTTAGGAATGTTTTTATTCGGTAAGTTCATTCAAAGATATAATAAATTTGGATATATCTGCTGAAAACCATTTAAGTCCCATTAAACCATATGTTTTATCGGAAGAAGCGATGTTTAATGATAGTTTAACTTTTGAAATAAGATCAATAAGTTTAAGTTGTGTGTTTTGAAGTGGATTAACGGTGTTTAAAATATCTGAAAAGAGTTTAGATTCAACATTATTTGTATCATAATATATAGGTGAATTGACAATTGTAAATGTGAAATTTTTAAAAGATTCCATAACATGAGAGAAGTATTCTTTGTTGTAAATTTTACAAAGATTTACAAATGTGAAGAATTCAGATGCCTTTTTGAGTTTGTCTAAAAATTCATGAGCGATTAAATTATCCATAGCATCTGGAGTATCTGGTGTGTTGGGGTCATGTTTATATGTATCTCCGATGATAATATTTCCTCTAATAATACTGATTTTAGCTTTACCGTAATATAGGTCGAATAAATTGTATGCGAATTGTATAATTGACATAGGCATTTTATTATTGTTGGTGGGTGCAATGATAGGTATAATATTATCTTTAGATGAAGTGAAAATATTAATTTTTTTGTCGTGTAATTCAAATTCTTTATTGGAAGAGAGGTCAATAATTTTAGATAATTTCCGATTAAGAACCTCAAAATTTAGGAATGTTATATTAGGTTGAGAAGTATAAGAATGTCCAAGTACATTATTGACTAATTTTTCAAAATTACCAAATTCAGGAGTTTGTAGTAACTGAGAAGGTTCTGTAATATCATAAAGACATGTGAATTGATTATTCTCATCTTTTCTAAGATATGTCAAAATTTTCTGAATATTTTCTAATGAAGTATCAATATGTTTAAGTAATTTTTGCTTACAAAGCAAACTATAATTTAAGCTGTTAACTTTACGAACAAAATTAATAGCATGAAATTCAATATCATCACTAGCGTCATAAGATCTTTGATGTACAAAATGAATAGCTAAATTTTGTTGTTGTTCTGTGTTTTTGAGCAACGAATCTAAATCATATTTTTTATCATCAATGTAATAAATATTAGGAGGTAATTGCAACAATATTTTCTTTTTAAGGTCAAATGAGCTACTAAGAGTATAATATTGATTATAATCTGGTTGATGACTGCCCCATATTTTAGATATAGTATTGGAAGCTCTAACTGTGATGCGGTTATGAGTACCAAATAATACTGAGCGTACAACAAGTCCGTGATTCATAGAACCAGCAACTATATCATAGCCATACATTTGGTATAAAATGGGGGACATATTGAATAGTGAGTATGGAATGATATGCAATAGTTGATCATATACTTGATTCCAGAATGTATTATCCCATTGTAGGCTAATAGCGATTTTTTCAAGTTCTGTGGTTAACCATACTTCAAGTACCTTTGTAGATGAATATATAGGTAATAAATTTGAAGGTAATTGAAGTATGGGGGTTCCTTCTGGAATAGGGAAGGATTTATGTAATGTGTTATCATATAAATCTGCATATTTTGTAACAAAATGACCGTCTTTTGTTTCCTTTATTTGAAGCTGTCTAAGCAAATTAATTGCAATAAATAGAGGATTATAGAAATTTTCATTAGAATACCATGAATTTTGTTTGGAATGTGCGAACCAAGATAGTATAAGCGATTGATGCCAAAGGTTAGAAACATTTTCTTCCATTTTGGAAATTGAAGAGATTTTAGAGATTTTGTCAATAACACAGGCTGAATCAAGGTTATCAATATTATTTGTAAAATCAATATACAAATCTCTTATAGATTCCAATTCATCGGAATGTTTAAAATCATTGTGAGTGTATTTGTTATTTACATGAATCTGTAATGGTTCTTTATAGTATTCAAGTAAATGTTCAAATGTAGTTAATGATTTTTGTTGTTGATTTTCATTAGAGCCACCAAATCCTTTCCAATTATAACGCCGTACTTTTGACATAGCCATTACTTATATTGTTAAATATATTTCTTGTGTTTTCCGAATAGGGTTAAAAAAATAATTGATATATCATGGAATATCAAAATAGACAAATTGCTTCAGATGTATACATGGGTGCACCTGATAATGAATATAAAGTTTCAAGTGAAAGATACTTGTTGGATTTCAAGAATATAGAAGCGGAAGATGTAGTATTTATATTTCTAAATATGATGGATAATTGGCTTAGGACTATTATCACATCTTTGGATAAAAAGGAGCGATTAAGAAAGCTAGAAAGGTTTTTGTATCGCTGGAATATATGGACTGAAATAAATTTAGAAATAGATAATCCCTTCTATTTATATGACATGTTAAGTGACATGTCTGTTTCTTCTAATACAACAGAATTATTTGTAAATTTCAAAAAATTATACTGTGTATTTACAAAATGTTCAATGGAACAGTCGAGTTATCCACGTTCCGAATCTGAATTAGTATCAATATATTTGTGTAGATTTATAAGTTTAATAGTGGAGAATTTAGATACAATGTCGATAATATGCGAATACAAGAATACTCTACTGGATTCGGATAAATATGAGAAATTTTTTTCAGGTATATCAAAAAATTCAAATAAGGGCTTATTAAGTTCCAGTATAAAAAGTAATACTTATAACCAAATAGATGTATTATTTAGAAATAATGATAGAGAATTTTTGGAATTGTATAGTGGAATAGTAGAAATGGGAATGGCGCTTCGTAAAATATCAGAAGAGATGAATGGAGATATTGGAATGATACACTCGATTGCAACAATGGTATTGGAAAAAAGTGATAATTCTTCAAAGATAGCTAGAAGAGACATTGAATTATTTTTAAATAGTGAAAATAGGGTATATTTGGGTGTAGAAAAACATCTAAATAGTGTTTTTCTAAACAATGCTATAACAAATGTAATGGATACAAGTATGAATTCTATACGTAAAAACTTAAAGAAATTAACATATCCTCCTTTAGAAAATATGTATAGAATACTTTCAGAAGTGATATTAATACCTCCAAAAATGAAAACATCAAAAGATGGTAAAAAAGTCGATATAGAAACAGATGAATTAAGGAGAGTCTTTATTAGAATGTATCAACCGGAAGATATTCGTGGAAACATTGAAGAATCATTTTTGAATAATTACGTAAAAACATGCGTAAATTACAAAAATAGTGAATTATATAAGACTGTGATAGAACCTCGTATAATTGATACTTCTTCAAAAGTAAATATGTATTCTGTAGACAATAATAGCGAGTTGGCAAAATATATAGAATTAAAGATTCAAAAAAGAGATTAAATGTATAGAATAAAATTATGTTGTTATATAATGTATCTTGTATCTATACATTTGCCAAATCATAAAAATATAGATGAAATGGAAGTTATTTCTGTTGTAAAAAATCACTGTAATGAATTGAAACTTATAAAATCATTTGAATATTCAAATAACTTGAAAGAGTCAAACATTGGTGAACAAAATATTAAATGTAGTTTAGAATTAAATCTTCTGAATGTTTCGAAAGAACAGATTGATATTATAAAAAATGTAATTAACACGCGATACCACATTAATTGTGACGTTAATTATAAGTCTCCCGAGCTATGTAGTTAGGTTCTTTTGAGAGTTTCCCCCAGTTTAACTTAACCACTACAGGATTCACAGACGGCCTCTTCTTTAGGCGCAATTGTAAATGATTGTGCCTTAGATTGTGGTCTTGTACGCAAATAGTATACACCTGTTTTAAGTCCTACTTTCCAAGCATGAAATAACATAGATGTAATTACGTTAAATTTCGCTTCTTTAACAAACAAATTTAAACTTTGAGATTGGCAAATAAATTTCCCCCTATCAGCAGCAAGATCAATCAAGACTCTTTGAGAAATTTCCCAAACTGTTTTGTAGGTATCCTTAATAATTTGAGGAATCTTTAGATGTTGTACACTTCCATCATATTCAAGAATAGAGTTCTTAAGGTCATTATTCCAAATATGAAGTGATTCAAGATCTTCTTGTAAATATTTGTTCATCAAGACAAATTCCCCTGCAAGAGTACGTCGAACATAAATATTGGAAGTAATAGGCTCAAAACATTCGTTATTACCAAGAATTTGAGCAGTAGAAGCAGTTGGCATTGGTGCAACAAGAAGAGAATTCATAACGCCATGTGTCATAACATCTTTGCGAAGAGAATCCCAATCATATTTTGGTTCTTCTTGTGAAGGGGTTACTCCCCACAAATCAAATTGGAATTGACCATTCTGTAATGGAGAGCCTTCAAATGATGAGTATGCTCCGGGGAAATTAGAGGTATTATTATTTGTTTTCTTTTTTTCCGCTTTTTTCTGTGCCATAGTCGTTGATTCTTGAACAGCAGCATAGTAAATAGTCTCAAATATCTTGTCATTTAGAAATTTAGCGCGTTCGCTATCAAATCCTATGCGCATTATCATGAATACATCCGCAAGTCCTTGTACCCCAATTCCGATTGGTCTATGTCTAATATTAGAGCGTCGGGCACTTTCGATTGGATAAGTACTTTTGTCAATAACACGATTAAGATTTCTTGTTAATTGTTTTGTAATATTCGCAAGTTCTTCATAATCATAATTAACAGGAAACTTTTCTGCAAAATCAGTAAATCCACCAGACCATTCTTGAACATGAATTTGTGGATATTTCTGTCCAACCTCTGGTGCAGGTAACTGGTCATATACATAATCCAGTTTCCACCTATCACACCATGCTTTGGCGAGGTAACAATACGGGCATTTAGGTATACCAGTAATTCTGATTTTATCAGGAACATTTGGCTTAATAACACAAGATGGTAAACTAATACTTGCAAGGTTACATACAGCCGTTTCATCTTTAGATGTATGTTCAACAATCTCACAACATAAATTAGATGATTTAATCGTACCAAGATTCTTTTGATTAGATTTTTTGTTACAGCTGTCTTTGAATAGAATATATGGCGTACCAGTTTCAGTCTGACTTTCAAGAATACTGAACCATATTTCTTGAGCCTTTACTTTTTTACCGAGTCCCATATTTTCATATTTAGTATACAACTCTTCAAAATCATCACCATATACATCCGATAAACCAGGACATTCATGTGGACACATAAGTGTCCAAATAGCATCTTCTTGAACGCGTTTCATAAATAAATCTGGAATCCACATTGCGTAAAACAAATCTCTGGCGCGTTGCTCTTCAAATCCCTGATTCTTACGCAATTGTAGAAATTCATGAATATCTAAATGCCATGGTTCCAAGTAAATAGCAAAAGAACCGTTCCTTTTTCCCCCTCCTTGGTCAACGTACCGAGCAGTATTGTTAAATACACGCAACATAGGTACAATTCCATTCGAAATACCCGTACCACCGGCAATTTCAGAACCTCTTGCACGAATATCGTGAATATGAATACCAATTCCCCCCGAATTCTTAGAAATAAGCGCCGTATCTTTCAAGGCATCATAAATAGCACTAATACTATCAGAATTAATACCCATCAGAAAGCAAGAAGCCAATTGACCATTAACAGTACCTGAATTGAACAATGTTGGTGTTGCGTGAATACATTTCTTAAGTGATAAAGCATTATAGCATTGAATCGCCGATTTGATATCAGAACCATGAATTCCAAGAGAAACACGCAAGAACATATGTTGAGGTCTTTCTACAATTTCTCCATTTACCTTCAACAAATAACTCTTTTCAAGAGTCTTAAAACCGAAATAATCGATATTATAATCCCTTGAATAGTCGATTATCTGATTCAATTTTACCTTATGCTTCATAACAGTATTGTATAAGTCCTTTGTAACTAATTGTACTCTTTTTCCTAACTTATTTGTACTTTCATATAAATTTTGAATAGTTTCACTAAATGATGGGGAAGTCCTTTTATGATGGTTTGAAATCGCAAGACGGCTGGCAAGAATACCATAATCAACACATTCGGTTATAAGACCAGCGCAAGTTTGTGCTGATAACTCATCCAGTTCATAAGTATGAACTCCCGAATACATATCTCCACATACCTTTTGAGCAAGTGAAATGTAATCTACCTTCAAAGTTTTCTGATTTCCATCCCCTTGTACTAATTTATTCAGTCTATTAGAGACTTTATCAAATGATACGGTTTCTTTTGTGCCATCACGTTTAATAACATGCATTACTTCCATGATATAGTTATATTTAACATTCCATATATCTTAATCATTTTTTTGCACATTTTTGATCAATATTATAACTTAACATTAGTACATTAAAAATCATAATATGCGTATTTTATCAATTGATGTTGGTATAAAAAATTTAAGTTATGTATTGATAGAAGTTGATTCAATACGCCCAAAATTAAAGTGGAATATTATTGAATGGAATAATGTTAGTATAAATGAGTCTTATAAGGACCTTAACTATGTTTACTTAGAGTATTTGAAATGGACAAAATCAAAATTGATAGAATTCTTAGAATATTTGTCAAAAAATGGCGAATTAACAACACCTATACCGGAAAAATCTACTAAGAAAGATTTACATGATATAATAAAGAAGCATTTAAAAATGAAAAAAGTAAAGAAAATAACATCTATAGACCTTCAAACCACAGTCAAAAATGTTGCAAATCATTTTAATTCTGTGTTTTCTCCCTTATATTGCGATGCTGTAATAATTGAAAACCAGCCATGTATGAAAAACCCACAAATGAAATCTATGCAAATGATAGTATTTACTTATTTTTGCTTATTAAAAGATACAAAACATATTGTAAAATGTGTTTCGGCATCAAGAAAGATGCATTTTTGTAAATCGATTGGATGGATAGAGAGTATACCAAAAGGATATGCTAAAACAAAAGAATGTTCAATAAATGTAGTTGAAAAATTATTTGGAGATTCTCCACCAGAATGTTGGATTAAGTCAAAAAAGAAGGATGATTTGTCGGATGTTATAATTCAAGCTTTTGCTTACTGCGACAAACTTGTATAAACTAATATTGTTAAATAAATCATAAGATGGATAGTGTAACAGAAGTTAATCTTGATGATTTAGATTCTGGTTTATCAAGTGTATCTATAGAAAAGACTGAAGAATCGTTTAATGATCTTTCACAGCAAAATTCAACCGATGGTATAGAAGATCTTGATCTTCTAGTTGATCCAAATAAATCAAGATCTCCTGTACCTCCACCAAGGAATGATATGGATAATGAGCCTCTTGCTAACTTACCAACTGGCACATCATCTCCGCCATCAATTGTTGAGAAAAAACTTGATGATGATTTAGATTTCCAAATAAAGGTTGAACGTCCTCCAGAAAGACCAACACCATCATTTATGCCTTCCTCTACATTTACTCCTGTTCCAAATAGAGTGACAATAAATGATGGTGTAGAACGTCAAGAAATGTTATTTAAATTAAAAAGATTAGAATCAAGAGGTATACCTCTTTCAAAACATTATAGTGCTTCATCAAGTCTTGAAGAAATGAAGGAAGAATACTCACGTTTAAAAAATCAAAGAGATGTTGAGAATAGTATCAAATTTCAAAGAAAAACAATGCTTGCCTTCGCATCGGGTGTTGAATTTTTAAATAGTAAATTTGACCCTTTTGATGTAAAATTAGATGGCTGGTCAGAATCTTTACATGAAAATTTAAGTGATTATGATGATGTTTTTGAAGAATTACATGAAAAATATAAGGCAAAAACCAATATTGCGCCCGAATTAAAATTACTTATGATGCTTGGTGGAAGTGCTGTTATGTTCCATATGACAAACAGCCTATTCAAAAATTCCATGCCACAAATGGATGATATTCTAAAAAATAATCCTGATTTAGCAAGACAATTCGCCTCAGCTGCGGTATCTTCATCAACAGAAAACAATCCTGGACTTGGTCATATTTTAGGCGATATGCTTGAATCAAATACTCCTCCAACATTTATTCCGCCACAGCCAAGTTTCGTACCGGATGCTCCACCTCCCCCAACACATCAAGAAATGAGTGGTCCTAAAGATCAAGATGTAGAACGCATTCTTAATCAAATAAAGGAGTTCCGCGATACTCCTGAACCAGTTATTACTGCACCTAAGCCAGAACCTATGACTCCTCCAGCAACAAAGGAAGTCAACATCATAGATGCACCAGTTAAAAAACGCCGCGGACGCCCACCAAAAAATAGAGTTGAAAGACCAGATACCAGTTCATTTGCACTAAATATTTAATCATACTATTTTTGGAGCAATGGCCGACTGAATAAAAGAATAAACTATTTTTATAACTTTTTTATATATGTGTTTCTCTAAATAGTCTGGAAAAATATCAACTTTAAATAAACCAAAGTTAATTACACCAATATCTATATTATCTCTGTTTTCTTCGAACCATTTTTCCACAAAAACATCAATATTCTTTGCCCATTGATTATCAGATTCATTGAGTCTCTCCATTAATAATTCATTCTCTTGAATTAAGTCTTGATTTATGAAACTATCTTGCTTTAACGCATCATTTTCTTTCAATAGTTTGTTAATAAACTCAGATTGTAGTTCTATTGTAGCTAAGCTACTTTTTAGTTCCTTTTCCATTTTTACAATTCTTTTTTCAAGCTCAGTATCTTTATCTTTACTACACCAAAACATGTTACTTAACGATATTTTCAAGTATATCCAGAATTTAAATTATGTAAATCTTTCAAAATTCATTTTAGAAACAGGAATCTCAACGAATTTTTTAAAACCACATGGGCGAGTGACCTTCAACGGTATCTTCCTCTCCGCTAATTCTTTTTTAAATGTGTCCTCCTCTTTATCGTCAGGATTAACATCCACAAATGGTGGAAAACCATCAATCAATTGCTGTATGCGAATACCTTTAATACGAGTAAATTCATATTTTGTCATAATCGGGGCCGTTTCTTCCATCTGTGTTATTAACTATATAAAATATACTTAAAATCATTTTTTTATACTTATTCTTTTTTAGCACACATTATTACTAATACACGTTCACCCTTCTTTGGTAAAGACCATGCATCAATATCATTTACATTTGTAACTATCTTATAAACCCAAGTTCTCTGATCTTTAGTTGTATTCGTAATTTTAATCTTTTTACCCGCATTTTCACGTACTACTTCTAAGAAACCCTCACTATTATTCTTTTTAATCATAATATATAGGCGAATTGCTGCTTTTTTTAGATTCTTTTTATTAATAGCTTCATCATCTTCCTCCTCCCCTTCTTCTTCATCATCTTCCTCTTCCTCTTCCTCTTCCTCTTCTTCTTCTTCATACTCATCCTCATCCTCCTCTTCATCATCTGCCCATTCTTCAGAATCATTTTCTTCCTGTTCTTCATCATCGGCTCCAATAAGTCTCATAATTTCGGATTTATTACATCTATAACTCTGAATCTTAGAACAAATTTTTTTAAGAGCATTATCTGCAACCTCACCAAGTGTTGCAAATCCAATATTCTCAAGAATTCCACTATCATTATCTGAGTCTGAAATTGTAACAGAAACACCAAATTTCTCAAGAGTAATTTTTGTCATTATAATTTGTAATAATCAATTACTACTTAATCATTTTTCAAACAATTTAGGATGGTATATGGGTTGGAAATATATTTCTCCATTTTTTTATCAACTTCGCCAAAGTTCTATTAACATTTAGAGTTTCAAGACTAGAAATTGGAACCCATTGAACAAGGTATATTTCATCAGTATCATTTGGAATGAACGTAGGATTCCAAAATCTATCTAATGACAAAACATAATATAAAGTGTCATAAATTGATATAGAAAATGTACCATCTGCTATAGGCAAAAATATACCGGTTTCTTCCCAAATTTCTCTTTGCGCCCCCAAATAAGGCCACTTTCTTTCATAATCATATAAATGCCCTTTTGGAAGCCCCCATTTATATTCCTTTTTATAATAGGAATCTTTATTCAGAACTAATATAATATGAGTGTTATCTTTATCAAAAATTATTCCTCCAGCACGGGTGGGTGTTTTACGAATTGTATTCCGCATTAGACTAATAATAATCTAGAAAGTTATTCTTATTATCTCATAATGCAAGAAGTATTGCACGTAATTCTTTTTTCTTCATCCCTTTAGTAACTGGTGTTCCAATTTCAGCTAATTTTTCCTTTAATTGAGCTACAGTCATTGAATTGATATCATCTTTTGATATACCTAAATTCCCTTCTGATTCACTTGTATCATTAGACATAGACTTTTCTTCAACTTCCTCAATTGGTTCTTCTTCAATAGCAATTTGCTTTTCAATATCAGTATTCTGTTCAGATAAGGATATTTCTTCTTCTTGAACCTCAGGAATCGTACTTAAACCTTCATTCG
>CEQY01396371.1_pt1 | contig 14499 bp, 15 predicted proteins | sample 361391 | NCBI WGS metagenome assembly CEQY01 (sample SAMEA2621075, study PRJEB7988) | marine metagenome | isolation source: saline water (ENVO:00002010), including | reverse complement strand
GCTGCAAAGACAGTTGTCTTCGTTGTATTGGCTCAGTTAGTAAGCTCCATTGTTTGGGACTATTATGTAAAGAATATTTCTCTTGATAAGTATAGAGTGTTAGGTATTTTATTAACTGGCCTTGGTTGTTTCATATACTTTAAAACTAAAAAATAGTTAAAGTGTTCACACTAAGCTTACTCAAGTTTACACAAAACAACACAATAATTGTCATATCATACATACCAAATACGATACATTGTTAGTGCAATTTTATGAGAAGGAGGTACTCATGACTACAGCAACTCAGTATATTTACAAATCTCTCTCTTTTCACGATGTAGATATTGTAGATGAAATGTACGATAAACTTTACAGTTTAATGAGTGAGTTAAAGTATAGAATAAGGAAAGGGCAAAAAGTTTCACATATTATCATCATCGAGAAAGCTGAAGTTAAAGTGAGCATGCTAATATATTCAATGACAGATAAACTATCTACAGTATTTGAAAATATTAGTAAAAGGGATGCAGAGTCTATACAAAAAAAATATATTCAAGGGAAAGTTTATAACACAATCATATTCGAAAATAATAATCAAATAAAATAAGAACTCATTTATAGCTTCTTATGAAGTCGGTAAGCTTGCTATTATAGTGTTGTAGAGAAGATTAAGGTTGAGAGGCTTGGGAAAAAATAATCAAATCCAGAGTCAAAGCATTTGTTTCTATAATCTTCATTTGCATAAGCCGTTATTGCAAAAAGAGGAATAAATTTTAAATGAGAAGAAGCTTTGATTTTTCGAGCTAAGTCTAAACCGTTCAACTTTGGTAGCCTAATATCGGATAGTATTATGTCAAAAGTGCAAGTTGTCTGAGAGAGAAACTCCCATGCTTTTTCAGAGGAATCTAAACTCAAAACTTTAAAACTGAATTGAGATAAAAAAATCTCAAGTACTCTTAAATTAGAATAGTCGTCTTCGATGACTAAAATTGAATACCGTTTACTCATATCAGAAGTATAGTTAAAAAAAACAAGAGTTGAATACATAAACTTTCTAAAAGTGTGAAAGCTTTCACGTTTTTGTAGAAAGAGTGAAAGAATTTGCGAGCTTTGTGAAACCTTTAACATGGTTTGTATCTATACATTTTTTTTTGCTGTTGTTAGAATTTGAATTATATATGAAAAATGTAATCAATAACTTACCTGATATCTTATCGGGAAAAATAAATAGTAAAGTGGGCTTTTCACAAAAGTTTTTTGACAGAAATATCTTTTTTATTGAGAGAGGTTTTATAGCAGTAAGTTCTAAGACTGTTGCCTCTAGAAAATCTGTTCTTATTCTTGGTAAGAATGACCTCTTTCCTCTTTTAGATCAAACATATAAGCCATTAGAAAATCTCAATTACACTGCGCTTAGTGACATTGAATATATGGGAATACCTATTAAAAAACTGCTTGAATATGATACAGATTTAATGGATAAGTTAATATATGAAAATCTCAGAAGCGCTCTTCTTAATAGTTTTAAGATCCAAGAAATAGCTCATCACAATAAAACTCATGACAAACTAAAAGTAGCACTCTCAATGCTAGAATCTAAGATTGGTACTGATGGGGATTACTTGGCTTTACCTTCTCGAATGAATATTACACGTCTTTCCCACCTTTTAGGATGTTCAAGAGAGTCTCTATCAAGTTGTTTGAAAAGTGAGTATTGGTTAAAAAACTTTTCAAGGAAAAATGGCAGACTACTTTTCAAAAAGATAGCTTTTCTAAAATAATATAATTAAGGTTGATGGCTTATCTTTTCTCTTTCTTTTTTCGTTAAGTGCATAAATAATAAAAACTCATTCTTATCTACTTCATAAGTATCACCAGGCCGATAATCGTTATTATAGGGTGAGTTAGGTTTGGGGTAAGCAGTTCTTCCTGGGGTAAATAGGGTCCCCATACTCTCGTTGTCTGTTAAGAAGCTGCGATATATAACACCTCTATAGAAGTTGCCGCATTTATCACGATAGAGGTCAGACATCAGAACGCGATTTAGAGTATCAGCCCGTAGACAATATTTTTTAGGACCATTGGACTTAACTAAACATTCGTAAGCCGTGCCTGGGATTTTACGGTTATCATAGGCCCTATACTCGAAGAGATGATAGACTTTTTGATCCATTCCTTTGTGAGTGGGGATGAGTTTTTTATGCTTACAATTAAAACGTTTAACCGATCGAGTACCCCAAATACCGTCGTTATCTCTAGGGCTTATTCCATACTTATTTTTCCAGTCAAAATAAAATGAATGGGGGAAGTTGATTCGTTTGAGATTCACTTCTTTTTGGTATTCCTGCTCGACAATATTTTCCCACGCAAGGTGCTGAGAGAAGGCTGAAAATGATGATAAAGTCATAAAGACAAATAATAGCTTTGTAGTGTCCATAAACTTAATTCCTGTCAAAAAACTAAACACTTATCCTGAGTCAAGATCCTCTATAAGTGTGAATTCTTAAGTAATGAACAGATTTATTGCAAAGATATTGCCAAGTGCTTATATATCGCCTTGCTCTAGCATGGCCTTAATTTTAAAGATCGCCAGAGCTCCCATATCCCAAGGAAGTTTACCTGTCTGAATAAATTCAACTATATCATCGAGTGGATAAGCTTTTATGCTCACAATGGTCTCTTCTCCATCAGGATTAGGAATTTTAGAAGGGAAAAGTTCAGTGGCCAAGATTTGATAAAATTGGTTATTGATCGTTCCTGAGCTCACCCGATGATTAATAATTTTGAGGGTCTTAGCTTTGAGTCCAATTTCTTCTTGAAGTTCTCTGTTGGCGGTTTCAAGAGGATCTTCACCTATTTTGTCCATAAGTCCAGTGACAAACTTAAAACGAATGGGATTGATTTCATGAGGGCGGCGCTCTTCGATCATGTAGATTTCTTTTTGATCGTTCATGGGAAAGATTTGCAAACCATCTTTCAGATAGACTCGCTCCCAAATATTTCCTTCAATAAGTTCTTCTGTAACTTTTATAAATTGACCATCGTATTTTATTTCTTCCATTAGGCTTCCGTGTGTATTTTATTGAGATAATCTTTTAAAATTTTTTGTTCAACTCGGCCTTTAAGCGCAACGGGAACAGTGACTCTTACAATAAGCTCTAATTGTTCAGAATTAGAAACTCGTACATTAATTCTAGGTTCAATATCGGGAGAGTCCACATGTCTTTTGCGAGCAAGACGATGAAAGTATTTTTGAGCCGGCTCAATATGTTCTTTGCAGATCGTGTTAGCGCAGTCTAGGATTTGTTTATAGTGTTTGGTCCAGTTTTTATTGTTTTTAATCGGGACTTTAAAAACATGAAGTGCATAATCTTTATCATCATCATGAACATTATCCGTTTCATTGAGAATAGGATGAGAGATAAAGAGTGAGTTGGGAATGGCCAGCATACGTCCTGTGTATTGGTGAGTGTAATTATTTGGTCCTACCTCCAGCAGTTGTGTCGTTAGTAAACCCACGTTCACCACATCGCCGCGAAAGTCCGTGACTTGAATACGGTCACCCACGGAAAAAGGGTGGGAAAATGTTCTATAAAAATAGCCTGCTAAGCATAAGAAAAACTCTTTAAAAGCGATGGCAAGGGCTGCTAAAATCGCTGCTATAGAGAGAATAAACTGTTGCAGTTCATGGGCCCAGAGGTACAAGAAGGTACTCAGCATGAATAAAAAGAAAATAGCCCTCAGGTTAGAAAAAGCCCTTCTTTTTTGATCATTTTTTAATTGAGAATGAGTAATGATCATCCCGATGATCAAATAAACGATATAGAGGGAAAAGAAAATCCCAAAAAAGATGACATACTCTTTGTAGGCTTGATACAGCGTCGAAATCATAAGCCCAGTATAGAGGAGAGATCACTTTTTGAATATGAGATTTTTAGCCTTTTTCTTTCTCTGAGAAAAAACTAAGTGGTTGTCTAACTGCAACTCGTCCGCCACCTTTGGGTTTAGGAAAGTCAATAATAGCTAAGACACCGGCCATACAATTCGTTCCCTTTTTAGAGAACCTAGAATCTTTAGGTCTGACTTGTATTTTACCAACTTTCCCCCCAGCGCTGATCTCAAAATTCAGATCCACAATTCCTTTGATGTCTTCAGAATTGTAGGCTAGTTCTTGCTGATAGCAGTGCCTAAATTGAGGTAGGTATTGTTGTAAAATCTTTCGTAGTAATTCTGGATCCATGGAACCTAAGACGACAGTTTCTGTTTGTATATAAGCTGTATTGCGTCCCGCTTTGCTGGAAAGCCCTTTAGAGCCATAACTTGCCAGTGCTCGTCCAGCAGAGTCTTTACCCATGGTGCCCACCTTACTTTTACTGGTTCCATTGACTTTGGTATTTAAACTCCCTGTGACATTAGATGTTGTCTTAACTGAACTGACCGCTTGATTATTCGTGACACTCGCTGTTTTCGATTTAGAGAACATGGAATTAACATTGGCGGCCATATCAAATTTGTAAGCTTTTGTCTTTGGCTTAGCCTTTGAAGGATTATTGGCCTTAGCCACCTTTTGTGCTTGAGCTTTTTTAGGTTGTGCTTTCTCGCCAGCTTTTGAGTGTGCAATTTTTTTATCAGGTTGTTTTTGTTTTTTGTGCCCCGTATCTTTTTTCGTTTCACTTGGATTTTCACTCGCCATTTTCTTATTGTTCACATTAGCATTGGTCGGCTTTTTGTAGATGATTGAAAGTTGCTTGAGTGGTTTTTTCTTTTCAATACTAAAATCAACTAATAACAGGAGAAGCATGGGGAGAATAACCGCTGCAAACTTCTTGGCAGTATCTTGGTAGAAGTTCTTGTCACGTCTAAGAGACGAGATGTGGACAAGGGTATGAGGAACTCTAGCCACTTCAACAAAGACTTGATAGGTGCCACAAGTGATGACGATCACATCATGTCCAGTCAATTCCATTGATTTTTGAGAGACATGAAAACCTTCGAGTTCTTGAACTTCGAGTCTACCATTATTAAGTTTGATAAAGGGTATTTCTGTCTCAGCACTGAGAACATCTATAACAACATTATTTTTAAGAGGAAGTCTTGAAGCTTTGATCGATCCATCTTGAAGCTCATAGTAGTATTGTTCTAGCATATTGCCATTGAGTGTGGTTGTGATTTGAACACAGTTCCCCACTTTTTCTTTGGCTATGTCGAAACCTTCTTCGAGATCTTCTGTTGCCACATAATCACTTTCTGAAATTCTAAATTGATTAAGTGGATTGACAGCATTAGGGATGAAGTTTTGATCATCAAAAACAATGTCACAGTACTCATCGTCGATGAGCACTTCAGTTTCTTTATTTTGTTCAGGAATATAAACTTTTAGGTCCTGAAGATCTTCGTAGACCTTTGTCTCAACTTCACGACTTTCGAACTGAGCTTCTTCAAATAGCTCCGTTACTTCACAATGGATCTTACCGAGGGTGAGGGTATCTCCCTCAAAAAGAGATGTTTTAGTCCCAATTTTGATCCCATTAATATAGGTTCCATTATGGCTATCAAGATCCATCACAACTATATTTCCAGAGGGATCCGCAAAGATCATTGCTTGATAAAAAGAAATAGAGTCATGATCAACCCGAATATCACAATGGGGCGCAGAACCTACCAAGAGCTTCTCTGATTTAATAGGATAGTGTTGATCCTGAATGATAAGAGCGTTTTTACAATGATTTTTCTTCATATTATCGCCCTCCATTGAGTTGTTTCTCTATTTTTTTGCTCATCTCAAGCTGCGCGCTAGTGTAGTATCCATTATCCTTATCGGAGTTATCCAAGGTTTTTTTAGCCATTTCTAGTTTTCCCAACATGTAATAGGTCATGGCCATATTGGTGGCGACATCATCTCGTGATTGGTATTCCTGAGGGATTTGCTCAAAAAACCTAAGAGATTTATTATAATCTTTTTGCATCAGTTTTAAGTGCCCCATGGAGTTTAGAAAATCGATATCTTTATCATTTTTATGCATAAGTTCTGTTAACTGATCTTCAGCTTTTCCATAAAGTCCATGTTTGAGGTAGATTTGGCTGAGATTGTATTTAGGAGTCATATATTTTTTTGAGAGCTCAATAGATTTTTTAAAATATTCTTTTGCTTCAATAAAATTTTTTGTCTCCATTTGCACTACACCAAAATTATTGAGCACGACCGCTTTTTGTTCGTCTTTTTTTGCTGCATTTAAAGCGAGGTCCAGATAGTTTTTTGCTTTGTTGTACTCTTTCTTTAAAATATAGCAAGTAGAGATCTGGTTCCAATAGATATAGTTATTGAGATTTTTATCAAGCTTCTCTTTAAAAATCTTTTCCGCGTTTTCAAATTCCCCGCGGTGACAAAGAGCGAGGGGATCTTTACTTTTAAGTGGTTCTCCTAAACGTTTCGCATCATATCTTTTTAAAGATTCATATTTAAGCCCATCGAGATGTCCTTGCTTAATTTCTCTTGGATTTTTAAAACTTGAACAGCTGATAAGGGCGATGAATAGGGGAGCAACGAATAGTAACTTCATTACGGCCTCCCAAGTCCAAATGTGATCGCAAGTTCAGCTGGTAGAGGACGGATATCAGAGATTTTTAATATATCATGGGCCAAGTGACTCTCATCTCTTTTGGCGAGGATAAGATCATACTCTTCAATGAGCTTTTGTGATGAGAGTTTGAATTCCATACTTTGTTGATTGAAGTTTTTAGCCACCAGTTTCATTTGATGAACAAATTGTTTTTGAAATTCAGCATCTTTAATAGGAAGTCTGTAGCTTTCAATCTCATCAGCTAAACTGGCAGTGAGAGCCGTCAAACGATCATACACGAGAACAGAGACTTGTCCGTGACCCAATTCAAAAATCTCATTGGCTTCAGTGATAAGAGGCTGAAGCTTTTGAATTCTTTTTTGCAAGAGTCCTGAGAATTTTTCAGGATTTTTCATGTCCGCTGTATAAATATGATCTCGCTGATAATATTTTAATTTCTTATCAAGCTTCTCTAACTTATCCATGGCTTTGACCAATAATTTTGATTTTTTCTCATACTTTAAGGTTTTGAGTTCATAAAAATATTGTTTTTCTTTTCCTGGATTATCGAGATAGTACTGCCAAAAGAGTCTCTCATAGTAATGAGCCACTTCCTCGGTGAATTTATCTTTCATCTTATAATCATCAATAAATGACATAAGTGAGCTCTCATGTTTATTTTCATAGAGGTGAACCATAATCTCTTTTTTGAGATCAAGAGGAATACGGGTCACACAGTGAGATTGCTTCTCAAGGGTGTAAAAAACTTTCGTGATATAGTCATTAGCCAGGTCGTTTTTAATAGCAGCAGAGAAGATCTTCTCATTGGCTTTCTTTTCAGAACAATAATTTTGTAAGATAAATTTATTGAGCTTTGCTGCATATAAAAAGTCTTGGAGCAGAGCCGTTCTCAGCGCCATTTTTTCTAAAAACGTTCTTTTGTTTGCTCTTTCTTTGTCCGTATAAAAATCAAAAGATTTTTGATACCACTTAATAGCATTATTATTATCCCGCATATCTGTGTAGATCATACCCATATTAAAAGCAGCTTCCGCTCGAATCGATTGCGGGTAGAAGTCTGTAAAATGTATCTCTTGATATCCAGCGAGAGCTTGTTCTTGTTTTCCAGCTTTATTAAATTCTTGATATTTATTAAAGAGAATACTCGCAAGAATTTCTTCTGATTTTTTAACTTCGCTGGCTTCAAAGCTCAAGTAGCCTTTTTTCATTTGATTGACTTTGCTTGAGAGCAGTTGTGTGTTTTTATCTTTGATTAAGAAATCTAGCTGAGTTCTGTAAAGATCTTGTTGCTTTTTACCGTCTTTGGGAAAAGCTGCTATATAGCGGTCAATTGACTCTTGCATCTTAGGGTAGGTTTTAGTTTTAGCATAAAGAGCATAAAGTCTTGGGTAAATATCCTGTGCTTTATCATTTTTAGGCCAATAACTTAAATACTTATTGAAGGCAAATTCCAGTTCATCTCTTTTCTCTTTTTCTGAAAACTTGATAATATCGATACAAGAAAAGATCGCATCCATATTTTGAGCACGCAGATCTTCTTTGCTCGGTGTTTTATCATAATCCATAAGTGAGATTTTATAGGAATCAAGGGCACTCTTAAAGCGATGAACAGAGTAATAAGTCTCACCTTTATAATACTCATACTGAGCTTTTTCAGGTTTATTGACACTTGCTAAAATATTAAAATAAGTGATGATTTGATCTAAAACACTCTTGTCGTATTGTTGGTCATGTTTAGAGAAATCTTTTTTAAGAATGATTTGTTTTGTACCAACAACTTCAGACACTTTGCGGATGGCATCTTCTTTTTGATACTCGTTGAAAGTGAGAGCAGGGAACATCTTTGCAATTCGGAGAAGTTTTTCTTCTTTATGATATTGTTTATAAAAATCAAATTGAAAAAGCCTAAGATCAGCGTAAAGCTCAACTTTTTGTTTAGAGTCAATTCTATCTTCAAGATCTTCTATGATTTTCTGAGCATCTGCATAATAACCTTTTCCGGATGCTTTTTGAGCTAATTTAAATAAGGACTCAACTTTGTCATAGGCATGCTTATTGATAAAAGCGATACCTCGATCAATTTGTTTACCGTAGACATAGAAAGAAACAAGTGAACTCATAACTTGCTCACTCATATCTACATAGAATTCGTTCTCACTCGACTTATAACTGTCTTCGAGACGATTAATAGCGGCATCAAATTTATGTGTTTTTAACAGACACCAACCATAGTTATAAAGATTTTTGGTGAGCCATTCATCATCTCGGTTGTCGATGATTTTCTCATATTCAGTTACAGCTTGTTTGTATTTCTTATTATTATAATAGTATTCAGCTAAACTAACGGTTGCAAGATAACGAACCTTTTGTTGATGTTGGGAATACTTAATAGCTTTTTTCAGATATCCCAGTTCTTTATCATCATAGGCAAAATCTCTCGAATTAAGAGCTAATGTGTAGTAAATAGCAGCCTTATAGTGAGTGTTGGGATATTTTCTGAGTAAATTATGACCATACTTATTAGCTTCTTGGTAGAGTCTAATCGTTTGTTTGAAAATATCTTTACGCTTAATTTTTTTTCCAAACTTTCTTTTTTTGGCCATAAACTCTTTGTTTTCTTTTTCTTTAAATAGCTTGATCTTCTCAGACTTCAGCTCAAAGAGACGGTACATGAGTTTTTGTGATTTTTTCCGGACCATATTGATCGTATTGATCTCTTCGTTGATAAGACCGTAAATATGATCCCATCGCTTTTTTTCAAAAGCTTCTTGGTCTTGAATGGTAACCACGCCCTTTTTTTCTTCAGCCTTAGCCCCATGGACAGCAGAAGAGAGCAGGATAAATAGAAGTAAATATTTCATTAATAATTCCCTTGAACAATAAATTTGAATTCAGTGTAGCCTGCCATCGCAGAGGTGTGCATGACTGTCTTCATCACGTTGTAGGGAAGTTTTTCGTCAAAGACGAGATTGATCTTTTTATCTTTTTTACTTTCAGTTAAATCTTTATCGATGTCAGCTCGCATTTCATTGAGCTTGGCCAGAAGTGCGTTGTTTTGTCCTGCCCCATAGGCGAAGCCAACTTCTTCTTTATTCACATAAATTTTCTTGTCTTTATCAACTTGAACTATAATGGCATGATTTCCGAGAATTCTCGCTTCTGACTTAGGGACAACTAAATCTTTGACTAAGTTGATCTTTAATTCTGAGGCGTTATAGCTCTTCAGTAGGAAAACAAGCAGGATTACAAGTACATCCAATAGTGATGTAATGTCTAAATCCATCTGTTCTTTCTTTTCTCTTTTGTAATTATTAAAAAACATTCTTTTCATGGTGATCTCTCTTAAAAACGCTTGTTGAATTATTTAGTCTTGAGTATCAAAAATAATCTTGTCAAAAAGTTTCTTGGTGGCAAACTTTTTGTTTTGATCATCAAGAGCAGTGATATACACATTGGGTTTGGTGATCTCCCTCGTGTTATCAATAACCTTTACAATTCTTTTATATTTAAAGTTATGCGCAGGTTTTATGATCGCTGAATCCTCTGAAGGATGTTGTTTTTTAAGCTCAATAAGTGTCTCGTTTAAGCTCGCTAGATCTCTATAATTGACAGTTTTATAAACTTTCTCTGAGAGTCCAGTTTTAACAATGACCTTCTCTCCATTCAATTCCAAGGTTAAATTCAATGGCTTTTTATCTAACTTCTCAGTGCTCGTGGAAGTTATTGGAGCATCACTTCCGATTTGATAGATGTCTATAAATTGAGCGGACATCAACAAAAAGAAGATAAAGATAAAAATCGCATCCAAAATGGGAATGAGATTGAGTTTAGCTGTTTTTTTCATTTTCCTGCGCATAACCTTACCTTTGATTAAGCAGCATCAACATGATTTTGTTGTTGTGTCGATGGTGCAGACTTTCTTGTGCTTAGAAGATCCACGAGCTTTACTGAGTAATGCTCTAGATCAGCAATGATTTTCTCAGACTTTGTTGTGAGAATCTGATGAATGACCATAATCGTAATCGCCGAGATCAGTCCAAAAGCTGTGGTGTTCATGGCTTTAGAAATACCTAACGCCAAAAGTTCTGCTTTAGACGCTGGATCTGCTGAGGCAACCGCCGCAAATGATTGAATAAGTCCGTAGATCGTACCAAGAAGACCGATAAGAGTTGAAACGTTAGCAATAAGGGATAAATAGCCTAGTCTTTTTTCTAGGTGTGGGATCGCCTCTAGCATACTCGATTCGAGAGCATCTTGAATTTGCTCTTTAGATTGATTGGCCCTCTTTAATCCATTACGTAGAACTTGTGCTAGTAATGATTTATTAGTGGAACAATTTTGAATCGCATTTTGTACTTCATTCGTTAGCACATCTTTTTTAACTTGATTCATAAGACTTGTGCCATCGATATCATATTGAAATAGATTTTTAATTCGCTCAACTGAAATGATAATCCCAAAGACCCACATCCCTAAGATAATCCACATAAATACCCCACCATCATCCATAAATTTGGCGAAGCCTTGAACTGCATTAAGCTCTTGTGGACCTGAAGGCACTTCTGTCAGGGCTTGGTTGGGATCAACGAGTTGTTGCTCTGTGTTTGTTTCTGTTGTTTCGTTCATGGTTTGCTCCTTACCTTAAAAACTTCAATTCTTGGATGATCTTTTTATCAAAATCATCTTTTCTAAGAAGGTCTCGCTCAAAGACCTTGCGTCGTCTCTCTTTGACTGAGATATCTCCAGGGGCAATGATGCTTCCTTTAATTTCAAGATCACCTAAGTCAAATTTTTCATATTCTTTGTATTTATAAACAACTTTCTTTTTCTGCGCTAAACACTCAGAACTCGAGAATATAAATGTTACGAGAAGTAAAATTCTAATCACGTAGTTTTATCCTTTGTGTTTTACACGTTGAGCTTAGGGCGAACGAGTAATCACCAAGCTCGTCCGCCCAAAAAGCGTTTTTAAAAGTCCAGAACTCCTGGTGATCTTCGCGAGTAATGTTCTTGAAGTCACCACGCTTTCTGTCTTTATCGAAAGTTTTATTTTTATAAGCTAAATCTCTTTTGCGAGATAAGATTTCTAATTTTAAATTAAACATATCACTTGAGAGGTCATGGATCTCATTGATGAACTGATACATAGAGACCTTAACGTAATGATTGATTTGTTCCTTAAGGTCTTTTTGCATTCTGAGGAGTAATTTTAAATTAGCCCCTTCATTTGAACGATAGATCTCTTCGTTAATGGCATAATAGGAGTTTAGGTCTAAGTTATATTTAATTCTTTTAGACATCTGAGTGATGAGATTTCTGAGAAAACGATTTTTCTTTTCTGTCTCTTTAATAGGAGTAAACATGAGATCAAAGAAAGCCAATGGTTTATTATTGAGTTCATTAATCGTTGCTCGTAATTGATCACTCTTTGGGGCATAGATTGTATAATAATTATCAATAACTCTAAGGGCATCTTCATAAAGACAAAGTTTGAAATAGTTAAGTGCTTTCAGAACTTCAGCTTCAGGCATAAAATAACTTTCTAATAGGGGAGAGTTGTAGGTCATCAGCACCCCTAAAGAGCGGTTGTAATTCCCTAAATAATAATGTGACCATGCTCTTTCAATAAGAGTGTAAGGCCATTTAAAAGATTTTTTGGGAATATCTTCATAATGACGAACAGCAAGCTTGTAATTCTTCTGCTTAAAGTGAATCCTAGCGATATTAATAATGCATGTTTCTTTAATAACTGCAAAATAGCGCTGTTGTTTACCTTCAGTTATTTTTTCCCAACGAAAAGCCACGTCAGTACATTTGTTATAAGTTTTAATCGCTTTATCGTAGTTTTTTTCTTTATAATATGATGTTGCTTTCGTTAAAAGGGCTTCAGGATAAAGTCGATGACCCTTCGGCATTCTTTTTAATCTTCTATGAACATACTTAAATTTATCAAGATAGAGATTTCGCTTGGCCATGATGAGATCAGTGGTAGGAATATTCATCTTTCTTAATTCTAAATCTGAGTACGTGTTAAAATAATGAGTTCCCGTATGAGCAACCAGATCTTCGATATGGTGTTGCACGTTTTGATCGGGAGTCACGTATTTATACATTTGAGCGATAGTATCAAGAGCTGTGAAAAAATCTCTGTTGTTGGCATGCTTGACGGATTCTTCAAAGATATCTTTTCTTTTTTCTTGCTCTTTTTTATTGAGCTGAACCTCTTTAAGTTCCACTTTTTTTGCTTGAAGACTCGTGGCCAACATTAATGTGGTGATTAAAATGTTAAGCTTCATTAAAATGAGACTCCAAAACTAAAGATAAGATCGTTATTACGCTTCCACGCTTCTTTTTTAGTGTTTTGTGGATCCGTTTTGGCTTTATAGTTAGTGCTTAAAAACTCAATACCTACGTGCATGTTTTTATTGATATGAAATTTCATATTCGTTTTGAGTGCCACTGGAGTATAAGTTTCTGTTGAGTAGGAATCCTTTGAATTTTCTTCAATAACAGTGTCAAGATTACTCTCTGCCGTATACTGTCCGGTACCGACACCAAAAGATACATCAAAATAATAAATTTGATTAAAAGTATTAATCTTACCGTAAAAAGGTGTCCAGATAAGATTAATTGTCGTGGAAGAGAGAGGGCGACGAACAAACGGAACTTGTCCATTCAGGGACTTCACATTGTCGTAGGAAGCATTATCTGTATTTGTGTATTGCAGATAATTACCTTCAATCGCCCATTCTTCACTAAAGTAATAACCAAATTTTAATTGACCACCAAAAGAGTCTTGAAATGTACTTGTCATGCTTGTGACATACCCAAGATCTAAATAAAAAGTTTTATTCTTGGGGTAAATTTTATTTTGAAGTACATAAACACTTTTATCTGGATCAAGCCAGAGGAACTCGTACAAATCGTCCTCTCCGGCTTGAGCCATTGTGCTTAAACTTAGAACAAAAATTAATACATAAGCATGAAGTTTCAAATTATTCCCTCTTGGTAGTCAATCAAACAAACTACTCTTCGATGTCGTAAATTACTTCTATGCTAGATCCATCAGCAGGTACTGCGCCTGGGAAAAACTTGATGGCATTTTGATTAGCATCATATTCCCATTCAACAGATTCGATTCCGTTCACTTTAACCACTATCTCATTAGCATCCCATGGAGTACTTGAGAGTGGAAATTGATCAGACAAGTTGGCGATGTTATTTCCCATACCCGATAAAGTCGTATGAAAGTCATCATTGATGTTTGCTACATAGCCCCCTGTGCGATCACTCATTTCCTTATAGCGATCATATCCTTTAAGGATATATTGAGTACTGACTAAGTTATCCATATCAACAATCGAGTAGGCTTTAACTAGACCAGCATTCTTTTTCCACTTAGAGATTTGTTTCAGATGGTTCGCAACTGTTTTTTCTGATTGATCTCTTTCATCAGTCACGTAAACGATTGCTAAGTAAGCATCTTCTCTAAACCAGTGGTTAGCATATATATCGGAGAATACTTCAGAAGCCTTTAGTCCTTTTTCAAGGCCATATCCTCTGATTCCAACTTTAATATGCTTTTTGAAATCTTTGATGAATTCATTTTTGTCAGCATCCATTTTGGCTTTGGTTAAATCTTGCATCACTCTGATTTCACTTTGTCTTGGAGAATGGCTGCCACGGTTTCTGTCCGTTACAGTTATCGCCATTTGAAAGTCAATATCTTTAGTTGCAAAATCTTTTATGAATGCATTGAAGTTGTGAGCAAGGGCATTTTGTTCATCTTCCATTGAACCTGAGTTGTCTACAACCCATAAAATGTCTACTGGAACACTTTCTCCTCTTTGGGTGAAAGTATCACTTTTCTCAATAATCACTGGGTCAGTATCATCTCCAGAACCATCATCTCCAGAACCATCATCTCCAGAACCAT
>CEQY01201511.1_pt1 | contig 14541 bp, 10 predicted proteins | sample 361391 | NCBI WGS metagenome assembly CEQY01 (sample SAMEA2621075, study PRJEB7988) | marine metagenome | isolation source: saline water (ENVO:00002010), including | reverse complement strand
GCAGTCACTGTGAGAGATAGAGATTCGATGGCTCAAGAGCGCGTTAAGATATCAGAAATACGTCAGTATATACTGAACAAATTTGGTTTCTAAAAACATTAAGTAGACTTCATTTTGGAAATAGCCCTATTCTACCGATAATCTCATGAATAATGAGGTTAATTTGAAATACGAGATTTCCAAAGATAGAGACGAGATTTTAAAAACAATCTCAGCATCCAATAACAAGAATAGAAATATTCTTTGGCAAAACTATAATGACCATAGAAAGGTTGTTGAAATCCATAATATTCAAATTGATCCCATCCAAGAGATGATCGCTTTTACTGTTCTTGAGAGCAGTGGGCTTCTATCCGATAGACCTATTTATATCAAACTCAACCATCGTAACCTTATTTTTAAAGGAAGTATTCTCAATATTTCTCAAGGAAATGTTTTGGTACAAATTCCTGATGAAATCAAATTGGAAGAATTTAGAGAATATAAAAGATTTGCCTTTGAATCTAATGAGAAGAGAAAAGTCATTTTAAGCTTTGACTCTCACTTGGTGAATAAAGCCAAAGAAAACTTACCCATTCAAATGCTCGATGTCAGTCAATCAGGTTTGGGCGTAATAGTAAATTATTTCGAAAAAGAAAAACTTATCAAATCTCAAAATTTAAGTTTATCGACTCTAGGACATTTCAAGTTTCATTCTCATTTCTATATGAACCCAGTTTATAAAACAAATTATCAAGACATATCTTCTTCAGAGGATATGTTTAAGATTGGTTATAAATTTGAAGAGCAACTCCCAGACAATTTGATTGAAAACTTTATACGAGCGCAAGAAGGAATATTTGAAAGTGAACTTGGCTTTCTCGGTAAAAGCCGAAAGTTTCAAAGAAAACTTCACCGGGAGTATAGAGCGATGGTCAAGAAGCTCGAAGCCAAAAAAGAATTCGACGACTTTTTTATCGGCCATGGGGATTTTAGAAATATTGGGCACGAATATTTACCCAAACATATAAGACTGCTTTCTATGTTTTCTTGTGCACTTGCTAATTTACTCAATATCAATAGTAAGTTGCTCACTCAACAATTAACCTATATCGCTTTTGTTCATGATATTGCTTATTTTAATAACCCAAGACTGGCGCAAATAAAAGATGATAAGCACTTTAAAAAGATAGCGTTTTTACTCAAAGTTCATGAGCGAGAACTCTATTATCGCGCCCCGCAGTTTGCACTTCAATTTGCAAAAGCTGATGTTCATGCTCCAGTAGGAGCAGAGCAGCTCTTGCAGCAAATAGTCGCTTATAAATCTTCAGTTCACCCAGATAAGTTTCTAGCGATGGAAAATCTCGCAGCCCCCTTAGCCATTTTTGTTACTGCTCATCACCTGGTTGATTATGTACTTAAACATCCTCATTGGAGTTTTTTTGAATATCTGGAAAACTATCCCTTCGGAATCTATGGAGGAACTTTTTTAGACATCTATGACAAACTAAAACAGGCGAGAATTGCTGCTGCATAGCGAAGTCCTCTTTACTCATTAATTATCATTCTAAAAATGTAAATTTAAACGTACAATAGCCATGATTGAATTCATCAACAAAAGGCTAGAAATGAATAAATGGGTTTATGCCTTCAATGCAAATGGTGCCGCCGGCGATAGAACAATGAAAAATTTATTGGGAGGTAAAGGAGCTAATCTGGCAGAGATGTGCGGGCTTGGACTTCCTGTTCCCCCTGGCTTCACGGTTTCAACTGCAGCTTGTATTGATTATTATGAGCATGGTGAAAAGATTTCTGATGAAATAAAAAAACAGATTCTCGCAGAGTTAAAAAATATCGAAGAGCTCACCGGAAAACAATTTGGAGGCGAAGACAATCCGCTTCTTTTCTCTGTTCGTTCTGGTGCGAGAGTTTCTATGCCTGGGATGATGGATACGGTTCTGAACCTGGGGATGAATGATAAATCTGTTCGCAAGATAGCCGCCAGCACGAATAACCCACGTTTTGCATGGGACTCTTACCGCAGGTTTATTCAAATGTTTGCGAATGTGGTGATGGGTGTAAACACTTCCATTTTGGAGTCTCAACTAGAAGACCTTAAAGAAGCTAGAAATTATAAAGAAGATACTGAGCTTGATGCAGAAGATTTAGAAGAATTAGTCGATGTTTATAAACAAGTTCTCATGGAAGAATATGGACGCACTTTTCCTCAAGACCCTATGGAGCAATTATGGTTTGCCATAGGTGCGGTCTTTAAGTCATGGCATAACCCAAGGGCCAAAAAATATCGCTCCATGAATGGATTCTCTGATGAGTGGGGAACAGCGGTTAACGTTCAAAGTATGGTGTTTGGAAACACCGGAGAAAAATCAGGAACAGGTGTTTGCTTTACCCGTGATCCATCTACCGGTGAGAAGGTTTTCTTCGGGGAATATCTCATGAATGCCCAAGGAGAAGATGTGGTCGCAGGAATCAGAACACCTGCTCCCATTAATGATTCAAGTAAAAATGATTCTAATAAAAATTTTCAAACTTTGGATAAACTTATGCCAAATGTTTATGCAGATTTAGAAGAGATTTATCAAAAATTAGAATCTCACTATAAAGACATGCAAGATATTGAGTTTACCATTGAAGACGAAAAACTTTATATCCTGCAAACTCGTAATGCGAAAAGAACAATAAATGCTGCTTTAAAAGTGGCTGTGGATTTGGTCAAAGAAAATATTATCTCTAAAAGAGAAGCTCTTCTCAGCATTAAACCTGAGGACCTCGACAAACTCTTGCACCCAAGACTTGACCCAAAAGCTGAAAAAGAATTGCTGGCAGTAGGCCTTCCCGCATCTCCGGGAGCGGCGAGTGGGCAGATTGTTTTTGATTCCGACACAGCTCAGGCTTGGAAAGACGGCGGCAAGAAAGTCATCCTTGTTCGCCAAGAAACAAGTCCTGAAGATATTGGTGGGATGAATGCTGCTGCAGGAATACTTACTGCGAGAGGAGGAATGACTTCTCATGCGGCGGTAGTTGCCAGAGGTATGGGGAAACCTTGTGTGGCTGGTTGTACGGCTTTAATCATCTCAGAGAAAAACAAATTATTAAAAATCGGACAAAAAGAATTTAATGAAGGTGATGAGATTACATTTGATGGGGGAAGTGGAGAAGTCTATGACGGAATAGTTCCTACCATAGAAGCACAGATCTCTGATAATTTTGCAGAGTTCATGTCTTGGGCCGATGAAAATAGAAAGCTCAATATTCGAACCAATGCGGATAACCCTCATGATGCTAAAGTTGCCTTAGAGTTTGGGGCTCAAGGAATAGGACTTTGTCGAACAGAACATATGTTTTTTGACCCACAAAGAATTTTGGCCGTTAGAGAGATGATCTTTGCGACTAATGAACAAGAACGTAAAAAAGCCCTCGACAAATTACTTCCTTATCAAATAGAAGATTTCACCGGAATTTTTCTGCAAATGAACGGTCTGCCTGTAAATATTCGCTTATTAGATCCTCCTTTGCATGAATTTCTCCCTCATAAAGATGAAGAAGTTGAAGAGCTTGCGGATGCACTCGGGCTTGAGAAAAAAATCGTCGAAATGCGACAAGAAAGCCTGCATGAATTTAATCCCATGCTTGGGCATAGAGGTTGTCGCTTAGCGATCACTTATCCAGAGATTTATAAAATGCAAGTTCGCGCTATTATCGAAGCAGCGGTAGCGGCTCAAAATCAAGGTATTGAAGTGATTCCTGAGATTATGATTCCACTTATAGGTTCTGCTAAAGAGTTAGAGATTTTAGTAAATGAAGCTCGCTCGACGGTTCAAGAAGTTTTAAAAGAAAAAAACACAGAATTAAAATATAAAATTGGAACCATGTTAGAACTTCCACGTGCTTGTATTACCGCAGATGAAGTGGCCAAGCATGCAGAGTTTTTCTCTTTTGGGACGAATGATTTAACCCAAACGACTTTCGGTTTATCTCGTGATGATTCAGGGAAATTTCTTCCTTTTTATGAAACTCGAGGTATATACCCCAGAGATCCTTTTGTGAGTCTTGATCAAAAAGGAGTAGGCTTTTTGGTAGAACTGGCGGTGAAAAAAGGAAGGGAAGCGAATAATGATATTCATTGCGGTATCTGTGGTGAACATGGAGGGGACCCAGACTCTATTGATTTTTGTCATCAGGTAGGGCTTGATTATGTGAGTTGCTCACCCTTTAGAGTCCCTATCGCGAGACTGGCAGCAGCTCAATCAGCTATTAGGAGTTAGCTATGATTGAGCAATATCACAATTTAGCATCTGATTATATACTCAGCTCTAATAGTGATGCTATAGGTATTGCAATTCTCGATTTTAAAAAGAATAGCTTTGAGCATTTTGAGATGTTTGAAGACCTTCATCATCCCAACCATGAACAAGGGAAAGTTTTCTTCGACCTTGCTTCTGTGACAAAAGCTTTGGTCAATGGATTTTCTTTTATCATTCAAGATGTTCAAGATCATGAACTGGAATTGCTCGTAAATCATAGAGCGGGCTTACCGGCTTGGGGAATACTGGAAAAAGAAAACTGGAAAGAACAAATTCTAAGTTATCCTATTGTTGAGAGTGATACGTTGTATTCAGATTTTTCAGCTCTCAGGTATATGCTAGAGTTTGAGAAAAAATACCATGTGAATATATATGATGTGGTGAAAAAACATCATCATCAAAATATTGTTTTTTGGAAGGATTTAACTGATCAGGTAACGGTGCAAAATGGTTTCTATCATGCCAAGCCTAATATCGGAAAAGTTCACGATCCCAACGCTTATAATGTAGAAAAATTCACTTCTCATGCGGGACTTTTTGGAACCATAGACGCTCTTGCAGAAACGTTGCTTAAATTCAATCAAGACTTCAATCTCTTAGATCGCTTTCAAAAAAGATCAGAAAAACGTTTTCATTTAGGTTTTGATACCGTGGAAAATCCTCAAAATACTCTCGCCGGTGCAGGATGCTCAGACTTAACATTTGGCCATCTCGGGTTTACCGGGACGTCTTTTTGGATTGATCCTAAACTTTCCAAAGGCCATATTATTCTCACCAATGCCACTAAGTTCTACTGGCATGACAAACATCACCTCAATATTTTTCGCCGTGAATTTGGTGCCTCTGTCTGGAAAAATCAATAAGTTAAGCGAAAGTCTCTGGGCATAAATTTTACAAATGGCTGCAATCGATCTATGAATGATGCTATATGATTATTCTTGGAGATTAAATGAGAATTCTTTTTGCTTTTATATTGGTTTTATCTAGCTTTAGTACCTATGCACTGACGATTATCTCAGATCTTGATGATACGATAAAAGTGACAGAAGTCCGCAACAGAATCAATGCTGCCAGAAATGCTCTTACTCGAACCCATGCTTATGAACCTATGCCTTTGCTCTATAACGAGATGGCACAATATACAAATGATCTTTATATCGTTTCAGGTTCTCCCAAACTTTTTAATAGATTCATTCAAAAGTTTTATATAAATAATAATCTTGATGTCACAGCAACTTATACCCGAGGAATTCGTGATCTTGGAAATTCTTATAAGTTTAAAATCAATACCATCAGCGCTCTTATTGAAGAGTCGAACGATACTTTTATTCTCATCGGAGATAATACGGAAAAAGATCCTTTAGTTTATCAAGAAATTAAAAGGCGTTACCCAGAGCGTATTGAAAATATTTATATTCATAGGGTTTATGCTGAAGAGGAACTAGCTGATCAAACTTCTTTTATTACAGCTTTTGATATTGCAGAAGTAGAATACTTTGCAGGCCGTATGAGTTTTGAGCAAGTGCGTGATGTGGCCAATAAAATACTTTTTGCAAAAGACATGAAACAAATCATCCCTAAGTTTGCTTTTTGTCCAACAAATATCTCAGATTTTAACAAGACTCCTCTGAGTCAATTAACTCTGATGGCCGCAGCATTAAAAACTAAAATCATTGGGTATTGCAAGCTCCGTCATAACTGATCAATTTTTGCAGGCTTACTGCGAGCATAGACGTAAATTCAATCATCTATTATCATAGGTTTAGAGGAATGTTATGAATCTAGACCATATGCTTTTAGGCCAGGATTTGGCCCAAAAAAAATCTGATATTAAACGAATCTTTTTCTACCGAATCTGTGGAACGGGGATGGGAGCTTGTGCTTGTTTAGCCCGGGAAGCTGGCTTTGAAGTCGCAGGGGCTGACATGACTTATTCACCACCTATGTCCACTTATCTGGAGTCCCAAAATATTGATCTTTATAAGCTTGATGAAGTGACCCAAGAGATGCTCGCTGAGTATGATCTCATTATCGTAGGAAATTCCGTCCCACGGCTAAGTGATTATGCTAGGTTCATAGAAAACTCTGGCGTTCCTTTCACTTCCTTCCCTGCCTTTATGGGAGAGTTCTTGCTTAAAGACAGAGAAGTGGTAGGCATTGCTGGGACTCATGGAAAAACCACCACCACTTATTTTATTTCTCAAATATTAGAAAGTTTAGGTGAAGACGTAGGTTATTTTATTGGGGGAATTATCGACGGCAGAGCGCCCTCTCATTTAGGTCAAAGCAAATATTTTGTGATTGAGTCAGATGAGTATGATAGTGCTTATTTTCAAAAAATAAGTAAATTTAGATTGTATGAGTTGACTCATATGATCCTCACTTCTCTCGAGTATGACCATGCAGATATCTTTGATAGTATTGAAGATATAAAAAATGAATTCTCTGCAATTTTGCCTGACTTAACGGGGCATATTATAGCTAATGATGCCTATCCTGCGATTGCAGAGCTAAAAAATGATTTTAACTCTAAAGATTGGACTCTGTATGGAGAAAAATCTAAGGTGGGCCCTTTGAATATTAAAGTAGCAGATGGGCAAACTCATTTCCAACTCAATTGGAAAAATGAAGATGTAGACTTCACTACAAATGTCATTGGCACCCATAATATTCTCAATATCAGCAGTTGCCTTATTTTTCTGCTTCATGAAGGATACTCAATCAATTCGCTGCAAGAAGCTGTTAAAAACTTAGGAATGGTCAAACGAAGACAAGAGTATAGAGGCAAATATAAAGAAGCCATTGTGATTGATGATTTTGCTCATCATCCCAAGGCCATCACTCTGACCATTTCTGCCATTCGTGCGAAATATCCAGAGCGAAAGATTGTCACGATTTTTGAACCTATTTCTGCCACGGCCAGAAGTTCCATCTTTCAAAATGAGTTCACCTCTTCTCTCGCTTTGTCAGATGAAGTTGTTCTGGCGATGAATCCTCTCCAAACAACAGTTAAATCCGGGCAAAACTTAGATGGTGATAAAATTAAAAAAGAACTTTCATCACAAAATATACCAACATATAAAGCTCAAGACCTGGGTGAGCTTATGCAAATTATAAATGAAAGTGCAGCACCGGATAAGCTTTTGTTGGTGCTCAGTAATAGAACGTGTTTAGGTCTGTGGGAGTCGAAATTTGTTCAAGATCTCGCTTAGTTTTATACTCTTATTCCTTACCACAGGCTCTTTTGCAGATGAACTTCCCGTGAAGTGGAGCGGTAATATCTATAAAGTTATTTTTGATTATAAGAAAGAATTTAGAAAATTTTCAAAAGAGTTATGCCAACCGGGAGATGAAAAAAAATATTGGGAGTTACTACGCAATTATCATGGACAGGGATATTATTTACCTCAGCTCAATGATGATATTGATAGGAAGGCGATCAAAAAAAATCTTCACCATTTTCAGAAAAAAATCAACTATATAGCTGGGCTGCATAACACTTTACTCAATCAAAAGAATTTCCCCAATTTCAAGCTCATGCATAACGAAATGGAGCAGATTATCAATGAGCTTTTGAATTATAAGAAGCTCTATCGACAAGAGCTTATTCCCAGTAAAAAAGCAAAGATAAAGCTTGAGTCCAGTCGCACCCTCCTGAAACTCAAAAAACAATTTAAGATATTTATGGATCAAGTTTTCTTTTTGAAAAGTTACAATTTTCCCAACGACTATCTTGCCTATAGAGAAGAATTTGAAAAATATAAATACGACCCAGAACATATCGATAAACATAAAGCGAACACGACATATTTTTTTAGAAAAATCGTTGAGGATGGTGCCCATGATCCCAATCACACCAGAGGTGATAAGTTCATGCGAATGGCGCTGGATACACTTTACTTAAATATCCAAAAAGAAAAAGATTTTCTCTCTGAAGAAGTTCGTTATGATTATGAGTGGATCGATAGCTCTATTGAGCGCATGTTGAATAGGGGACGTGCCGTTCAGTTGGCGAGAATTAAAGAGTGGCTTAATAGAACCAAGAAAACCTATGAGTTCTACCAAGAGCTTTTAAAGACTAAAAGCCAGAAGAAAGCCCGCTATTTGGTTAAAAAAGAAAATGAAAATTCACAATTACTCAAAGAGTTTGTCTATAGAAAGCAAGGTGAAGTTTATAATTATTGGGCGAATAAATCGGAACTGCATCGAGCTCTTTTTGTTCTTGATACTATTCTTGTCAACGAAGTCGGTGTGATTGATGGAAAGTTTGGACTCGAGAGAAAAAGTGTAGCCTATGTCGTTTTCAATCGCTTCTTTGATGATTACTACAATCAACTCAATCATGATCAATATATACTGCCCTATATCTCCGATGAGATCGATACCAGTGAAAAAAAATGGCTCAATGTTTTATTTAAGACGGGAGAGTTTTCTTTTACCTATCATTATATCTCAGCCGTGGTGAAAACATTTTGTCCCGATATGAGTCGCAGAGGAAAAAGTGTTCGGGCCGAGAATTTAAAAATAATTCTTAAAGCTCTCAAACAATACGAACCTAAAAAATTTCCGGCTTTTCGTTATTTCTCACGTATTTCTATGAATGGAAAAATTGATATGTCATCAGTGTGGACTGGTTATGAACGTTTACCTGAGATGGTGGGCTATGAATCTTCTCAACAACAAAAACTAATGCGCTATTATTTAGCGGATGAATTCAAATTCTTATATTCTTTTAAAGATGACAAAGGCACGGTTTTTAGTGTGGTTGAAATCGATGATGAGACTTATTCAATGCGTTGGGAGAAAGGGAAACCTAAGTTTTACGATTATAGAAATCCTCATCTCTTTGCCTATTTTTCCAGGAAAAAATGAATTGTGCATGAATACAAAAGCATGTATATTGTGCAACTAGTGTATTATTTGTTTACCCTTATTTAACGGAGTTCCCCCTATGTTAAAAGATTATATCTTTACTTCTGAATCAGTCACTGAAGGTCACCCAGATAAAATCGCTGACCAAATTTCAGATTCTATTCTTGATGCTCTTCTTGAAAAAGATCCTGCGGCTCGTGTGGCTTGTGAAACGATGCTGACGACAGGTCTTATTCAAATTGCCGGTGAAATTACCACCACAGCCAATATTGATTATCATGAGATAGCCAGAGAGACGGTTCGTAAAATTGGATATGATCATTCTGATAAGGGGTTTGATGGTTCTACTTGTGGAGTCAACTTAGCTTTGGGGAAACAGTCACCGGATATCGCTCAAGGTGTTAATGAAGGTGAAGGTGTTGATTTAGACCAAGGAGCTGGAGACCAAGGATTGATGTTTGGTTATGCAGTTAATGAAACCGATTCATTCATGCCTCTGACAATTGATCTTTCTCATAAACTTGCTCAAAGATTATCACAAGTCAGACATGAGGAAATTCTTCCTGGCCTTCGCGCTGATGGTAAAACTCAAGTTTCAGCTCAATATATAGATGGGGAGATCAAAAGAATAGATGCTGTTGTTGTCTCAACTCAGCACGCAGAAGATATTACTCAAAAACAATTACATGAAGGTATTAGAGAAGAAGTTATCAATAAAACAGTGGATAGCTCTCTTATAGATAACAACACAAAGTTTTTTATCAACCCAACAGGAAAATTTGTTATTGGTGGACCCATGGGTGACGTTGGATTAACGGGAAGAAAAATCATCGTTGATACTTATGGTGGGCACGGGGCTCACGGTGGGGGAGCTTTCTCTGGAAAGGATCCTTCAAAAGTCGATCGCTCAGCTGCCTATGCAGCGAGACAAGTTGCTAAACATGTGGTTGCTGCTGGACTTGCAGACAGGGCCCTAGTGCAAGTGGCCTACGCCATTGGAGTCTCAAAGCCTATGTCATTTCTAGTAGATACTTTTGGCACCAATAAAGTAGATGAAGCTAAGATCACTCAAGCGGTGAACGATATTTTTGATATGAGACCTAAGGCCATTGTGCAAAGACTTAATCTTTTAAGACCTATCTATCGCGAAACTGCCGCTTACGGACATTTTGGGCGTACCAGTAAAGAAGGGTTTACTTGGGAGAATATGGATTATCTAGAAGAGCTTAAATCCCGATTCTAAAAGAGACCCTTTCGGAGTATACTTATTATATGTCTGAAGTTTACTTTCTCATTCGCTATACACCTTTTTGGGCAGTGCCAGTCTTAATGATTGCTGGTGAGTTCACTTATAAAATGTGGTTACGCAAAAAGAAAAAAGCCACCCTATTTTGTGGAATACTAAGCATAATATGTTTATTATCCAATATATTTTATGTATATGCTGGGGGCCCGGAAAAATCGGTGTCCCTTGTCAAAGATATGGTCTGGTTTTATACACGTTAATAATTTCAGTCACCTACAATAATATCCATGATAAATAGCATAATTTTCCTACTGTCTAAAAATTGACACCACGACATCTTTTAGGCTAGCATTTTACTCAGAGAGCATTACGGCCCACTGCGGGCAGCCCGACAGGGTAGTAGAGGACATACATGGACGACATTAATTTTCTAAACAAGAACTATCAAGATCAAGATAACGCTATAGAGACGAGTACGGAGTATGATGAGCTGGAGCAATTTGGACTCAATCCAAAAATTTTCATCGTCGAAGATGATAAAATTCTAGGTCTTAGTATTAAAAAATATTTATCTAAAACATTAAGCTGCGAAGTCGAACTTTTTACCAGTTCTATGGATGCTATGACTCACTTAATGAATCTTCCTAATCGTAAATCACCTTTCTGTTTAATTACTGATATCAGTTTAGAGCATGGAACGGATGGTTTAATGCTGATTGATAGTTTAAAGGAAAAAGGTTTTAACTTTGTCTCTATTGCTATGACTGGTTTTGCCTCTATTGAAACAGCTATTGCTGCGACTAAAAAAGGTGTTTATCATTATTTAACAAAGCCTTTTGAATTAGAAATCCTACAAAAATTAGTGCTTGAAGCAATCTCTAATAAGTTAGGAGTAAAGTCAGCCCTTCTTCTCAACGAGAATTCACAGAGCACTAAGAAATCTCCCAAACGTGGTTCAGGTTTTGAAATCGAATACCCAAGTGATGAAGATGTATTTTGTGGCATGATAGGTCGCTCTAAATTAATGAAAGATGTTTTTGAGCGAATGCAAAAAGTCGCCCTTACTGAATCAACGGTTCTCATTACGGGTCCTTCTGGTACAGGGAAAGAGTTGATCGCTTCTGCAATTCATAATTTATCAAGTCGAAAATCAAATCCAAAAATAAGTGTGAACTGTGGAGCTATTCCACGTGATCTTTTAGAGAGTGAATTATTTGGACACGTGAAAGGTTCATTTACCGGAGCCATATCCAGTCGCAAAGGTCGTTTTGAGATGGCCGATCACGGGACTATGTTCCTGGATGAAATTGGAGATATGCCTCAGATGTTACAAGTAAAGCTTTTAAGAGTTTTACAAAATCAAACGATAGAACCTGTAGGAGCGACTCAAACAATTGATATTGATGCTAGAGTCATAGCTGCAACTCACAGAGATTTAGAGAAAATGGTGGAAGAGGGGTCTTTTAGAGAAGATCTTTTTTATAGATTGAATGTTATCCCTATTAGAATTCCTTCTTTGAAAGAAAGAAAAGAAGATATTCCTCTTTTGATTTCTTATTTTATCAAGCGTTATGTGAGTGCTGATCAATCTAATTATATTTCTATTTCAAGTGATGCACTTGAACTACTTCTGGCTTATGATTGGCCAGGAAACGTAAGAGAGTTGGAAAATATTATTGAAAGACTTGTGATCTTACGTGGTGGAAATGAAATTCAACCAGAAGACTTACCGACTAAGATTTTTAGACACAACCCTCTGGCTACAGATCATTACAAAAATATTTTTGATTTGCCTGAAGATGGAGTGGATCTTAAAAGAGTTCTCTCTGATATTGAAGACTCCCTTATCCTGCAAGCTTTAAAGCATACAGGGGGAAATAAAAATCAAGCCTCAAAACTTCTAAGTTTAAATAGAACAACTCTGATTGAGAAGATGAAAAAAAAGCATCTCAATTTTAGTGAACCAACTAACTAAGCTTCGATCTCAATTACAATTAATCGATGCTCAATTCAGTTTTTCAAGCAGTGAGGAACTTGATCTACAATTAGATCAATTCTTTGGGATTAAGCATGAACTCGATGAGCATGCACCAGCAGAATTCTATCCCAACACTGAACAAGTGGCCCTGTCCACAAGTTATCTTGATTATTTTCAAATACTCAACACCCTTCCCCCTGGCTCGACCTTAGTTGACTTAGGTGCTGGGTATTGCAGAGGGACGTTATTGAGTCACTTACTCAATCTCAATCCTTGTCTCAGTATAGAAGCCCACAAGAAAAGGACTAACCAAGCTATAAGTGCTTTAAAAAAACTTGGTTATGAGAGCACTTATATCCAAGCACAAAGAATTGAAAAGTGTCAGCATAGCTCTTATCAATATTTTTATATTTATTTTCCTCTTAATAAATCACTTCTAAAAAGCCTCAACACACTTCTTCACACTCAAAGTGAGGTTGAGCTCTTTATAACGGAAGCCCATGGAGAGAGCCTTCCTTTTTTTAATTCACTGGTGGAGACAAAATTACGAACGACTTTTACAAGTGCAAGCAAACGTCATCATGCTGATATTCATCACTACTCTTTTGCCAAGACCAAATCTTCTCCCCCTATAGTGGAGAATCTTGGTAGCTGGTTTCTTCATCATCTTGATGAAAAACTTGTGATTGAATACAGTTATTTTCATCAGCTCAAAAAACGGAAGGTTTCACTTTTTGTATCCCTAGAAGACCTCTTTCCTATTGAGTACCAAGGTCATTGGTGTTTCCAAAATATCCATACCGGACGAATTTACTCACAAAAAGAATTTGATTTAAAGCAAAGCCTGTCTTTTGATCAATTAGACCCATCTTTGCAGCAACTTGTTCAAGATCCTCGCTATAAGTATAGAAAAATACTGGGAACTCCAAGCCTCGAGCTCGAGTAGGGTAGCTTTCACCTCCCTCTTTAGCCGTTTTTAAAGTTTGGTATACTTAAAGATGTGAAAAGAATCATCTCTTTATTTATATTTATAATAGTAAATCATCTTTATGCTAACGATCTAAATCCAAGTTTAAATGATGTAGTGGTAGAGAGCACTGAAGTTCTCTCTAGTGTGGGGAGCGTAAATCAAGTCAACTCTGAGCCTTTTTGTTGTCCAGAAGTTTTAACTGAAAATTACGGATCTGATCCCCGTTATATATATTCTCTTAAAAACTACCCTACACCTAGAAAAGGTTGTATTGCTGAAAGCTCTATTTCCACTGAAGAGGCGGATGAGCTCATTCGATCTCAAAATTTTAGAACTGAAAATGCCACTCAAAAAGAGCGTCGAGTTTTAGCTGCGGCCATCAAGCGCGTCCAGCAACTTAATGGCGGAGTGCTCGAGGTGGGAAAGGGAAAAATTCCCGGAGGCTTTCCTTGGCAGTACAGAGATTCAAATGGCAGTGTTCAGTATCATGATCATATTGAGATAGGACGTAATATTGCGGCCAAAGGGGAAAATCATCATGGTCACTCTGTTGCTCAGCAACTCCATGAATGGGCTCATCTCATAGGTAATCAAGGAGCATACCCCCAGTTTCAAGCTTTTATGAAATCTGGTTCTGAATACTCTGATAAAGACTACTGCATGGTCTCAAACTATGCGGACAATACAACAGGTGAGCAATTTGCAGAGGTTTTCGCAGCTTTTGCCAGTGAACCTCGCATTCTACTCAATAATTCAAGAACCCCTGAGAACTGTAAAAAAGTCTTTCGTTTCTTTTGGCAGTGGTTTAATAAAGGAGAGCAAGTTCAAACTTGCTTATAAAAACACAGAATTAAAATGCAATCGTGTCTATCCACTTTGGAGTGTTTTCAGGAAAATCAACTTCTTCAAGATCAGAATTATTTAAGAGACTCATAATTAAATCGCAACGTCTGTCCGTGTTCACCATTAATTGACACTTATAAAATTCTTGAATGAAAGTGCTTAATGGCATAGTACTTTCCGGTTTGAGAGCAGTAGAAGTATAGGCTCCGTTTTCGAAAATAGAATCATCAATTTTTTCATTACTATGACAATCGGAGCAAGTTGTTTTGTTGCCTAGATTAATTCTGTCATAACCTGTTTGATAATTTATATTATGAAGAATGGGAAA
>CEQY01396372.1_pt1 | contig 14571 bp, 15 predicted proteins | sample 361391 | NCBI WGS metagenome assembly CEQY01 (sample SAMEA2621075, study PRJEB7988) | marine metagenome | isolation source: saline water (ENVO:00002010), including | reverse complement strand
CCCCGGTGAAAGAGCTGCATTGAGAAGTTTTCTAAAATCAATAGAACCTACAATTCCAGTACCTCCTAAAAAAATGAAACGTCCAGAAACTGAAGACGATGATGATGACTTTGATGATTTAGGTTTTTAGTATGCAAGGCGGATATTCTCATCAAATAAGAAATTATGTTTCCACAGTTTTTAGCGTTATTTTTTTAGTTTTACTCTTAGTTTACGCTGCCTATATAGAGTACTTTCAAGATGCTAAGGACCAAGTTTCGGCCACTAGACTATTAGAAAATCCCGTTAGTGACAGAATTCTACGCTCAACCACTTCATTTCGCTTTAAAAACAGAATTGGTGAGTATCAAATTGCCAAAGAAAAAGAAGGCTGGCTCATGCAAGAGCCTCGTGTAATCCCCGCTAAAGAAGAAACAGTAGAGCGTATTTTTAATGCCTTATCAAAAATTAAAATTCATACAGTACACCAATTTGAACCTATCAATTTTCAGAGTTTTTCCCTCGATAAACCAATTATCGAAATAGAACTTTATACAAAACTTAATGAAAAATATGATGTTAAGATCGGGCTTTTGAATCCAATTAACAATACATCTTATATGACTGTATCCGGGCATAATAGAATCTTTCAAACGAATCTATTTGAAGGACGTTTAGAAAAACTAGAACTCTCCGACTTTATCGAGTCTCAAGTTTTCTCAAAAAATATTTCAGAAATTTCTGAGTTTAAACTTTATCATGGTAAAAACTCCTCTCCTTATAACGAAATATCCTTAAAAGGAGGTCTTTGGCAGACAAAAAAATACAAAGTCATTTCAGAAGATAAATTGAAAGAAAAGCTATCCAAAATTTTTGAAATCAAAACCCATATGATTATTGACCAAGTGGAGCCCGAAGTAGCGACTCTGCTCGACAATTACCTGGAAAACCCTCTTTATCGAGTGGAAGTAACGACAACAGATGGAAAGAAGATTCACTATAAAGTGAGCCCTCTTATAAAAGCTGTACCCGAGCTTAAATTAGAAAAACGCCAATTTTTTATTATGTCTGCTAGCAATAGAAAATATCCCTATATAATTAACAAAAACTACTTAGAAGATTTCGTCATTCGTTATAGTGACTTAAGACCATAGCTCTCGCCTTTGACCAAATTCGCGGACCGCTAAGAAAGATGGCGAGTGCTATCAGCGAAATAAGTACAAACTAAAAAGGCTCACTAAAGCTCACCCCTTTTAATAGATATGGAAAAGATAGGCTATGCGGGGTGTGCTTTTATCAAGCCAATAAAAAAGCTCGCGTAGCGAGCTTTTTATAGATGGTAGCCCCCACTAAGAAGTAAAAGCTAAACTTAAATAACCCGCAAAAGTGGGGGCTACTTAATTTCCTTATGAACAGTATGTCTTCTTAAGAAAGGATTATATTTCTTAGTTTCTAGACGCTCAGGGTGAGTCTTCTTATTCTTAGTCGTTGTATAACGGCTAGGAGATTTCCCCTCTTTTCTTGCTTCAGTACACTCTAATGTTATTTGAACTCTTGGCCCTTTTGCCATGTTATCCTCCAAAATTACTCAAATTGGATTGGTAAGTTACACTCTGTGTGATAACTTTGTCCAGTATAACTTTGAAATAAGGTTTAAAAATGGAGAACTTCTTCACCCCAGATAATTGGAATTCTTGTCGCTACCAGTTTCGAGACCATTTTGCTTTTATTAGTCTTCTTGCCGAACCTTCAGATGAGAAAAATCAATCAGGATGCTTAATGTACTGCGTCACAGTATTGGACGAAGAGCATAACGAAATATTCCAACAAACCCACTCTAATCTCATGGAAGCCTGTCAAAGTATCAATTCAACCTACGGGGGAATTTGGGACTTTAAAGACTTAAGGTTTAAAGAAAACGAAGGTGGGTGCTCCACTTGTCAGGCACATTAATAGAAATAAGTTCTTAAATTTTGTTCTAATTGAAATAGGTAGGGATGAGAAAAGACTTTATAAGCACTCTCCATCGTCTTTTCTAAAGCATCCTTTTTAACAATTTGACCTACTAGCTTCGTTTTTAAGAGCTCGACCACTCCTCCACTTAATTGTGGAAATTCGACTTCAACAAGCCTAGCTTTTTTAATTTTAAGATTGAAATCAGGGGTGCTTACTTGGAATTCTGGAGTCTCTCCAAAAATCCACTCCTCTTCTCTTAGGCTGTCTTCATACTCTTTGTTGTTAAAATCATTTTTCCCAAGCTCAACTTTTTTCCCATAAAAATTCTCAAAACTAGAAGTTAAAAAGCCTCCTAACTTTTGGAATTGTAAACTTGGATTAAGCTCAGCCAAATTGACCACTTTGGAGGGATTAGACAAAGTCCCTTTTCCTTCCAAAGATTTTAATGGAGAATTAAGAATGTCATTTAAAAGACTCAAATCTGAGTTCATCAAAAGTGTACCGTGATGGAAAGACCTATCTTTTTTCTGCTTGAAGGCAGACCCTGAGAACTTTCTTTCATCCTCTAGGATCAAATCAGATCGATTAGAAGCCTTAGCTTTTATACCTAAGTCCTCAAGCGCATTCAAAATTATTTTATTATTATCGTCTTTGTGGTGATCTCTTGAGGGATGGATAAAACTAAAACACATATTGCCAAGATCATGATACACACAACCACCACCACTTTGCCTTCTAACAAGTTTTAAGTGTGACTGATTATTTTCCAAAAATTCTAAATTAACTTCCCGCCACGGATTTTGGAATCGCCCCATAACAACGCAAGGATCATTTTGATAAACAAGAAGGTATTTTTCTGAGGGCCTAATAGTCTTTAGCAGCTGATCTTCGAAAGCCAGATTGCGAAAGGGATCACGCCAGGGGGAAATAAATAATTTAAGCTTAAAACTCATAAATAACCGTAACTTACAAAAGAAAACCAAGCAAATCAACTATTGGTGGATGTATTTACTAAAGTATTTTCTAAAATCGCCGATAGATTTTATGTCAGGAGCTTTATGAAAACGAACCGAATTATATCTTTTACACTTATCAATGCCTCTATCCTCTTAGGATTCGCTTCAGTGCTTGCCGGTTGTCAAAAAAAGCTCTATCCAAGTCATGGTCATATGTCGAAAACTCATAAATTAGAAAGGTCTCGCTCGATAGCATCCGTGGTAGAAAAAGAACAACGTCCCATCTCTGGAGCTCAAAGATTTTTAAGCTATCAAGATCCAGCACAAATTTATATTTACTGCTCTCTCAATTCTAAAGCCGCAGACACATGTTATTCGAAACAATTGAAAGAATCAGTTTCAAAGTATGAAGAAAAATTTGGGAAGCTTGATAGAACAGATCTCAATTCACTATTAGATGAACTTGAGTGGTCAATGGTCAAAAGTGAAACCCAAGCTAAAATTGATCGGATCTTAGAGCAACTAGAACCTCAAATTAATAAGACAGTGAATCAACAACACTCTTTTTGTAAGAATAATTCAAAGCATTTTTTCAAAAGGTGTATGACCCATGCCATTGAAAAGGACACGTTCCAGGTACTCAACAACTACCACAAAAAGCATAAGATGAATGGACAAGAATATCTCTTCTTAAGAGATGCTATTAATAGTCAGCTCAATAAGAAAGTTTCTAATCTTGAAGTTATTTAATAATATGCTCACAAGGGTGACCAAATAAGCATTTATCATTGATAGTTTTGGCTATTTCTTTAGGGACTAATTCCTCCCACCCTGTCTCGTTATTTCTAATCATGGTTAAGACTTTTCTCGAATAGATATGTAGCAATTTATCATCATAACCAACTAAGTCTTTTACCTTCTTAGTCAAAACCAGATGATCCAATAAAGTTTTATGCTCTTTTTCTACATTAACTGTGCTTAAATTGATAAGTTGATCATCTTGTGAGGCTTCCCGATAAGGATATAGATAAATTGTTGTGTAAGGTCTAAAAACCCTTCCCAAGGCCTCTAAAATGCCTCCATTAACATGCTGGTAATCGCCATTGAAGATCTGCATGAAATTATAGACCCCCATGACCAGTCCAACATTTTTTGGTTTGAAGTTAGATAGGTAATTTGAAAGCCTAAAAAACTGAGGAAGATTGGTAATCAAAACTTTTTGGCCAATCGTATTTAATAGGTCGACTCTCGCAAGAAAATCTTCCTGAGTTAGTTCTCCATCTTCTTTAAGGTGATTAATGGTAATCTCGGCTAAAGACACGACTTGCTCACCACCAACATCTTGAGAAAAATTTAATTGCCCCGTCTTAAGAATATCCATATTTACTTTTGTAGGAGGTCTATAACTTCCCCGAGTGAGCACAATATTCTTTTTATAAAGCTCATCCTTAGCCAGGCAGACTGCCCCCGATTCATTAAACATAATTGCATCTGTGTAGGAACGAACGATAAGTTGAAGATTTAAAACTCTATTATCCATTGTTTCAAAAGCCGGGCCTGAAACTTTAATCATATCAATTTCGACTCTTTCTCGAGAGAGGTTATCCATTAACCTATCAAGAAAGTTCAAACTCTCATTATGACCTTGATAACAAGCATGAACGAGGTTCACACCAAGCACACCTATCGCCTTTTGTTGCAAAAGATTAGTGTTATCATGCATTCTTACATGCATAACTACCATACTGGCAGACTCGGCTGGAGATCTTTGAAATTTTACCCCTATCCAACCATTCGGATCGTTGGTCCCATGATAATTTCTCGCCGAAACTGTATTCGCATAGACGAAAAATTTTCTCTCAGGAAATTTTTCCCGCAGCCTTTGTTGAAGCAGGTCATACTCATAATCGAGCATCTTCTCTACCCGACTTTGACAGACATATCTACCAGAGGTTTCTTTTCCATAGATTTCATCGGAAAAGGTCATGTCATAAGCTGAAATAGATTTAGCAACAGTACCACTTGCTGCACCCGCTTTGAAAAATATTCCTGCAACATCCTGGCCGGCACCAATTTCTGCAAAAGTTCCGTAAATCGTTTCATCTAGGTTGAGTTGAAGTGCTTTTTGATTGGCCGTCTTAGCTGTGTTCATTTTTATTTTCCATCTTAAGTTACTGAAATATGGTAATAGTATAGGCAATTGTCCAGATGGAGTAAATGCCTAGTCGAATTTAGCTCGAAAACTATGCTATAATAATAGGTGATAACGACCGATAAGCCTTTAAGGAGGTCGATATGAACATTTTAGTAGGATTTATTGTACTAGCAGCTACGGCTTACGTTGCTCTAGCAGTAAAGCAAAAACAGACAAAAAAAGTCAGAGTAAAAGTTAAAAGTCGTTACCGCCGAAACCGTTAATCTTTTAAATTTTGTTCTACAACTTCCAAAGCATGCTTAGACAGATTCGCTTCTGCGACCAATTGGCTGAGCTCAGAGCGAAGTAACTCTGCCCTAGCAGGTCCAAGTTTATTTAAGAATGATAAACTTTTCGCAAGTCTTGCGGCCATTTGAGGATTAAACTTATCTACCTCTAAAATCTTCTCACAGGCAAATTTATATCCAGAGCCATCTTCGCTATGCAAATTTTCAAAATTATACGCTAAAAACACTCCAATTAATGAACGCATCAAATTGGGAACTTTTGCATCGTATTCAGGAAGTTTTTCAAGCTCCTGAATTTTAGCTATACCTGTAGACTTTGCGCGTGCTTGGATCATCAACCACTTTTGGATAACTAATGTTTCATGTTTCCATTTATCATAAAACTTTTTAAGAGCCTCTTCCGTATGTGATCCAGGAATATCTACCAATAATGCCAAAGCGCCAATCTCATCCGTCATGTTATTAGCGTTAACGTAGATGTCATGGATTAAATCTCTTAATGTCTCATCCTCTAATCTTACGAGAAAACCTAAAGCCTGTAGTTTGAGGGCACGCTTGGCCATTGATTCACCTGATAATGAAAACTCTCCAGTCTCATGGTAAGTCTCGACAATAGAGTGAAGTTGGTCTTTAAATCTTATTGCAAGCGTGTGTTTTAAAAATTGGATCGCCTGCCCTGCATGATCAAAGTTAAATTTCTCTTTTCCATTATTGAATTCTTTAAGACTAGGGATTGTGATGGCGTAAGCTTTCAAGGCCAAATCAAGGCTTTCATCTTCAAGGAGCGATTGAAAGGCACCTAAAAATCGAGAGTCACAACTTGGATCTTCTCCACGTCTGAGCTGAAGAACAAGCTCGTCAATTTGTTTAAGTATAGCAAGCTGAGTAAACTCATAACGATTAAAGTCGTCTTGGCAATTTGCAATTAATGTCGCCAGCTGATCAAAACTATAATTAACTTCAAATTTTACAGGAGCACAAAAACCTTCATTCCAGCTGGCTATAGGCTCTTCATCTAGCTCAATCGTAAGACTTTGTGGGTTTTGATTTATCACATATTCATGATCTTTATAGAGAAGCTCACCTTGTTGGTTATAAAGTGAAAAATGAAAGGGAAAACACAAAGAGGAATCATGATTGTTAAACTCTGTCTCATGGGTAAAGAGCACATGATATTTCCCCTGTGAGAAATTAGTAGAGATATTTAAAAGAGGTGTACCATTTTGGTCATACCAGTTTTTAAACCGATCTAAGTCAAACCCTGATGCTTCGGCCATAGATTGGACAAAATCTTCTGTGGTAACTGCTTTTCCATCAAAACGCTCAAAATAAAGATCCATTCCGGCCCTAAATTTATCTTCACCGATAAGAGTATGAATCATTCTAATGACTTCAGCTCCTTTCTCATAAACTGTTGCTGTATAGAAATTATTTATTTCGATATATTCCTTAGGCTTGATGGGATGACTTAGTGGTCCAGCATCCTCCGGGAATTGGTGTCCCTTTAAAACTTTTACGTCATCCACTCTTTTAACAGGCCTAGAGTTCATATCTGCGGAGAATTCTTGATCTCTAAAAACAGTCAGTCCCTCTTTAAGCGTTAGTTGAAACCAATCTCGACAGGTCACTCGGTTTCCAGTCCAATTATGGAAATACTCATGACCAATAACTCCTTCAATACCTTGAAAATCAGAGTCGGTTGCAGTCTTGGGGTTCGCTAGGACATAGGCAGAGTTAAAAATATTAAGCCCTTTATTCTCCATCGCACCCATATTAAATGTATCTACTGCCACTACCATATAGGTGTCTAGATCGTATTCAAGGCCAAATCTATCTTCATCCCATTTCATTGATTTTTGTAGGGACTCTAGGGCATAAGATGCTTTAGATCCATTACCATGATCTACAAAAAACTCTAAACTAACTTTACGTCCAGATTTCGTGACAAATTCTCCAGTAACTCGCTCTAGATTTCCCGCAACCATAGCAAAGAGATAACTCGGTTTATGATGTGGATCTCTCCACTCAGCAAAATGTCGCCCTTCACTTAGCTCTCCTTCATCAACTTTGTCCCCATTTGACAGTAAAAATGGATATCTTTTCTTATCCGCTTCAAGCCTTGTCGTATAGCGAGACATAACATCAGGCCTATCCTGGTGATAAGTAATTCTTCTAAAACCTTCCGCTTCACATTGTGTACACAGAATTTCTCCTGAGCGATAGAAACCTTCTCCAGAGTGATTTGCCTCAGGGAGAATTTTTACTTTAGTAGTTAATTCAAAACGTGAATCGAGTTGGAAGAATTCTATTTGAGTGTCTGACATGTTTTCAGGTTCAACTTTATTCCCATTAATTTCGCAGGCCAACAGCTCCATCTCCTCACCAAATAAAGTGAGGTCAAATCCATTAGTATTTTCATTTTTTACATAAAGAGATCTATTTTCAACGATGGTGTGGTCATCATATATCTGTACATTAAGGTTGACCTCTTCTACCCAAAAATCTGGTTCGCTGTAATCTTTCAATAAAATCTTCTGTGCCATGCAAAACTCCTAGAGAGCTATCTTAGCAAGAAGTTAATTGATTTCAAAGAGAATGGGACTCCACTTATCAATAACTGGTGCAAATAAGAAGGCCAACATAGAAAAATTAGTAATGAGAAAAAAAGGAAGCCAAGCTTTAGGGTTCTCAGAATAAAAATAAGCAATGAATTTCCAAACAATTAGCACTGAAAAAGGTAAAACCAATAAAAAATAAGCGTAAGAGTACTCAACAAAAAAAGGCGCCATTAATCCCAAGAGCGCATAGGCCCATACATAAAAAGAAATATGATATTTGGTACGCCCAGCTCCAACGATAGAAGGAAGAACAGGAAAGTTTCCACGCGCATAGTCATCAGAGTATCGAATCGCCAAAGACCAAAAATGAGGCATTTGCCATAAAAACATGACTAAAAACAAATAAACACTCTCTGAACCTAGGATATCTCTATTAACGGCTGAATAACCAAGAACACCAGGCAGAGCTCCTGGGATAGCTCCGGGCACAGCAGCAAAAGCCCACTTCTTTTTCCAAAAAAGAGTATAAAAGCCGTTATACATAATAATTATCGAGAGCCCTATTAGAAAAGATAATGGGTTTACTAAAAACAGGATGGCCAATCCCACTAACATAAGTCCTATCGAAATTAATACACCAGTATCTCGACTAAAGACCCCCTTAACCAGAGGACGTGATTGTGTCCGCTCCATCAGCTGATCGTTTTCTAATTCTTGAACTTGATTCAAGCTTAAACTTCCTGCGGAAATACAAAAAGTTCCCACCAGAAAAAAGAGAAAATGGGAAAAGAGAAAATCTTGTTCTACAGTCAAGCCTAGACCGTAGCCAGCAGCCGCACTTATAAGAACAAATACGACAATGCCGAACTTAAAAAAAGTCTTTAACTCTTTCCACATATGTGGAGATTATATCGGAGTGGTTCTAAAGAACAGATCGATATAAGAAAAGCCAATAAATAACGCCAAAAATGCAAGACCACATAGTGCAATGACTCTATTCATCAAGCCATCGTACTTTAAGTGCATAAACCATGAAAGAACAATACCAGCTTTAGTACATGCTATCGCCATCGCCAGAATTAAGTTACCCGCACCACCTAGGTGTATATATTTTGCGGTTCCTACCGTAAGCACTGTTAAAAATACCAGTGCACCAAGGGTCTTTAAATTTGTATTTAGTGGAACAATATGATGTGCCATTCTCTACTCCGTTAGATTAAGTACATTAAAGGAAAAAGGAAAATCCAGATCACATCTACGATGTGCCAGTAAAGTCCTACTCCTTCTACTGCAGTATAATATTTAGGTCCAAACTCGTTATTCTTTAAACGCTTCATAAGCCAGAACATTAGTCCTATCCCGATTGTAATGTGAAGACCATGAAGACCAGTCATACAAAAATAAAGAACAAAAAATAGTTTAAGACTGCTACCGTCGACTTGCCCAGCTCCAAGAGTTTCTCCAGCCGCAGGTAGGGCCAAAGTAAAGCCTGCATCAGAACGTAGATGATTATTTGCATACTCGATTGCACTTTGGGCATTCCACATATCAAAACCAGGAAACAAGCCGTGATCAATTTTAGCCGTGTATTCAAAGTACTTCACCACCATAAAGGCAAAAGCACACAAAGTTGTCACAACAATGAGCTTGTAAGCTTTTTGGTTATTACCCTTCATCGTTTCAGTCACAGCTTGCGCCATAGTAAAGGAAGACAAAAGAAGAACCAAAGTATTGAATGCACCAAGGTACCAGTTCAGTGAATCTCCCCCGGCCATATAAGTATCAGGGAACATGAATCTATAAATAAAGTATCCAACAAAAAGACCACCGAACATCATGATCTCAGTTGCCATGAAAAGCCAAACACCTTCCTTACCAGCATCATGTTGCTGATTTAAGTCTTTAAAATGGTGAGCAGCCTGCTCTTTTTTATCGTAACTAGCGGTACTCATATGGCCTCCCTGTAACCGTAGGTATTTCTGTAAAGTTTTCATGAATTGGAGGTGAGTCAACAGTCCATTCTAAAGTGGTTCCCCCCCAAGGGTTTTTCTCAGTACATGCCTCTCCCTTAAAGAAAGCACGAGTAAGAAGATAAATGGCCAAGATAAATCCGCCGGCAAGAATCCAAGAACCAATGGTTGAAGTTACGTGGTAAGGCGTAAAAACTCCATCATAGGTGTGATATCTTCTTGGCATACCCTGAGACCCCATAATGAATTGAGGGATGAATGTAACGTTAAAACCAACAAAGGTCATAAGTGCCGTTACTCTTCCGAGCATTTCGTTATACATTTTCCCAGTCATTTTTGGGAACCAGTAAAATAAACCTCCAAAAAATCCCATTAAAGCTCCACCAAGCATAACGTAATGAAAGTGGGCAACAACAAAATAAGTATCGTGTAAGTGAACATCAATATTAAAAGCAGCTAGAAAAAGTCCGGTCAATCCACCGATAGTAAAAAGCGAAAGGAAATTAATAGCATAAAGCATTGGTGTATCAAGCTTTACTCTCCCTTTGTACATCGTAGCAACCCAGTTAAAAAGCTTAATCGCTGTTGGAACCCCAACGAGCATGGTTAAAACTGAAAATATCGAACCAGCTAGAACCGACTGACCCGAAACAAACATATGGTGTCCCCAAACAATAAAGGAAACCGCTGCGATCCCCAGAGAAGAAAATGCAATCGCTTTATAACCAAAGATAGTCTTTTGCGAAAACGTCGCAATGATCTCAGAAATAATTCCCATAGCCGGGATAATCATAATATAAACTGCAGGATGCGAGTAAAACCAAAAGAAGTGCTGAAATAAAACAGGATCCCCACCCATGGCAGGATCAAAAATCCCCACTCCAAATACTCTTTCTACAGTGAGAAGTAATAAAGTAATACCAAGAACTGGTGTGGCAATAACCTGAATTATAGCTGTGGCATAGAGAGACCAAACAAAAAGTGGAAGTCTCATCATAGTCATCCCAGGGGCTCGTAGTTTATGAATTGTAACAATAAAATTCAGACCCGTAAGAATGGAGCTAAACCCCATGACAAAAGCCCCAAACACAACCATAGCAACGGCATCAGCTGACTTTGAGGAATAAGGAGTATAAAAGGTCCAACCCGTATCAACCCCACCCCAAAACAGGGAGAGAAAAGCGATGATGGCACCGATCATCAAACAATACCATGAAGCTAGATTTATTTTTGGAAAAGCCACATCTTTTGCACCAATCATTAAAGGGAGCGCAAAGTTTCCTAGAAGTGCCGGAACTCCAGGGATGATAACCATAAAAACCATGATTGATCCGTGAAGAGTCATGGCCCTGTTATACATATCTCCATCCATAAATAATGGTTCAGGAGTAAATAATTCCAACCTTAGTAAAATAGCAAAAAGTCCCCCTACTAAGAAGAAGAACATGATTGCAATAAAATACATCAGAGCGATTCTTTTATGATCTATAGTTGTTAGCCAAGACCAAAGCCCCTTTTCACAATTAATATAATTTCCACCATGTGCACCCATGATTGTTACTCCCTTATTTTAAAGTCTTTATAAAAGCAATTAAATGTTCAACATCTTTGTCATTGAGCTGGCCCACCCAAGGATTCATTTTATTTTCGTATCCTTTTACAATTTGTCGACCAGGATAATAGATAGAGTTTTTAATATACTCGTCATTAGCCACTTCCGATTGTCCATCAGCAAACTCCCTGGTCTTTCCATAGAGCCCTTGAAACCCAGGACCGATAATTTTGTTCGCTCCTGCAGAGTGGCATGAGGCACAATTCTTATTATAAAGTCTGTAACCTAATTCAACTGGATCTGTGATATTTGCTTCTTTATATTCGCGATCAGCCCATTTTTGAAAACGCTCTTTAGATACGACTCTGACGATTCCTCTCATTCTTGAGTGTGAAGTTCCACAAAACTCAGTACAGAAAATATTAAAATCTCCTAGCTTTGTGGGAGTAAAAGTTAAATAGGAATTCATTCCTGGAACCGTATCTCTTTTCACTCGAAAGCTTGGCACATAGAAAGAGTGAAGAACATCTGTAGAAGTCATCTCTAAAACTATCGGTGTGTCTACCGGCAGATACATCAACTCATTTTTATCAAAGCTTACAATTTTTCCATCTTCTTTTTTAGAGTAAGTAAAAGTCCAACCCCATTGAAAACCTGTTACATTAATTTTGTAGGCATTTTTAGGAACTTCATTCATCTTAAAATACTCAAAAAGCCCAAAGACTGATATCGCAACAAAGATGATCATTGGGATGACCGTCCAAATGGTTTCAGCCGTAGCATTATGAGGGATATATTCTGATTTTTCATTCTGAGTTCTGTGATACTTCACAATGAAAAAAGTCATAACACCCATAAGACCGATAAAACCGATTATCGAGATCACCAAAACCGCGTTAAAAAGATTGTCCACTAAGTGAGCATTCTCTGCGGCTTTCGTCGGCAAACTGATTCCAAAAAATAAATCCGCTAAACCTTGTAAAAAGTCAGACATTTTCTTAATCCTTTATTTAAGTCGTTTGTTTCGTCGTATTATTCTTAGACTCTTTTCTCCAAAATCTAAAAAGAAAAAAGCCTAGCACCAGGAGCATGACCCCCCCACCAAACCTTACTAGGTTTAGGGCGTAAAATGCGTAAGTTTTCTTATCTGGGTCGTATTGAAGACACATTAATAATGCTTGATCTACTAGAGAGCCAATTTTATTATCAGCAGCCTCTACCAAAGATAACCGAAGAACTCTCGGCTGAATTTGAATTCCCATATGGTAATAAGAAAGTTCTCCATCAGGGGTCAATATGTAGGAAGCAGCCCCGTGAGCCCACTGTTTCTCTCGGGCATTCCATGTGTAACGAAAGCCTACTTCATTAGCTAATTTTTTAATATTCTCTTCCGACCCCGTAAGAAAATGCCATCCATCTCTCGTCTGTGGACGCCCATATTCTTCCAAATAGGAAGCAAGTTTCTTTTCTGCTAGCTTTGATGATTCTTGAGGATCAATGGAAACCACCACAAATTCAAATTTATCTCCGATATCCCATTCGAATCGCTTAAAAGTATCAATCATCCCATTCAAGTGAAGACTACATAAAGTCGGGCACTCATAATAAACCAAAGCCATCATGACGGGTTTTTCGTTGAAATACTTTTTGAGCGCTACTTGGTTTCCAAGTTCATCCGTAAATGTATTATTGAGATCAATTTTATCGCCAAGATTTTGATCAATACCAATCTTATTGACCACCATTTCTTGGTGATAGCTTGCGGCTTGGCTATTTAAATCCTTAGGATTGTTATTGCCTATGGCAAATGCTGAGCAAGCCAGAACAGACAAGACGCCCATGAATATTATTCGTTTGATCTCTAACATAATAAAACTGCGATATCGTGTATTTGTATTCACCACATTATCAGCGCAAATAGTCGACTAGGCAAGTAATAATTAAGACGACTTAGCTAATATCTAGGGCAGTTCTGTGACTAAAAAATAATGTCCGAGTCGTAATTAAAAGCAATAGACACGCGCCCAATTGATGCATGGACGCTGTCCAAATAGGAACATACCAAACAAGTGTGAGAACACCCAAGACAACTTGTAGGACGAGAGCTATTACTAATGCAATAGCGCTTCGACTTAGTTGTACAGAGGATGTCTTGAAAAGTTTTACCGCGGTAAAGACTCCCAAAACAAAAACAAAATAGCCCAAGTAGCGATGCACAAATTGAATGGAAACTGGATTCTCTAAAAAATTTATGTAGTAAGGACTAAATTCAAATAAACCTTGCGGAATCCAACTTCTTCCCATCTTTGGAAACGTATTATGAGTTAGCCCTGCATCAAGGCCTGCTACAAACGCCCCATAGATTATCTGAAGGACAAGGAAAAATAGAAAAGCCAAGGGAATAGTGGTCTTTGTATTATTTCTTTCCAATTCATCTTTACGGTTAAAATCTAATTCCAAAATTAACCAGTAGATATAAGCAATAATCAAGAAAGCAAGCGATAAATGTGCAGCTAATCTGAAATGGGAAACATCTGGATTCGTAACCAGGCCACTCTTGACCATATACCAGCCAAGAAGTCCTTGACTGCCGCCTAAAATGAAAGCTATCGAATATTTTCTAGTCTGATCCTTAGAAAGTCTTTTTGTCACAAGAAAGTAAACAAACGGAAGAAAATATGCGAGTCCTATTAATCTTCCAAACAGCCTATGAAACCACTCCCAAAAAAAGATTTTTTTAAAACCCTCTAGGGTCATTGTGGAGTTAATCAATTTATATTCAGGATATTTCTGATAGGCTTCAAAAGTTTTCTGCCAAGAAGCTTCATTTAAAGGAGGAATGACTCCCATGATGGGTCTCCAATCGACCATTGAGAGTCCAGAGTCTGTAAGCCTTGTTACACCCCCAATAAAAACCATTAAAAAAACCATGGTGGCCACTGATACGAGCCACCATTTAACCGGGGTATTTTTTTTCATCATTATTTAAGCGTTGTAATTTTTCCTTTAGGCTCTTTTTTCTGATCAGCAATCCACTTTAAAGTCGCTTTAACTTGGTCCATTGTCATAGCTTGTTCGGCCATCATCTGAGGCTTGTAAAGAGCGTAAACTTTTTGAGCGATCGGATCTGGTTTTTCATAACCTTCCTCTTCCTCATC
>CEQY01087120.1_pt1 | contig 14583 bp, 13 predicted proteins | sample 361391 | NCBI WGS metagenome assembly CEQY01 (sample SAMEA2621075, study PRJEB7988) | marine metagenome | isolation source: saline water (ENVO:00002010), including | reverse complement strand
GTTGTTGTTGTGGTTGTTGTGGTTGTTGTGGTTGTTGTTGTGGTTGTACAATAATTTTACGAAATTTAGGAATTTGAGTACTTTTATTTGTTTTTAATTGTTCTTGTTGTTTTTTTAATTGTTTAATATTATCTCTATCAGTTTTAATATCTTTTAAATATGCACTACGTATTGAAGGATTACAATCTACTGAAGTTTGAGATAAAGTATTCTGTTTTAATAGTTCTGTAGCTAAAAAATCAGATGTAGCTGTAGCTGTATCTGGATAATTTGTAGATATTTGTGATAAGATAAGATCATTTATATCAGGATAATCTGTTGATGTTTGAGATACCATAAGATTTTTTGCTAAAAATTCAGATGTTGCTGAATCTAAATTATTTGGTTTTTTATCAACAACTACAATCATACCACCTTTTTGTTTTTTTTTATTACGTATTCTTCTTTTATTTTTTTTTTTATTATTTCTTTGTACATTTTCTTCATCATCTTCTGCGGCCATATATCTATATATTATATAAAGATATTAGAATATATTAGAATATATTATATTAATAATGAAAATAGAAGATACTAAATTAGATTTTCAAGATGTGCTTATTCGACCCAAAAGATCAACATTATCATCTAGAAATGATGTAAATTTAATAAGACAACTAAAATTTAAAAATAGTAATAGAGAATGGGAAGGAATTCCTATTATGACATCAAATATGGATACAATTGGTACATTTGCAATGTATAATGAATTAGTTCAACATAAAATGATTACATGTTTTCATAAACATTATGAAATAGATGATTATCCAGATAATTTAAATCCAAATTATTATATGTTAAGTACTGGTATTACAGAAAATGATTGGAATAAAATTCAATTATTAATTAGTAAATTACATCCTTATTTTATATGTATTGATGTAGCAAATGGTTACATGTCAAGCTTGATGGATTTTGTAAAAAAATTTAAAATCCAATATCCTGATATTACATTAGTATGTGGAAATGTAGTAACAAGAGAAATGGTAGAAGAATTAATTATATGTGGTGTAGATATAGTTAAAATTGGAATTGGGAATGGTTCAGTATGTACTACAAGATTACAAACAGGTGTAGGTATGCCGCAATTATCTGCTGTTTTAGAATGTGCAGATGCAGCTCATGGAGTTGGTGGTTATATTATTTCAGATGGAGGGATAATAGTACCTGGTGATATTGGAAAAGCATTTGGTGGAGGAGCTGATTTTGTTATGATGGGTTCTATGTTTTCAGGACATGATGAATGTTCTGGTGAATTAATTGAAGAAGATGGAAAACAATATAAATTATATTATGGAATGTCATCTGATACAGCAATGATTAAATATTCTGGAGGTGTTGCTAAATATAGATCATCTGAAGGCAAAACTGTTAAAGTTCCTTATAAAGGACCTGTTGAAAATACAATTAATAATTTACTAGGTGGTTTAAGATCAACATGTACTTATATTGGCGCACATAGAATTAAAGATATTCCAAAATGTACTACATTTATGAAAGTTAATCATCAAGTTAATAAATTATATAATTAATATATGAATAAATTTAGTAAAAAACTATTGAAAAACAAAAAATAAATAAAATATAACAAAATGTGATATATAAATAGGAATTGTATTTGATCCTAATTTACAAATTAAAGTTAATAATGTATTATTATCTATTATATTATTAATTTGCTTAGTAAAATTTTTATTATTATTTAAATTATTACCTAATACAACACCTAATAATGAATAAGGTAACCATTTATTTAGTGGGAAATAATCTAAACTACCATATATCATATTATATCCAGTAATGCATCCTAATAATTTATTTAGATTTGGATTTTTATAATCTTTTATAAGTAATAAAAGCATAGAAAATAAAATAGCAAATTTTGGTTTATCTGCAAAATAACTTATTATAATTGTACCAAAAGTCATATAATGAAAAATTCCAAATTTTATAAATTTATCAAATCCAAATATTAAATAACTACTAAATGACATAAAAAATGCAATGCTACTAAATAATAATACCCGATTAAATAATTTATGATAATATTCTTTATCAGATTTATTTTTTTTTTTATGATTTTCTAAAGAAAAAACAGAATTTATTCCCATACAAATAATAAATGTAGTATGTGCAAAAACTGCAATAAAATGAAGTATTCCTGTCGTTGTATTTGTAGTTAATTTATTTAATTTAGAACCTACATAAAAATAATGAAATATTACCATAAATATTACAGAAATACCTTTAATTAAATCTATTTCTTTATTTCTCATATATATATATATTTACCATATTTTATTTGATATAAAATAGTTTATATTTGTTTCTTTTTCTAATTTTGTTTTTTGATGATTTGAATTAAATTTTAATTTTGTTTTTTTTTTATAATTATTAAGTATCTTTAACTCTTTTATATAATGTTTTTCATTTAATTTATATTTAAAAATATTATCTATTTTATTAATTTCAGAAATTAATTTTAAATCAATTAATCCATAATTAGTTTTATATATTATATTATACAATTTTTTATTTTCAAGTATATAAGTATTATTATCAATAATATTTATTAATTTTATTTTTGAACTATAAAATAAATAATTAAATAAATCATCTAAATTCTTATCTATTTTTTTATTTTTTATACAAGATATATTATTTTTATTAAAATATAAAATTTCTTTATCCTTATTAAACTTTTGTTTAATATTTAGTAATAATATATTAATTGATTGTGTATTAATTGGTTGTGTATTTATTGGTTGTGTATTTATAAAAAATTTATATCTATATATTATTATGCTAATTATTAAAATTATAATATAAATTAACATTATATATTATAATTAGATTATATATTATACTTAATCAAAATCTTGTATTAACTCTTCTGTTTCTCCAAATTCAGATTCTGCATCAGATGATATTTCATAATCTAATGCATCATTACTTTCTTCTCTTGAATATTTTTCTTCTTCATATTTAATTTTTTCATTATCATCTAATTCAATATCTAATTCATTATATATTCCAGTAGTATCTATAACGTCATAAAAATGTTCTTTCTCAAAAGTAAGTAATTCTTGAAATAACAACATATTTTTATTATTATTAATAATATAATTTTTATAAAAGAATGTACTAATTATATTTATAAAATATTTAAATATTATTATATTATTATTGCTATTATTAATTTCAAAAAGATCATTAAGTTCATTAATAATGTATAATAATGAGTTATTATTTTTTTTAATTATATCAATTACATTAATATAATTATTATGTGATATATTAATATCTATATCAAAATTATATTTAAAACTATTAATTATATCTTCATATTTATTAAAAATAATTTTTTTTTTTTTATTAACTAATATAATAGTATTAATATTTAATTGTTTATTTCTATTTGTAGTATATTTCGATATATTTAAATTTACTAATAATTCATTAATAATATTTTTTAAATTATTATTTCTATTTTTATATATTTCAAATAATTCTTTTTTTATTTTTTTATGATACTTAATATATTTTTTAAAATTACCCAGTAAATATAGCATATTTTTTAGACTATAATTTATAATTAAATATTGTCCTTTATTATTTATTACTGTATTAATACTATCTTTAAATCCTAAATAATTATTAGTATATATACTATAGTACAATGTATATTTTTTATAAGTTATAGCTAATACATCTTCTTTAAAAATATTATGATTATTAATAATAGTTCCTTGATTTTCATTAATATATATATTATTTTTTAATTTATTACCATTAATATCATGATTTATAATATACTGATTACTATTAATAAATATAACTTTATTATTATATGTAATTTTATTATTAAAAATTTTATTTAAATTATTTATAAATATATTTATAATATTTTTATCTATATTTTTTTTAGATTCTATATAATTAATATTATTATTTAATATATTATTATATTTATTAATTAATATATTATTATTATTATATTGTTTTTCATACAGAAGTATTTTATTTTCTAAATATTTATTAATAATATCATCATAAATATTAGGATTTAAATTAGTTAATTCATTATTAGTTAAATATATTTTACGTATTTTTAATTCTTTATCATATTTTGTAACTATTTTATTAGTATACTTTTTATATAAAATAGTATATATATCTTTTCTTAATTTTAATATATCAATTTTAATATCAGTTTTAATATTTTTATTTTTTATAATAATATCATCTAGTGATATATTATTTAATTTAGGCTCACTAGTATATTTATATTTATAAGAAATAGATTTAATTTTATTATTTAATTTTATAATAACATTTTTATCTTTATTATATTTAATTGTTTTTTGTTGTTTTTCTAATATTAATTTTAATATTGATTTATCATTAAAAAGTTCTTTTTCTTTATAAAAAAATAAACTAGTAATATCTTTTAATATATAATTATTAAATTTACTATTATTTTCACATGTAAAATTTATTAAATCTATAAAACTATTTATAATAATTTTTACTTTATTAAAATTAAAACTATTTGTATCTTCTATTTCAAAATTCCATAATTTAAAATTAATTAACATACATGAAAAATAAAATAAAATATAACATAAAATAGGATATTTTTTAATATTAACTATATCTTTTTTATTATTAATATAAATATATTTTTTTTCAAATAATGAATCAAAAAATTTATTAAAAATTATAATATTTGCAATTTTATCTTCTTTTAAATTTATTATATGATTTTTATTAATTTCTACTAGAAGAAATAATAATACATATAATAAAATATTATTAATTTTTTTATTTTTATATTTATCATCTTCTTTACTTTTAAATCTAAAAATATCATTTGTTAATTTAAATATAAAAAATTTAGAATATTTAGGTAAAATTCCATAATATTTTTCAGCATTTTTTATTCTATTTTCTTTATACTTTTTATCCAATTTTATAAAAGATAAATAATTTTCATTAATTAAATCAATAATTTTTTTTATAATTCTATTCCTACTATATTTTATATTAGTATCACTACCTATATAAATTGAAATATTTGAGATTAATGCAATTTTTTCAATTAATTTATCTAAATAATCAATTATTTTATTTAATTCTGTATATTTTTTATTATTTATAAAACTATTATCTGTATTTATTTGTATATTATAACCTTCTTCACCAGATAAATCATATATATTTATAATATATCGTTTAATATTTAATATTTCTCCACAACTTTTACAAATAAACATATTATTATTTAATTGTCCATATTTATCAATAAAATTATAAATTTTATTAGAATAATTTGTTAAATCTACATTTTTTTTATATTTATTAATTTTATAATAATCAATATGATGTTGGCATACTATATTTTTATTTGTAAAAATTATAAATTTATCAATTTCTGTTTTAACTGTATTAATTGTTAAAATATTATTTATATTTTTTTTTATTTTTACTTTAGGTAAATTAATGATAGTACCATCTAAACCATTAATAATATTTTCATTACTATCTTTTTTATCTATTTTAATATTTGCAAAATTATATATATATTTATATATATTTTTATCATCTAAATATTGTCTAATATTAATTGTATTATTTTGTATTTGATTAATTTTATGTAATATATCATATAAATATATTTTTTTAGCTTTTTTTATTTTTTTTTTTATTAAATAATATATATAATCTGTATAATAATTATAAAATAAATTAATTATAAATTTATATAATGATTTTTTATCTTGAATATCGTATTTATATTCTTGATTATTCATATTAATATAAGAATAATCTTTATTATTAAAAATAAAATAATAAGAATTATTATCACCCTTATTTTTTAAAAAATTATAAAAAAATTTATTTAAGTTGTCATTATTATCTTTAATATTAATTAAATTTTTTATTTTATTATTTTTTAAATTATTTTTACTTAATACAAATCCAACTATATTAACAGATTCATTTTTTGATGCAACTCTTAATTCAATTAAATTATTTAATATTTGTTTAAAATTTTTATTTTTAATATATTTAATATTTGTATATCGTACTGCAGTTATAGTATTATCAAATTCATAAGAAAATCCATTATTTATTTTATTATAATTTAAATAAATATATTTTCTAATATCTAATAATGAATTAATATAATCATTATTTTCTAATGCAGTTTTTCCTTTTAAAAATAATTTACGAATAATATTTATTTCTTCTATATCATTAAATAATATAGCATTACGATATTCTAATCTTTTATAAAATAATTTATCTATTTTTTTTTTTTCTTCATCATTTTTAATATTATAATTTTGTATTTCGTTTATATTTGATACAATATATTTAATTTTTGTATTACTTTTATCAAATTTTGTATTATTTTTATCAAATGAATCAGATACTTTATTATATCTTAAAACATCTTCTACTATTGGAAATATTATATTTTGTTTCATTATAATATTTAATTTTTCTTTTTCAGAAATAATTTTTTTTTCATATTTTAATATATTATATACATCATTAATAAAATCTGGTCTTTGTAAATTATTATTAAATACTGTTTCTAGTGTATTTTTATCGATAATATTTAATAGTGGAACTACTATATTAATATATTTATAAATAATATTATTATTATCATCTAACAATTTATAAATATATTTAATATCATCATTAACATAATTATATTGTATTAATATAAAAAATATAATATTATGATAATTTTCAATAGAATTACCTACATAAAATTTTAAATTATCGTTAGTAACATATTTATTAATAAATTGTATAACTAATTTATATTTAATATTATATTTTAGTTCATTATTAAATTTATCAGTATTTATATTATTTAGTATAAATTTTACTTGAGTTAAAAAATTATATAAATTAATTATTTTTTTACTATCATTATTATTAATTAATAATTTATTACTAGTTATATTTTGAATTTTAATTATAAGATCTATAAAATTTTCTTCTTTTAAATAAAATGATGTAAATAATAAAATATAGTAAAATAAATAAGTTTTTATAAATAGTATTATTTTTGGTATATTTTCCTTTAAATTTATTATTTCTTTTATTTTTTTTATATCTATTTTTTGTATTAATAAATCAGAAATATTATTAATATTTTCAATAATTTTAGATACATTTTTTTCTTTTTTTATAATATTTTCTAATTTTTTATTTTTTATAAAATTGTTAAAAGTAATATTAATAATATTTGATATTTCATTTTCAATAATATTAATAAATATTTTCATATATATTATATAACATTTTAAAAAATATATTTAAGTATTAATTATTAATAATATTAAATAATGGAACTAAAATTAAATATTATTAATTTATTAAATGATAGTGAAAATATTGATGTTTTTAAAACAAGAATAAAAAAAGAAATACCAGATATTTCATTTGATGAAACTGAAAAATTACTACTAATTGCAAATAAATATAAAGTTAATAATTTTAATATTAAACAAATAGAAAAAGAATGTAAAAATATTATAATTAATAAAGAAACTAAAAAATTACTTGTATATTTATATGATAGCATTTTATATAATGATGATGCTAATCATTTTTTACTTAATAATAATATTTCTAATAATTATACAAAAAAAATTTATAAAGCATATGAAGGTACAACTATTATATTACATTATTTTGATAATAAATGGAATATATCTACTCGTAAATGTTTAGATTCAAATAAATCATTATGGAATAATAAACCTTATTATAAATTATTTACTGAAACAATTGAGCAATATGAAAATTTTTATGAAAATTTAAATACTAATTATTATTATACATTTTTACTAGTACATCATCAAAATAAAAATATTATTGATTATAGTTTTATGTTAGGTCAAAATTATAAAAAGTTATTTCATATTATGACAAAATCAAATGATACTCATTTAGAAATTGCAGATAATTCTGAAGATATCTTTAAAAATAATATGATAATAGACAAACCAGAAGAATTAAATAATTATGACTATATAAATATTGAAAATAATAAAGATGAATTATCATTACCAATTAAAGATATTGGTATAATTATTAAATTAACTAATAATAATAATAATAATATAGTATTATTAAAAATTAATACATGTAGTTATAAAATAATAAGTAAATTAAAACCGAATTATAATAATAAATTAAAAACATTTATTGATTTATATAAACAGGAATTATTAAAAGAACATTTAATTTATTTTCCTGGAAATAAAAATATTAAATTAGTAGATAATAATGTAGAAAAAGAGTATGATATTATTGGTATTATTGATAGTATATTTAAGGTTATTACTAGTGAATTATTTGAATTATTTAAATTATTATATGATCTAAAAGATTGTTCGCATAAAAATAAATTATTATATGATAAATTACCAAATGAATATAAAATTATTTTATATAAAATAAGAGGTTTATATTTTGATAAAAAAGAAAAATTATCTACATTAAAATCAGAAGTTACTATAATTGATAAGAATATATATAAAAAATATAATTTAAAAATTAAAGATATTTATAATCTTTTAAAAAGTTATGATCCAATTAGTTTTTTTAAATTAATATTAAGTAGAGATGAATTATTTTGTGCAGATAATTCGCTTAAGAATATTTCTAATAGATGTGATATAAATATATTAAATATGTGTAATTTATATATTAAAAATATGTAAATATATTAAAAAATACTTAAAATTTTATTAAGTATAATATTTAATATAGTAAAATAATGGATTTAAATAACGTAGATATTATAACTAATACAAATGATAAATGTAGTAATTTTGATGATTTAAATATTAATGATAATTTAAAAAGAGGTATATATGCTTATGGCTGGGAAAAGCCTTCTAAAATTCAAGAAGTAGGTATTAAGCCAGTAATTGATGGAAAAGATTGTATTATTCAAGCTCAATCCGGTACTGGAAAAACAGGTACATTTTGTATTTCTTGTTTAAGTAAAGTTAATCCAGAAATCAATAGTTGTGAAATTTTAACAATATCACCTACGCGTGAAATTGCAGAACAATCACTAAATGTTATGAAAGAATTAAATAAATATTTAAATTATTCTATAGCAGGTGTTATAGGAGGAAAAAGGTTAAATATGGAAGAAATTAAAACTTCAAATATAATAGTAGGTACGCCTGGTAGAATTTTTGATTTATTACAGAAAAGTATTATTAATACAGAATATATAAAATTATTTGTAATTGATGAAGCTGATATTATGTTACAAAAAGGTTTTAGAGAACAGGTTTCATCTATTATTCAATATTTAAAACAAGATTGTCAATTTGCTATTTACTCTGCAACAATGCCAAATGAAATTATTCAATTAACAGATCAATTTATGAATAATCCTATTAAAATTCTAGTAAAGAAAGAAGAACTTACATTAGAAGGTATCAAACAATATTATATTGGTTTATCTACTGAAGAAGATAAATATTTAGTATTAAAGGATTTATATGGTCAAATTAATGTAGCTCAATCAATTATATATTGTTCATATCGTAGAAAAGTTGAATGGTTAAAAGAACATTTATTAGAAGAAGAATTTACAGTATCTTATATACATGGTGAAATGTCTCAAGAAATACGTGATGAAGTAATGAATGAATTTAGGAATGGTAAAAGTCGTATATTAATTACTACAGATTTGTTAGCTCGTGGTATTGATGTTCCACAAGTTTCACTTGTTATTAATTATGATTTACCAAATGATAAAGAATCATATATTCATCGTATTGGTCGGAGTGGAAGATATGGTAAAAAAGGGAATGCTATTAATTTTGTATTATCAAAAGATTCACAATATGTAAAAGAATTAGAAGCTTTTTATAATACACATATTTCAGAATTACCTGCTAATATAAAAGATATTATTATATAATATAGAGTAATGAAATTATATGAAAAAAAAAATATTACATTTATTAAAAATAATTTAGAGAATATTCAAAAAAAAGGTTTAATTGCAAAAGTTAAAAATTTAGAACCAACTTTAGATGAATATAATAAAGTAATTAAAATTATTAAAGATTTTATAAAAGAAAAAAAAAGAGTTATTTATGGAGGTAAATGTTGGGAAGAATTATTAAAATATAAAAATAAAAATATGAAGATATATGAAGATACAGATATGAGTGATTATGAATTTTATTCATATGAACCATTAAAAGACATGAAAGAATTATGTGATATTTTAGCAAAAGATTTTAAATATGTTGAAGGAGCTAATGCGCAACATGATGAAACTTTTAAAATAAGAGTAAATTATTTTGAATATTGTGATATTAGTTATATTCCTAAAATTTTATTTAATAAAATGCCTAAGATGAAGATAGATGATTTATATTATGCAGGATTTAATTTTATTATAATAGATATATTAAGAATATTTAACGATCCTTTATCAAGTTATTGGAGAATAGAAAAAAATGGTAAAAGGTCTTTAATGTTATTTGAATACTATAAAATAAATTTAAAAGATAATTTAAAAAAAAGTCAATTAAATAACACTGTATTAGATTATATTAGAAAAAATATAATAATTGGTAGTAAATTAATATGTTTAGGATATTATGCAGTAAGTTATTATAAACAAGTTTCTACTTCAAATACAGATAGTTTATATGTGCCTTATTATGATGTTATATCAACTAATTTTGTGAAGGATGTAGATGAAATAGAAATTAAATTAAAAAAAGAATTTCCAGAAATTAAAAAAGTTTATTATCATCCATTTTATCAATTTACAGATAAAAGAGTTGCATTTTTATTAGATGATAAAATAGTTTTAAATATATATAGTAATAATGAAAAATGCATACCATATAAATATTTAGAAAATAAAAATATAAATATTGGTTCTTATAATATTGTATTAATGTATTTATTAATAAATAGTTTATATTATAGTGTATATGAAAATAAAGAAAAAGGAAATATTGATTTTTTAATAAAAAATTTAATTTTACATAGAAATAGTTATTTAGACACAAATAATAAAACTCCTTTAGATAATACTCCTTTTCAAGAATTTTTTATTCAATGTATGGGTGATACATATGATACACAAATAAGATTTTTTAAGACAATGGATAAAAGAAATACTAAATATTTTCAAAAAAATAGAATAGGTCGTTATCATCCTGGAGTAACTAAAAATTTTGATTATACTAAATTTAATTTTAAAAATACATCTGGTAATATAAAAAATTGAAAAGTAATTTAATTATAATATATTATAATTAAATTAATAAAAAACACACATGACAATATTATGGTGTTATCGTAGAATTACTCCAGAAAAAATAAAAGAAATTAATAATTTATATACATGTTCTTGTTGTTTGGAAGAATTTACTGAAAAACCATTATATGAATGTATAAATAAAAATGACAAAGATGAATTAACATGTCCTAAAGGATTTGATTCAACATATTTATGTAAAGATTGTGTAAATACATGGATCAATAGTTCTGGTAAAATAGATGATATAAATAGCAATAAATTTATATATAATTGTCAATTATGTAGAAATAACACTTTAGTAAAAAATAAAGAAATTATTATTGATATAGAAGAAGATGTAGAAGAAACTAATAAACAAAAAATAAATACAAATTGTAGCGGTAGTTGTTATTACAATTGTATTAATAATTGTAATTGTAATTGTACGTTTGATTGTTGTAATAATACATCATTTAGAGAAAATAAAATATCAAAATTTTTATTAAAAATAATATGTTGTGGTATGATATATATACTAGGATTAATACTAACAACTGCTATTATTTTAATATTTAACATAGATACATCTATTATTGAAAAATGGTATTATTGGATATTAATTATACCTTCACTAATTATTGGTATATTTATATGTATTGGATGTTTAAAAATATGTGATAATATTTGCTAAATTTTTAGTATATTTAAAAATATATATTTAATATTATTTAATATGGAATATACATTAAATGTGCATAGTAAAAATATTTTATTAAAATTAAAAAATCAAATTATACCAAATTATTTATATATGGTTAGTAGGCAATATAATAATGCTAAATTAAATACATATAATAGTTTTATTTGTGCTACAACATCAGAAGAAAATGCTAGAAAATTACATCCATCTGGTAATTTATATAATTTTTATAGTTATGATTCTAAATGGGTAAAATTAAGTGATATTAATAAGTTAGATGTTAAATATATTGGTATTGCAGACCCATATATAAAAATTGATACTATAATTTTATCAAATATGAATATAAAAAATTGAAGGAATAATTATTTATACTAAATAAAATATATAAATATAAAACACACACACGATGGAACACCCTCCAGAAGCGATACCTCCATCACCACTAGTTCGCTATATTAGAGAAACGTATACATGCGATGATTATTTTCAATTACTACCAAAAGCATTAAATAAAAATCCATATACAGTACATGAATTATATGAAAATATGTATAATGAATGTCTTATACAAGATCCAGAATCTACTAGTTTAACATGGACTACATTTGGTATATTGAAAGCTTTTACTAATTATTCAAAAGAGATGGATCAACAAGAACTAATATATTTATCAAGTAGGACTGGTAGTTATATTTGTAAAAAAAATGATAAAGAAATTTATTTAAAAAATTTTTTCTATGAACTTTTAGACTATTAATAAAAGTAATTTAATTTTAAATTTTTAAAAAATTGAATATGAATTATATTATTTAAAGAAATATATTTATATTATATTGTATTTATATAGTTTATATAGTATATATATATATTTAATATGCCCAAAGGTAAAGGTGGTAAAAAATTAAGAGATCAAGTTAGACGACAACAAGAATTAGAACAACAAGGTTTTAAAAATCTTGTTATAAAAAAGCAAGACCAAATTATTATTGATGAAGAAACTGGTATCAAAACTATAATTTATACAACTGAAAGATACTGTAAAGTTACTCGTAATAATGGAAGTAAAAGATATGAATGTGTAGCAGAAGAAGCTCCTGGTAAGCCATTTACTAAACATAAAGTAAGAAAAATGGGAAGATTAGATCATAAAAATCATCGTCAAAAAATAATTGTAGGAGATATTGCTTTAATATATATTGATAAAGAAGATAAACCAGATAAAGATGGATTTCATGGAGGAGAAATTTTTCATAAATATTCTGAACGAGAAGCAGTTGAATTAATTAATAGAGGAGAAATATCAGATAATCTATGGACTCAAAATAAAGCAGAAACTGATGCAGATGATTTTAATCCTTTTTACTTTGAAAATGATGAAGTTAAAAGTAAAGAAGAATTAAAACAAGAAAAATTAGATAAAGCTAATAGTGGAGTATATTTTGATTATAATTTTGATAGTGGTGAAGATGAAGATATAGATGAAACACCAACTCAAACTACAAAGACTAAAATTGAAGAAGTTGATTCTGATACTAAAATAGATTTAGATGATATTTAAATATTCTTTTATTATAATAAGTAAATGTTTAGATTTATAGATAATAATTCAAATGTTGATATTGAAAGTAGTGAATTTGATATTTTAAATTATGATGATGTAGTTTTAAACCTAAAAATATTATCAAAAATAAAAGAAAAAGAAAAATTAATAATATCTAATAAATTATTTAATATTGATAAAAGATATTGTCAAGGAGTATGTAGATTTGTTACAGATGATAATAGACAAGATATGTTAAAACATTTAAATTTAATATTATTACATTCATTTAAAATTTTAGATGATAAAAGTATATCAACAGAACAAATTTCATCATTAATTGAAGATTTAAAAAAAGCAATATCTGGTTTATCATGTTTAAAATTTACATATAAGGACGATGAAGTATTATGTTCTCAATTAGATTTATTAATAGACAAAATTAAAGAAAAAATTAAATTAATTGATAGTAATAAAAATGAAAAAATTGATTAAAAATTGAATATTATTTATTATACTTAATAAAGTATAATAAATATTATTACAAGTATGACAGAACCAAAGAGAAAAAAACAAAAAAAAGATAATTTTATAATAACAAAAGAAGAAAATAAAATATTAAATGATATTAATCAAGTAGATTTACCAGTTTTTGAACCAGATAGTAATATAGTAAATGATATTATGCCAAATAAAAATTTATATACAATTGATCATATATTACGAGATAATAGTAATATTATAAAAAGTATATATCAAATGTATAATTTTGTTAAATCATTGCAAAAATCTATAAAAGAATATGCAACCACATCATATATATCAGATAATCATTTAAGTAAAAAAATAGAAATATTAGAAAAAAAAATTAAAGAACTTTCTAATAATAATAAAATAATGGAAGAAAATATAAATAAATTAATGAAGAAAATATAAAAAATGTATAAAGAATTATAAATTACTTTATTACAAATATGAAAG
>CEQY01030475.1_pt1 | contig 14601 bp, 12 predicted proteins | sample 361391 | NCBI WGS metagenome assembly CEQY01 (sample SAMEA2621075, study PRJEB7988) | marine metagenome | isolation source: saline water (ENVO:00002010), including | reverse complement strand
AATAAAAACTAAAAATAAGGGATTTCATTTTTTCTTTTACGATGAGCCATTATTAGTACTATCACTAAAAATACTTCACCAATAAATACAAATAAACCGAATGAATTCATGCCTTCATAATAGAAACTCACAAGTCTACCAAAGGCAATAAAGCTCATAATGTATGCAATGGTTTGCGCAATAGAGATTGAATTAAAAGAAAATGTAAAACGAACCAAAAGGTAACCATAGGCTATAAATGAGCCTGCAAACAGGGATCTAAATTCAGATGCAGTTTCCGGGTTGGTTGCAACCACAGGAATAAAGCCTAAATCACTTAAGTCAGGTTTAAACATTACATAACAACCGATTGCAAATAAGCAAGCAGCTGAAAAAAGAGTGCATGCTTTTAACACTTATAAAACCCCTAAGACAAATAATGCTAAGAAAAAGGCCACAACTCCCATTGCTAACCAAAAATATAACTCTTTTGAGTTTCCAAAACGATATGCATTAATTGCAAGACCCCAACAATATAGAGGAGCTAAAGTGATAATAATTGAACTTATCAATATAGCTATAGGAATAAAAGCTAAGACTAAAAATAGTTGAAGTGCTAATTTATTCATAACCTAATGGAACATAAATTTTTAGCTCATGTCAAATATCGGAGGAGTTTTCAAGCCATATGGGTGATGTCCAAGCTCTTTCTTGAATAAACTTTGGGATATTTGAGTTGCTTTCTTCGCAGTATTCAGAATTTTTTAAGCACAGATCATGTGACCAACGACAGGATTTATTTGCAATAACTCTTACATAATAATACGCCTCATCACCCTGATTAAAACTAGGGTCATCCCACACAGCGCACATTGAACGAACTCCAGTACCAATAACTTTGCAAGAATTTAAATCAAGATCAGTGGGCTCATGAGTCATGACATCATAAACTGAGGTGATAACTTCACCATCAACAATTGTACCTTTCACCACCTGTAATTTTTCAATGTATTGATCTTTCAATGATGAATCTGCTGATGCAGAAATAAATAGTCGAGCTCTAGTTGCAAACTCAGCTTGAGAGGTGCCACCCATAGGAACGCCTTGTTTATAAGCAAGTGCAATTGATTCTGGTTGACTGCAAAGATTATTATCTAAACTCTCTCCTAGAAAAAATCTTACTATGAATCTTGGACCAGAGGTTCCATAAACCTCCTTACGCTTAAGTGCACTAAAAATAGAGGTTCGACTATTTTCTTCAGCCCAAACAACTGCTAAACCACCTGGATTAAATTCAATATCATCTGGAAGGCCTTCCGGAATAGAAGCTCGAAAAGATTTCCCAGCCCCGCCGTGACCCGGAAAAACATCTTCATCAACTAATCCAGGTGTGCCTAAGTGAGTGTCGGTACTTCCAATAAATCCAAATTTGAAAGGATTAATATTTTCTTGTGTTTGAATAAGCAATCCTTGGTTTAATGCATCGCGCACAAAACTAGATTTTGGAGGGGCGGAAAAATCCTTGGTAAATTTAGATTTAAAATCTTTGTAGGGTAATTGCTCAAAACCGCATAAAGGATCGCTTGAATTAATTGCGCACTCAGAACTTCCCTTGTGTTGAAAAATTTCAACCAAAGGCTCTCTGATATTCTGAAGATAGATTTCATCTTGATTAGGTTTTTCAAACATAAATCCATTACTAAGGTTTGAGTTATGAGGAATCACGATATAACTGCAATCTTTTATGCATTCTTGGTCTAGTTGCTCCCATAAATCAGCTCGTGTTGATGCTTCATAAAAACTTATTGGCTGATAAGGAACATTTGAGCTTTCAAATATGATATTTCTATGTAGATTATTTCCTGAGTATGCAGCGCCAGTCCACTCATAACCTACAAAAGTGGAAAATTCACAACTCTCAGTTCTATCATAATGCTCTTCTGCTGCCTGGATAATCTCTTGCCATGGTTTATCAGCGGCATCTAAGCATATCTCTCTTGAATCTCCACACATCCCTAAAGGCTTGCGCATGCTAGCTTTTGCATTCATAAAAAAATATGACAGCTTTGGAAAGCCTCTATAAGCCCTGCATTGAAGGCCATTATACTTTGTGCTTTGGGGATCTAAACACAACCTAACCTCGCCAAGAAGTTCTGCGTGATCTGTTACAGCTGCAAAATCTAATGCTTGATTTAATTTTGACCTTCTTGAGCTTGTTTTGTCCTCATTATAAGGCTGTAAATATAACGATTGCCCTTTTGCATATCTGTATGCATCATCTGGAGTATTTAATGTCCCTTGTGTATTGGCATCAAGTGATAGAGTGGTGTGAACATGCAAATCACCAAATAATGGTATTTTGTTTGGAACATGAACACTGCAAGGTTCTCTATCTTCATTTACATATACTTGACTTTGATTGGCAAATAAAAAATTAGAAATTAATACGAAGAGTAAAAATATTTTTTGCATATAAATTATCGCTAAAAAAAACGGCAACCTGAGTTGCCGTTTTAGCAGTCATATTAGACCAACTTCTTAGAAGTTATAGACGAGTTGAGCTCCTAATTGTCTTCCCATATTAGTATTAGCCGCATAAAACTTAGATGGCAAACTTCCACCACCAGGCAAGTGATAGTCTGAGTAATAAGCCTGGATATGAGAAAGATCAACATCATCTAAAGCGTTTTTAACAAAGATACTTGCATCCCATACACCATCAGATGATCTCCAGCCAACAATCAGGTTAGCTAAAACCAGTGCTTTGATCTTAAGATCAGGGTTGATAGCACTAGTTCTTTCATCTCTCCAACTGATGTTGTATCGAGTGTATCTCTCACCACCCCAATATGCTGGAACACTGTGGTCTAGATAAAAAGTCATAGATGATTCAGCGTCATCATTCACCCTTTGTCCGCTCACATCTCTAGTTGCAGCTGCCATTCCAGAATATGAAGGATCATTAGCATAACCTATAGAGCCTGCGTCATACTCACTATCAGTAGAGGTGTAGCTTCCCCCTAAAGTTAGATCAGCGTTAACAACATATGCATACTCAAGATCAATACCTGAAATGGAGGCATCGTTATTGTTAAAGACACCACCTTGAACTTGCTGAACAAGACCTGGGCCTGCTGCGCTATAAACTCTTGCTGAAATATTGTCCCACTTGGTTTGATAGCCATCAAAGGAATAGTCATAATAAGCAGCATTAAGCCTCAATCTGCCATCCATGAAAGTACCCTTCATACCAATCTCAGTCATATCACTCTCTTCCTCTTCAAATGTGATTAATGAAGGATTGATTGCAACTGGAGAAATAGTTGCTCCAGGACTTCTGTAACCACTTTCCATAGCATAATAGATCATTACATCATCATTTAGATAATGTCCTAGTTTTATACTTCCAGTAGTAGAGTCATTACTGGAATTTTGTAAACTAACTGGAATTCTAGGGACAGTCATTCCACCGCCTGTTGCTGCTGTTACAAGACCAGTAACTGGTAGATATAAATTTTGAGCTCTGTAGCCAATCATTTCTTGCTCTCTAAAACCAAGCTGGACAAAAGTTCTATCACTCATGTTGTATTTAAAGTTTGCAAAATAAGCTTCGGTTTTATTATCCAATGGAATGCCCATACATGTTAAGACATTTGGCTTAGCTGCAAATAAGCCTGGACTTGCTTTTTCAGCGAGACATGCTTGATGCGGTGTCTTGTATTCAAACCCGACAAGCGGTTTAAATATATGTGGAGCAACCTCATAGTTATCCATTGATACATCTAAATCTGCATCAGTATATGTTTGTGAATCCCTTGAAAAGAAACCGATTGTATACTCAATCTTGTCGCTATCTTGATTAGAGATCCTCATCTCAAAAGTTTCAATGCCTGTATTAGTTCTAACTTCTTGAGGATAACCATAGGTGTATGCTCCAGCATAGTCTCTATCAATTAAACCCATGGAATCACTTTGAGAATCTGACCATCTTAAAGCTAACGCGTGGCTACCCATATCATAGTCAACCATTAAATTATGAACTTCAGCGCTCGTATTTTGTCTTGGGTTTTGGTAATGCAAAGCAACTCCGTCTTCAGGTTTTAATCCATCGGCAGGAATATCTGAATAGCTTGGTCTATGCAAGAAAGCTAATTGGCCTGCAGCAGCGGCTCCAGCTAAAGTTCCAATAGTGGAAACCCAGGCATTAGCAGCTCCAGCATAGTTAACATTAACCGGAGGAAAGAATGGATTTGAGGCACCAGCAACGAATGCAAATGCATCAAAAGGGAATGTTCCATTACTTCCAGCAACTGGTTGAGGATAAATAGAATTTACTTCCATATTTTGATATTTAAATCGAACAGAAAGCTCATCTGATGGCTCCCATGTAAGACTCATTCTGCCAGAATCATAACTATGTGATTCATTGACATTAGTTCTAATATTCCTAACTCCCTTACCATCATTATTATTCATCACCCCAGCAACCCTCATAGATAAAGTATCAGAGAAATGCAAATCACTGGCTGCTTCAAGAATTGAGGTCATGTTGTCTGCCCAAGTTGTTTTAACATATCCATTTCTCTCATCACTTCCTACTTGTGCTGATCGAGTATAAATTTGTAATGCCCCTCCTGAACTAACAACGCCTTGTAGGGTACCTTGTGCGCCTTTTAAAATTTCAACGCGCTCAGTATCATACATTTGGAGGAACATCTCTCCCGCTCGAAGAGGAACCTCGTCAATGTAACCCTGAATGGGTTGATCATTTCCGCCATCGGGATCCATTTTTTGACCACGCATGATAATAGTAGATCTTCTGGGATCAATTTGTGTAAATTCAACACCAGATACGACTTGAGCTAATTCATTTAGATCTCTAATTTGATAATCGTCTAGTGTGCCGCCTGAAACCGCATTAACGGTCTGAGCAATATCCTGAACATTTTCTTCTTTTTTAGTTGCTGTAACGACAACCTCTTCAAGAACAAGCTCAGAATCTTGAGCTATAGAAATGCTAGGAGTTGCTGCAAAAGCAACAATAGTTAATATACATAATAGTCTCTTCATGGTTTCCCCCTCCAAATTGAAGAATGTTTAGTAAAAATATACCTGTTTTTTAACGAAATCCCAAACTTTTAACCTATTTTAACCTAATAAGTAAAAAATTAATTTGATGGTGAGGTTTGTGTTTTGATGCTAGAAATTTGCAATTGCATCTCCTGAAGCAGTTCATTATTTTGTTTTCTATATAAATCGAATGCTTGAACAGTTTCTTCGAGCAACAAAACACTCTTATTTAACTCAACAATTTTATTTTGAGAAGATAGTTGATCCTTGTTTAATTCCGCAAGCTTGTTGATCGAAGTCATTAATTTTTGAGATTCATTTTTGATAGCATTTATATTTTTTTGATCATTGGTTTGGGTCATTGCTATCTCTTTAAGGGCAGTGGAATGCTTACTAACATCTTGCATAAGTCTTGTAATATTAACTTTGTTACGTTTGTTACTTAAATCCCATAATTTCCTAATCTCTTTATCAAGAAATTGAAGTTGAGAATTAATGTCGGATAGGAATTCAGTAGAGGTTGAATCAGCTAATTGAAGCTGCTCTTCTAATATTGAAAGCCTAGATTCTACTTTAGAGTTAACATTGCTAGAAGCTCTAGAAAGCTCGCTAACCCATAAAGATAGAGCAAGAATTCCAATTAATAATAAAACAAATACCACTCCAAGAAACAGGCCGTTAGAGCTTTTGTTGATATTAGAGTCTCCGTCTTTTGTTGCTGAGATTTTCATATTCATAAAATGAGAGTCTGTTTCTTAAATTGTATTAAATTATATGTTCTAATATGGCTTTGAATTATAAGCCTTAACTTTAAACTATATAACAATAATATGAATTTAGATTTTTCAAACGATCAAAAATTTTTGCAAGACGAAGCCAAAAAATTCTTTGATAAAGAAGGTGGTCTTAAAAATGCGCGCGCAGTCATGGATAATGCCGATGAGTGCGATAAAGGCCTCTGGCAAAAAATTGTTGAGCTTGGTTGGACTGGGGTTAGAGTCCCTGAGGCATATGAGGGTCTGGGTCTAGGCCATTTAGAGCTTTGTGTGATTGCTGAAGAGCTTGGCAGATCTCTTGCGCCAGTACCCTTCTCTTCATCTGTTTATTTTTTTACTGAAGCCCTTATCAAGTTTGGCAGTGAAGAAATCAAATCTGGATTATTGCCAAAATTAGTTTCAGGCAAAGTTGTTGGTACCTATGGGATAGCTGAGGATATGCATCAAGCAACAGAATCTAACCTAAATGTATCAGTAGCGTCTGAAAAAATTAATGGTGTAAAAATTGCTGTTCCGGATGCTGGCATAGCTACCCAAATAGTTATAGTTGTTAGATCAAAAAGAGGTACTGATTTGAGATTGGTGGATCTTGATGATCCTTCAGTGACGATAACTCCGCAAAAAAATCTCGATACTTCAAGAGCCTTTTTTAAGGTTGAGTTTAAAAATACGCCATCTAAGTTAATTGGAGAATCTGGTAATGGCTGGATCTATATTCAACATCTTCTTGATCAAGCAGCAGTTTTATTTGCATTCGAACAAGTCGGGGGATCTCAAGCTGCACTTGATATGGCTAAAGCATATTCCATGGAAAGATTTGCGTTTGGGAGGCAAATTGGATCTTATCAAGCCATAAAGCATAAGCTTGCTGATATGTACATTGCTGTCACACTTGCAAAATCAAATTGCTATTATGGAGCATGGGCGTTATCTTCAGAGTCTGCTGAGCTACCTCTTGCTGCAGCAACTGCAAGGGTAAGTGCTACTAAAGCTTTTCAATTATGCTCAAAGGAAAATATTCAAACACATGGCGGTAACGGCTTCACATGGGAATATGATTGCCATTTATTTTACAAAAGATCGAAGGTTCTTTCAGTTTTGCTTGGATCTGAAGCAACATGGAAAGAAAAATTAGTTACAAACTTAGAAAAAACAAATACTTTAGCAAAGGGGTAAATTATGGATTTTAACGACACACCAGAACAAGCTAAATTTAGAGCCAAATGCAGAGAATGGTTAGAAGCTAATGCTGAGCTCAAAGAAAGTAAAAACAGTGGACAGAGTGATTCATCATTGGATGATCACCTTAAAGTGGCCAAAGCTTGGCAACAAAAAAAATATGAAGCAGGATGGGCAATGCTCCATTGGCCAAAAGAATACGGGGGGATTGAAGCTTCACCGATTGAAAGAATTATATGGGGTCAAGAGGAAGCAAAATTTAATGTGCCTGGTGGCATATTTGAAATTGGTCTTGGTATGTGCGGTCCAGTAATGATGCAATATGCATCTACGGAACAAAAAGATAGATATCTTGCACCAATGGCTGAAGGAAAAGAAATCTGGTGTCAACTTTTTTCTGAACCTGCGGCTGGATCTGATGTTGCTGGGTTAAGAAGCAAGGCTGAGAAAGATGGCGATGATTGGATAATTAATGGTCAGAAAGTTTGGACTTCTGGCGCACATTACTCTGATTTTGGCATCTTAGTTGTTCGTCATGATCCTGACATAGCAAAACACAAAGGACTCACCTTCTTCTTTGTTGACATGAAATCACCTGGAATAACTGTAAAACCTATCAAGCAAATTACAGGGCAAGCTGGAACAGGAGCTGGATTTAATGAAGTGTATTTTGATGATGTTCGAATTCCAGATTCCCAACGACTTGGTGAAATTGGAGATGGATGGAAAGTAGCTATTACTACACTAATGAATGAAAGATTGGCAGTTGGCGATGCAAGAGGTTCTGATATAGAAGAGGCATTAATCTTATCTAAAACTAAGGATGATTCGGGAGAGGCATTAATTAAAAATAATTCAGTGAGAGAAAGGCTTGCTGATTGGTTTTGCCAAGCCAATGGTCTTAAATATACTAAATTTAGAACAATTTCTGCCCTATCTAAAGGAGAAGCACCTGGACCTGAGGCATCTATTACAAAAATAGTCAGCGCGAATAAACTTCAGGAAATTGGTAACTTTGGAATTGATTCTGGAGATATGGCTGGCATGCTAATAGATGAACATGATGGAGTCAGTTCTTTTCAAGGCGCTTGGTTGGGGGCTCCTGGATTAAGAATTGCTGGTGGAACAGACGAAATTCTAAGAAATGTTATAGCTGAAAGAGTTTTAGGCTTACCTCAAGATCCAAGAGCTGACAAAGGGTTAGCCTTTAAAGATATACCAACTAAGGCCTAAATGCTGTTAAGAGTTTAAGGAACTGTTTGTTTATAGCCTGTTCCTTAATGTCAAATCATCATAGCTGTTTTAAAAATCCATTTGAAGAGAAGCTCCAAGAAGTTATATGGGAGAATGGTCTTCCCTACTCCGTTGAATATAAAGATAGATTTTTTCAAGATGATGCAGTCTCAGAAATTGCAAATATTTTCATTGAGCCCAATCAACTGCTTGAAAGAATTAAAAATGGTTCTCAGATCCATATCGGTGAACTAGGTTTTGGATTTGGTCTAAATTTTATAGTCACTGCAAAATTTTGGTTTGAAAATAATAAAAATTTAAATTCTCTCAACCTAGAATATCTTGCGATTGATGAAGCATTGCCAACTAAAGCGCAGATGCTTAAGATTATTGAGAATTTTCCTGAACTTCAGGAGATCTGTAATATTTTTTTAAAAAGTTACGATCTTTCTCATAATGATTTTCAGAGAATTTATTTCCCCTCTTTAAAAATTCGTCTCACACTTATTCAAAACGATGTTGAATCAGGATTAAAAAATCTTCTAGGGCTTAAGAATAATCAAATTAATGCTTGGTATCTTGATGGATTTGATCCAAGCAAGAATAAATCTATGTGGAGTAATTCTGTTTTTCAATATATCGAATTTTTATCATCAAGAAATGCAACTTTTGGAACTTTTACTTCAGCTGGTTTTGTTAAAAGGGGGTTAAAAAAATTTGGTTTTAAAGTAGAAAAGGTCAAAGGCTTTGGAAAGAAGCGTCACAAGCTAATTGGAAGGAAATCATTAGAGGCTTTGAATTGCAGCTCTGAAAGAGGTAAAAAGAAAAAAATAGGTATTATTGGAAGCGGTATCGCGGCTTGTTCTGCAGCTTATGCAGCTGCACAAAATGGAGCAGAGATAGAAATTTTTGAGTCTGCAGATAATATTGCTGCTGGTGCATCCGGCAATCCAGTCGCTGCAATGTATCCTAGATTTTCAGTAAACAATTCGCCATATTCTTTTCTTAATGCACAAGGTTATTTTTTTGCTGAAAAAATATATGCTCAGCTACCCAATGCATTCAGAAAAACCGGTCTTTTATTCTCTCACTCAAATGATTATCAGGGGCAGTGGATAGCAGATATGCAAAATTTAAATCGAGAAGATATTTTTGAAACAATAGATAAGGAAAAGATGAAGCAATTATATGGATTTGAGTCCCATGGATTATTGGTGAAAAAAGGCGGTTACTTATTTCCACAATTAATTTGCAGGGAGATGGTCACTCATCCAAACATAAAAATTTATTACAATCATTTTTTTGAGAATTGGTTTAAAGATAAATCTAAAATAAATATTCAATTTTTAAATCAAGATAAAAAATATGGATTTGATGATGTAATTATTGCCAATGGCCCAAGTTTAGAACAATACTTATCTGGTCTGAAAATTTCAAAAGGTCAGTTAGTTGGTTTAAAAGGTGATCAGCCAATTGATTTAGATCTTCCGATTAACTCAGCCGGTTATATTTTGCCCAAGGTGGATGAGATAACTTGGATTGGCTCTACACATGAAAGAGAATTTGAAAATATGGATGTTTGTTTCAAAGCCGGACATGACCTTATTATGAGAACAAATAAAAACTTTGATATTACTCTTGCAGGTTCAGAAAATATGCTAATGAAAGCTAATTATAGAGTTGGCAGCAAGGATAGGTTGCCGCTAGCAGGGAAAATTGAAGAAAATATATATGCCATTGGAGGTCTAGGCTCAAGAGGCTTTAGTTTTGGACCTATACTGGGAGAGTATGTAGCCTCTCTAATTAATAATTCGCCAAGCCCGATATCCACTGGGATAGCTTTGGCTATTGATCCACTGAGATTTAAAGATTAACTAGCAGATTTTCTACCAACAGTTCTGCAGAAGGCATATCAGTTGGAGCGTAGCTTGAACCTTTTCGCCATTTGGTAAGCCCAGTCCATAGAGTTTTGTCTGATTCTTCATCCCTCACAGATATTCGTAAAAAAAATTCTGGAACAGTGTTAATTCTATCCGGCTCATAAAGATAGCTTCTATACATTGGATAACCATAAAAACGGAAATCATCATATTTAATTTTTTCTTTTGTTGTAACACTCACCTCTATTGTGATGGACGCATCTTGGGAAAATTGATGCCCTACTCCTTTTAGATATTCCTTTGCAGCATCTCCAAGATTTTCAATTAAAATTGGGTCCATCTCAACAGGTAACAAGTCTTTATTCAATTGAATTTTAAAACTTGTTTCTTCTTCCAACTGAAAATTATCTCGACTGTTTAACTCTGTAAATGGTGAAGAGGTGCAAGCTGCTAAAAAGGTTATAAAAGTGAAAATTAAAAAGTTTCTTTTAAGTGTCATAGGTAATAGTAATCTATCAATAATATGACTAATATAATGCATTTATTTAATTAATAAACCATGTTTGAACTAAAAGAATCTAAAAAAATTGAATTATTGGATGTAAATGCACAAATTTACAAGCATTCAAAATTTAACACTCAACATATCCATCTAGATGCTGATAATGATGAAAAAGTTTTCATGGTTGCCTTTCGAACCATACCAGAAGATTCTACAGGTGTGGCTCACATCTTAGAACACACATCCCTATGCGGATCAAAGAAATATCCAGTGCGAGATCCATTTTTTATGATGATTAGACGATCACTTAATTCATTTATGAATGCATTTACTTCAAGTGACTGGACTGCCTATCCCTTTGCAACTCAAAATAGCAAAGATTTTAATAATTTATTAGATGTTTATGTTGATTCAGCTTTCTTTCCAAGACTAGATCCGCTTGATTTTTCTCAAGAAGGTCATCGACTAGAAATTAATAATGACAATAAATTAGAAATTAAAGGGGTTGTGTTTAATGAAATGAAGGGGGCAATGAGTTCTCCAACAGATCAACTATGGCATGGAATGTCCAAATATCTTTTTGAAGAAACTACATATCATCATAATAGTGGTGGTGATCCTGAAAAAATTATTAATTTAACGCATGCAGATTTAGTGGCCTTCCATCAAAAACACTATCATCCAAGCAATGCTACTTTTTTTACTTTTGGTAATGTGTCCATAGATGAAATCCACGATCATCTAGAAGAAAATGTCTTCCAAAAATTTACGCCTGCCTCAGAGCAGCTCACAATTAATCCTGCAAAAATATTCACCAATCCAGTGCAGGCTAGTGGCACATATCAACCACTTCCAGGCGATGAATCAAATCATCATGTCGTCATCAGCTGGTTACTTGGCGATAGTCACGATCCTCTAAATTTATTAGAAAAATATTTTCTATCAAATATTTTGCTTGATAATTCTTCATCGCCCCTTAGAAAAGCTTTAGAGCTTTCAAAGATAGGAAAATCCCCCTCTCCATTCTTGGGAATTGAGCCTAGTAATAAAGAAATTGTGTTTATGGCTGGCTTGGAGGGAGTTGAACAAGATAAAGCTATTGAAGTTGAAGAATTAATTTTAACCACGCTTGAGAAACTTGTTAAAGATGGCGTACCCGAAGATTTAATCAACTCCTCTCTTCATCAATTAGAAATTGGTCAAAGAGAGGTATCTGGCGGAGGAATGCCTTATGGGTTGCAATTAATGCTTGGATGTATGAATGCTTGTATACATCATGACGATCCTATTTCAATGTTAGATTTAGACGCAAACTTTACAAAACTCAAAACCTTAATATCCCAAAAAGGATACTTAGAAGAATTGATATCAACTAGCTTGATAAAGAATCAACATAGGCTGAACTATGAATTGAAACCAGATCCAAAATTTAATGAGAAGTTAGAAAATTTCTTCGCATCAACGCTTAAAAGCAAAGAGGAAATGTTGACTGATAAAGATATAGGAGAAATCAATAATCTTGCTGAAGCATTGAAAGCTCGACAGGAAGCTGTTGATGATGTCGAAATTTTGCCTAAGGTTACTAAACAAGATATACCCTTGAAGCGAGAGTATGCCTCTGCTTCTTTTCTGAAAAATAATAGGTCGGTTTACGAAGTTGGAACTAATGGTCTGATGTACTCTGATTTTTTATTTCCATGCAAAAATCTTTCATCTCAAGAATTATTATTTTCATCTTTATACACTTTTATTCTCACCGAAGTCGGTCTACATGAAAGTTCTTATGAAGAAATTCAAGCTCTTCAATCAAGTATTACCGGTGGTATTAATGCTAACTTTAAACTGCATACAAATGGACAGGATGCGCCGGGAAAACTTTTCTTAAGCATTTCTTCTAAATCTTTAGAAGATAATTTCGATGAAATGGAAAAACTTGTAATCAATACCCAAGAAAATGCAAGGTTTGATGAAAAAAACAGAATCTTAGATTTATTTAATATTTTCATTGCTCGAAATGAAGAATCATTGAATCAAAATGGTCATATTTTAGCCATGAATTCAGCTGCCAGTAGTTTAAACACTTTCTCAGCAACAGCATTTCAAATGTCTGGACTAAGAATGCTGAATCAGTCCAAAGTAGCTATCTCAAAAATCAAAGATATTACTGATGCGAATGAATTAATTGATACCTTAAAAAGCATTCATTCAAAAGTTTTTCATAATCCCTACAAGATTTTTACAGCATGCTCTCCAAATGCCCTCAGAGATAAATCTATGCAATTTAAAAATATTCAATCCAAAGCTGAGCAATTTCTTACAAAACCAGCAACTGAACAGATAGGATGGATCACAGGATCACAAGTATGTTATTGCGCTGAAGCATTTCAAGGCGTACCAAGAGAACATCCTGATGCACCTGTGCTTTCTGTTTTGGCAACTGTCTTAAGAAATGGCTTCCTACACACAGCAATTCGTGAAAAAGGTGGAGCATATGGAGCAGGTGCAACAAATGATACTTCAACCAATACTTTCAAATTCTTTTCATACAGAGATCCAAAGTGCTCAGAAACCTTTGCTGCATTTAAGGAAGCTATCGAATGGTCAAAAACATCAATTACTAATCAACATCTTGAAGAAGCAATCCTGGGGGTTGTATCATCTATTGATAAACCTCTCTCACCTGTTGGCGAAGCAAAAAATGACTTTAATTTTAATTTAGAGGATATATCAACCAAAGAACGACTAGAAATGAGACAACGAGTTATTAATTGCTCAATTGAGGATTTAATCAGAGTAAGTAAAAAATATCTTACTAGGGGGGATTCTAAAAAATCTATTCTTGCAGGAGAGTCATATAGAGAAGAGGCATCTTCACTAGGTTTAAACCTAAAGGAGGTTTAGTCTTAAAAAAAGAAAAACCTTTTTTTCTTAAGTTCTTTTACGCATCCCCAGTATTGCTCTTGATACATATTGGATCTTGCCTGGACTCTATCGGCAACCCTGATTAACCATTGTTTTTTTCTATAGGTTTTCTTTTTAAATCCTTTGTAACCCTCATGATATGCAAGATAAAGTGATCGAGCATCTGTCGCTGAAAATCCTTGATAAAAGCCTTTGCTTGCATACCATCCTACAAAATCAGCTGAATCACTAAAATTAGTTCTTTTAGCTCTAGAGTTTCCAGTCTCATCCTTGTAATCTTGCCAAGTATTTTTTAAAGCCTGAGAATAGCCAACAGCTGATGATGGTCTAAGCCACGGAATGACTCCTAATAACTTTGTTCTCTCTGGTTTTATTTTGGCTTGAAAGCTTGATTCTTGGTGAATGAATGCCATTAAAACATAAGGGGGAAGTTTCCATCTTTTTTCTGATTTAATTGCAGCTTTATACCAACTTCTCTTTTCTTGAAAAATTTCACAAATGTTATCTGGCCTTTCTGGAGGTGAGCTTACGCATGAGGAAAGAACCAACGTGAATATAATTAGGAAGCTATAAGAATTTTTTTGGATCATTTACAAAAGTATTTATATCAACAGCATCAACAATTCTAACACCAAGAGTTTTTGCTTTTTCAAGTTTTGAACCAGCATTTTCACCAGCAATTAAATAATCTGTTTTTTTTGAAATGGAGCTTGTAACTTTTGCGCCCTCTGACATCAATAAGTTTTTTAGTTCATCGCGAGACATGATGGATATTTTTCCAGTAATTGCAATCTGTAAATCAGAAAACTTCATATCTTTATCAGAAGTTTTAATATCCGGGTTGATGATGTTTAAACATGGAAGCAATGTTTCTAATGATGCTATATTTTCAACATCACAAAAATAATCTAAAATCTTAGCTGCTACTCTTGGTCCTATATCAGGAACTGCAATTAAATCTTCAAAAGAAGATTTTTGTATAGCTTCCATGCTCCCAAATACATTAGCCAGATTTCTTGCGGTTGTTTCACCAACCTCCTCAATGCCTAGGGAAAAAACC
>CEQY01106016.1_pt1 | contig 14623 bp, 17 predicted proteins | sample 361391 | NCBI WGS metagenome assembly CEQY01 (sample SAMEA2621075, study PRJEB7988) | marine metagenome | isolation source: saline water (ENVO:00002010), including | reverse complement strand
AGGAAAGGACATGGAGAATACACTCTTGGATATTGGGTATCTCTTAAGTCTATTTGGGGTAGAAGTTTCTACTTTGAGACTTACATGCCTGAGTATGGTGCTTGTTTTGACAAGCTTCCTATTTCTGCTTTCCTAGACTGGGATAGTGGGAGTCCAGAGGCCCCTATCTTTGATTCTGAGACAGATTATGATCTACCACTCTCAGACCTACAGTACTGGGATTCGTTTGACTACGACACAGAGATTATTAACAAACAGTTCCTGCACTCGATGTCAGTCACGGTTAAGCACCGCTCTGGTAAGGTGACAGAAGGTGGTAAGTATGTCTTTACCATCGACTCCTGTCACCGTGACCTGGACAGACCAGACCTGTCCTACTCAGAGACACCTGAGGAACACAAGAGTCACAACGTCATTGTCCTACCTAATGGACAGATCGGTCTCTATCCTAACAACAGATGTCAGTGGTTTGATGAGAGTCTGACACCTGATGATGTGAAGCAACCCGACTTTCTGGTTTCCACTCGTCAGTTCAGTACTGAGAATGGTGGTAGTGGTAGGAGATTAGGTCATTCAGAAGAATACTTCTGGGACTACAAGTCACCTGGTCAGAGGTACTTCCCACGGGATGATGACCTGTGGACAGGACAGGAGGATGATGCATTCGATCACGTCGAACAGATGATGAAATATGGTTTGAAAGATGTCAAGGTAAACAAACCCGCTGCCAACAACTATCCGGGTCCTCTCTACGCACCCTATAGAAAGATGCCACCTATTCCAGGACTAGAAGACTACACAGGAGAGACAGATACATGAATCCCGAACCCGCACTGACATATGGAGTGGGAACCTTCTTAGTTGTAATGTGTCTTACTGGTTACGGCATCTACCTAGGATTTGGACCTCCCTCCAAAGAACTCAACGACCCTTTCGATGATCACGATGACTAAAAAGAAACATGGTTGGCAATTGAATAGGTGGCCACATCGCGTAGATGACGATAAGAAAGAAGTTTATGTCTACGTGGAGTCGGGTTGGCCTACAGTGTTGGCCATTCCACAGATAGTAGAAAGATACTATCCAGGTTACAAAGCATGTTTAGTAAGCAAGGATCCCAATGAGTAATGTGAAATTGATCTCCCACACCACAGGTGCAGGAGAACTAAAAGGTAAGACACCACAAGAAGTCATCTCCTATGTGGCACGTGTCTCCAATCCACACAACCAGGAGAGTTATCACACCGCAGCAGGACTTCTCAAGTATTGCATCAAACATGAACACTGGTCGATCTTTGAGACAGCCAGCATGACACTGGAGATCAACACTAACCGTGGAATTGCTGCTCAGATCCTACGACACCGTTCATTCACATACCAAGAGTTCTCCCAGAGATATGCTGACACCAAACTCCTTGATTATAATCTCCCTCTACCGGAACTGCGTCGACAGGATACGAAAAACAGGCAAAACTCTATCGCAGACTTGCCGCCGGGTGTTGTCGCGAACTACAACCACAAAATAGCGAAGCACTATGATGATGCGATGTGGTTGTATAACAACCTGTTAGACAGTGGTGTCGCCAAGGAGTGTGCGAGGTTCATCCTTCCCCTGGCCACTCCCACTAGGATCTACATGACAGGTTCTTGTCGTTCATGGATTCACTACATCAATCTTCGATCCTCTAACGGAACACAGGAGGAACACAGACTGATTGCTGAGGACTGTCGTGTGGTCTTCAAGGATGTGTTTCCAGAGGTCTCAGAGGCCCTGGAATGGTCCGATAAATAGTACATAACTTTACATACACTATGAGATACCCTGTAATCAACAAAGTGACTGGAGAACGTAAGGACATCGAACGTTCCTGTCATGACATCATGGAATGGTACGAAGATAATCCTGACTGGGAAAGAGACTGGGGCGAAGGTGCCGCCACTCAGATTGGTGGGGTAGGAGAATGGAAGACGACGAATGTTAATAAGAACCCTGGATGGAAAGATGTACTTGACAAAGTTCGTAAGGTACCAGGTAACACACTAGCAAAAGACAATCTCTACTGACCATGGTTAAGAAAACTAGAGCAAAGACCAAGAGGCAATTGCCCATCAGTTCTAACCTGATGGTACCAGTTGAACCTCTGACTGAAAATCAAGAGAAGATTTTTAAGGCTTGGGATGAAGGCAAGCACATGTTCATCTATGGATGTGCTGGCACAGGTAAGACCTTCTGTGCCCTCTACAAGGCACTTCATGACTGTCTGAGTGCTACTCCTGCTTATGACCATGTGTACATGGTTCGTTCGCTGGTAGCTACCAGAGAGATTGGTTTCCTTCCCGGAGACCATGAAGATAAGTCCTCTCTCTATCAAATTCCTTACAAGAACATGGTTAAGTACATGTTTGAGTTGGGTAATGATAGAGACTTTGACATGTTGTATGGTCAACTCAAAGCACAAGAGTCCATTAAGTTCTGGTCTACCTCATTCCTTCGTGGTGTGACCCTGGACAACTCTGTTATCATCATCGATGAGATGCAGAACTTGAATTTCCATGAACTTGATAGTATAATTACTCGTGTGGGTGAAAACTCACGCATCATCTTCTGTGGTGATGCAATGCAGACCGACCTGGTCAAGGACCGAGAGAAGAATGGTATCCATGACTTCATGAGAATCCTTGAATACATGCCCGACGATTTCACTATGATTGAGATGGGCATTGATGACATCTGTCGTTCCGGATTGGTTCGTAACTATCTCCTAGCCAAGAACCAAGTTCTATAGTTTATGTTTACCCATTGTGATGACTTTAGTGAGGCGTTCAAAGAAATTGAACAACTTAATGAAGACAACGTTCGTTATTACAAGATAGAAGGCAACACTTGTTACCCATCTATTACGTCTGTCATTTCTTTTATTAACAGAAAGAAGTTTGCAGACTGGCGCGCCCGTGTAGGAAATGAAGCAGCAAATAAGAAGTGTAAGAAAGCAACTACCAGGGGAACTCGACTTCACCTGATCAACGAATACTATCTAAAGAACTGGGACTACACTCTACTGAAAGAGTGGGAGGTTCCATTGATCCAGATGATGTTCAACTCTAACAAATCTAAGTTAGATGAACAGATCAACAACATCTATTATCAAGAACAAAGAATGTACTCAGACAAGTTATGTCTGGCAGGTACAGTCGATCTAGTCTGTGAACACGATGGAGAACTCGCCATCGTGGACTTTAAGACATCAGAACAGGAGAAACCAGAAGAATGGTTGGAGGATTATTTCGTTCAACTGTCCGCTTACTGGGCGATGTTCTCTGAGAAAACAGGAGTTGCTCCCAAGAAATTGGTGGTATGGCTTGTAGCTGAGGACGGTAGCGTTCAAATTGTGGAACGCACAAACATTATGCATTATTTGAAAACACTACAAGATTATGTTAGTAAATTTGTTCAACATAGAGATGCCCCAATCCAATGACATCAATGAAGCTTTGAATAAAAAGTTCATCAGCAAAGAGAAATTTGCTGAGGACATCGAACAACTTGTGCTTGTCACTAAGATGAACTACATCGATGCTATCATTCAGTATTGTGAGGACAATGAGATTGAACTTGAGACTGTTGGGAAACTTGTCAGTAAGCCACTCAAGGAAAAGATTAAGTACCTTGCAACAGAATTAAACTACATGAAGAAAACTTCTAAGGGTAAGCTCCCACTGTGATACTCATGCATGGTTTCGAGGTTTATAGAATGTACCTTGCTATGAAGCAACATTTCTCTAACCCGAAGTTTGATTTCTTTCAATACAATGGACAGGTAAATGCAAAGGAAAAGACGTACCAAGAGAGGAATGACTTCTGGTTCTTTGAAACAGTCGCTAAGAAACTCACGACTAATGAGGTACAGGACTTCCTCCTTGCTTCCTTCATCAGATCTTCTGACCCATCAAAGGTCTGGATCGGCGACATCAAAAGACTTGGAAAGGATCGGTGGTTGGCACACCAAAAACAAACACAGAGTATGTCATACCTTGTTGAGCAAGATCTTGGTACAGTGGTTCACCATATGGAAGCCAAAGGGCATTCCTTTAATGATCTATTTGCGACACTGGGAACGCATCCTCCCCTCCTCAAGCTCTATGTCCAGGGACTTATTTCTATAGAGACCATGGTGGTGATGGACATCTGTCTGGGTTATAGTAAGGTATGGGACACAAAATTAGATGACCCACTATGGGGTCAGGCATCCCTTAAAATAAAGAAGTATAAACCATTCTTATCCATTAGTACGGATAAATACAAGAAGATTATGAAGGAGAAACTCAGTGAGTCTCGTTGATCAATGGATGAATTCCAAAAAGAAAACCTACTGGAAGTGTTGGGAATGCACAGGCACTGACTACATAGAAGGCACCTGGCAATGGGTGTTGTTTTATACTGATGATGACAATGACATCAAAGCGTCTTATGACTCCGGAATATGTGGATCAGAAGACGAGTGTAAGAAAGAGATTAAAGAAAACATAGAGATCAGAATTAAGAACTCTGTGCTATAATAGTTAGATGGGCCCTGAGTGAAGCCCCTAAACTCGCCTCAATCGAATCCTACGAATCCAAGACTATGTCTTTTAGCTCCATGAAGTCCGGCGGTAAGTCGGCATTCTCTCAACTGCAAAAGCAATTGGAGAAGACCACGCAAGTCGGCACTGTCGACGAACGTTTCTGGAAACTGACAACGGATAAAGCCGGTAACGGTTTCGCTGTCATCCGATTCCTTCCCGCCACTGATGGTGAGGACATGCCATTCGTGAAGATGTACTCTCACGCCTTCCAGGGTCCTGGTGGTTGGTACATTGAGAACTCCCTTACCACTGTTGGTAAGAAGGATCCACTGGGTGAGTACAACAGGGAACTGTGGAACTCTGGTGATGAGTCCCTGAAGGAACAAGTCCGTAAGCAGAAGCGTAAGCTCTCCTACTACTCCAACATCTACGTGGTGAAGGACAGTGGTAACCCTGAGAATGAGGGCAAGGTGTTCCTGTTCCGTTATGGCAAGAAGATCCATGACAAGATCATGGACATTGTCAATGGTGACGAACTGGAAGGTCGCGCTGGAATCAATCCCTTTGACTTCTGGGGTGGTGCTGATTTCAAACTCCGCGCCAAGAAAGTAGCTGGTTACCCCAACTACGACTCCTCAGAGTTCAAAGATCCCGGCACACTGGAAGACCTGGATGACGCACAGTTGGAATCCATCTGGAACCGTCAGCACAAGTTGGACACCCTGGTCGCAGAAGACCAGTTCAAGTCCTACGAGCAACTCCAGGAGCGTCTCAACTCGGTTCTGAACCTGAAGGGTGGTGTCAGTTCTGTTCCCGATAGTCCATCGGAAACACTGGCAGCGAAACCATCTTTCGAACCCAAGCCAGAACCGGTGGCAGCACCTGTTGCAAAACCTACCACATCTGAAGTTTCAGATGATGGTGAGGAGGATGTGATGGACTTCTTTAAGAAACTTGCGGATAACGAGTAGCATCACTCGTCGGAGTAGGACCAGTTGTGTTCTGCTCCGAAGTCACAAAACTTACGCTGGGTTCTAAATTCCTGGCGTAGTTATTGACTTCTCTTTGATAGTTATAAATGTATTTCTTATCAAGAATAAAGATCTCTGACTTTAATTCATTGACCTGTCGTTCATAATCATAATTAGTTACCGCAATAGGGAATGATGTTAAGAAAATATCAGACCCAGGTGTGTCAGGATAAGTAAATTTGTAATTCTCTGGAACCGTCAGACCGCCTGGCAACACTCGGTTTGGAGGTGTTGATTTATCATAGGTCTCTACTGTCTGGTAGTGATGGATCTTCTCTGCACCTACAAATCCACCATACTTTTTATTGACAAACTCAGTCAGTTCAGTTTCAGATAGTGGCCACTCTGTGTAGTAGTCAGTAATCTCATTGATCTGAAGTAGGATCCAGTAGTACTGTTCATCACCATAGAACTTGTAAGACACCTGGTCAGGTCTCTCTCCATTCTGAATAACATAACGAGTGTAAAGGGTCTCCTCTCTAAAGATGTCAGGTCTGACAGTCAGTAGATGGAAGTAGTCTTTAATAGTAATGAAACTAGGACGTCCTGCTTTATCAATGCTCGTGGCATACTCAATGTTAGGAAAGTTCTGAAAGTATTTTGGTGTTGACATTAGTAACCTTGGCCTCCGACCTCTTCGTGATCCTGACGGATGATGATGTCACATTCCATAAAGGATAACGACAACGTAGTAATGACAGGCACTCCATCCATGTGTGCGACGTGCATGGGAGTTGGAGCGTTCGCTTGAACCTGGATGTTGGTGCAAGCCGCCTTCTTAAATTTATTCATGTTGGGATTTTCTTTCCCATTAGTCATGTACCTCACCCTCCACACATAGGGGATCTGGAACATTCCATTTTGTAGATCCTTAGGAGCACTCCACTTTTTAAAGTTAAAGATAATTTTATTAACCATCTCAGCCTCGGCTGCGTTCTTTGCTACAAAATCAAAAGACATTGAGAAAGGACGGAGACTAGGTGATGAGTAGAAGAGTTCCTGGTTGGGATTAAAAACATTACCAGTTCCAAGTGCTAGCTGTTGATTAGGACTAATACCAATCAATCCTTGAGCTGCTTGCATTCCTGCATGTCCTATCAGCTGAGCAGCTCCACCAATGCCAACATTTGCCTGTGCTGACTTCGCTCTATTTCTGAGAGCTGCCACAAACGAAGATCCATCTGTGATAGTTCCATCCATTGCACCACCCATTAGTTCCCCAACAGCGGCACCCGCCTCTAAAGAAGCGTTACCAATAGGACCAATCATCTGATGCCCAGTCCATCGGTTACCATTACCAATACTTGGTGTGGAGTTAGGCATGTACAGTGTCACGGGCACGGCACCTGCATCAGCAGGAGGAGATGATGCCTGGTTCGCGCTACGGTTCTTGTTAAATTTAAACCTTTCCGGAGTGAAAGTTACATAGTCGGAACTTCCAGCGCTCCCCGTGGGGTACTTGAGTGCTACTGTCATGTTGTCTTAAACGAAGCTAGCGGAACATCTTGAAGAGTGGTGAATTCCTCCTCATTCAATTCAAAAACATTGGAAAGAACCTCATTCCAACTGTATCTTCTCACGGCGTTCCAATGAACATTAAGTCCTGTGAAACCCCACTTATAAACATCACCACAAACTATGAGAGGATTTTGATCGTACTGAATTCCTGGTGTCTTAGCTTTATAGATGAACGTATAGTATTTATTAGCCTTTGGAACGATTTCTGCAGGCGTTAATCTTTCCAAAACCAATCTAATGTTTTGGTTTGGATTTCTAGTAAAGTTAAGACCCTCTACTCTATTCATAAGGTACGTTTTCCTTAGGCAGACTGTCTAGTGTGTAGGTGTCGTAGGTAAAATCTACTGTAAATTCCATTCTAGAATTCACTGACTCAGTGTCAAGTCCCAAAGACCCTACCCTTACTGGATAGGCGTTATTGAATTCAACTTCTAAAGGTTGGAAATAACCCTCTTGACTTTCACCACTCTGTTCTAGTTTCTTGAGGGTGATTTGTCTCTTAAAACTATCGTAGTAATTAATTCTTTGACTATTAGATCCAAAACTAAGGTTGAATAAAGTCCTCTGATTGGGGTTGGCATTGAGAGCCAGAGTATCAAACCACTTCCTCATCTCTTTATAGACAGTGTAGTCTCTGTCAGAGATGACTGTGATGGAGAACGGTTTAGCATAGGTTACAAAGGTTGGTTGTTCCCTGATGACACCCAAAGCTTCCTGTCCATTCACTGCAATAGTTTCCACTGAAACTTCAGGAATAGATGCAGACTTACACAAAAAGGTCAGCTGACCTTGTGCCTCTCTACCCACAGGCATGATGACCTGGAATAGGGTGGGCCTTGAAATGCCCTTTGATAGAAGTGCTTTTACACTTTGATATGACATTTCTAAATATCTATGATCGCTATTATTTATAGGGTGAGCAGAACACTTAAAGGCAAATTCCGTCCATTAAACCCAGACAAATACAAGGGAGACCCAGGACAAATTTACTACAGAAGTTCTTGGGAATTAGAATTTATGAGGTGGTGTGACGCCAGAGAGGAGGTTCTTTGGTGGCAATCTGAAGAGAAACGCATCCCCTACTACGATCCAATTACTAAGAGGAGGAGGACTTACTATCCAGACTTTCTATTAGCACGACAATGTCATGATGGTATAATAAGAGAAACACTAGTAGAGGTCAAACCATCCAGACAAGTTAGAGGTCCAGCAAAAAACCCTAAACGCAAATCTAAAGCATGGTTAAATGAAGTTTATACCTACACTACTAACATGGCCAAGTGGAAAGCAGCTGCTGAGTGGTGTGAAGATAGGGGAATTGACTTTCAGTTAATCACAGAAAAGGAATTGAAACTATGAGTAATGAACCAGATCCAACATTTTCATCGGAGAGTAATCGCATGGCTCCCCCCGGCATTTATTATTGGCCTCCAGGTTTTGGGGGGTCCACTAAAGATAATCTGGTTGGAAAGTACATACCTTATCCTCATGTACCAGGTGCTACTCCACCAGAGCAAGACCCCGGTTTATTAGAGGATAAATAGTTCTACCACATAATGCTTTGTAATGGCACTACCAAAGAATATTCGACCTGAGTACAGTACCACTCTCCCATCGACCGGTAAGAAAATTAAGTATCAACCTTTCTCAGTGAAAGAAGAGAAGGTTCTGGTCCTTGCCGCAGAATCAAATGACCCAGATGAGGTGACCAACGCTATCACTAATGTGTTGCGTAGTTGTATCACAGCGCCAGCTGACCTACAAATCGAAGACCTAGCTCTATTTGACATTGAGTATCTGTTTCTCAAGACGAGAACGAAATCTGCTGGTGAAAAGATTGAAATCAAGGTAACTGATCCTGATGATGAAACATTCACCATGGATTATTCAGTTAACATTGATAAGATCAGTGTCAAAAGAGATGAAAAACATACTGACCTTATTGAAGTAGCAGAAGGCATCCTAGTCAAGATGAGATATCCTGACATCAGTTTCTTTAATGAAGGTATTGATCTTAGTTCTATCGCATCTCAAATTGCTTTGATTGCTCGATGTGTCTCACAAATTACCCATGAAGATGAGGTCTATGACTCATCAGAAATGGGACCAACAGAGATTGAAGAGTGGTTGGAAACACTTACAACTGAACAGTTTAAAAAGATTGCAGACTTCTTTATCACAATGCCGAAGTTGTCTCACACAGTGAAGGGTAAGAACACCAACACAGGTAAAAACTTTGAGGTAACCCTGGAGGGCCTGCAGGATTTTTTCTAGTCGCGATGATGCACACTAACCTCGTCGCGTACTACGAAAGGTTATTTGCTTTCAAACAGTACCATGGATGGTCTGTTCATGAGATTGAGGAACTTATGCCTTGGGAGATCGATGTTATGACATCTTTCATCAATAACTTGATGGAAGCCAAAGAACTTGCAAGGAAACAAGCTTCCGCAAATAGGTGATAAATAAAAATAAACCGAAAGTGTAATGGATAGCGTCCTCCAAAGCATAGTTACAGTCAATAAGAAGACCCAAAAGGAATTGGGTGATCAGACCAAACTGCTCGAAAGGATAGCTGCCACTCAGGATAAAATGGCGGGCGTGGCTGCCAAGAAAGCAGCTGCAGATGCAAGAGCAGCAAGAAGAAACAAAAGATACTCAGGTGATAGAGACATCATGGGCCAATTGGCCAAGGATAATAAGAAGGGTAAGGGTGGTGTTGTTGGTGGTTTGAAAGGAGGGATCGCTAACCTTGCTAAGTTCCTTACAAGTTCTGGTGTAATCACAGCAGCCATTGCCACTGCAGTGGGTTATGGTATCTACAAGTATGTGACAGATAAAGAGTTTAGAAAGACGGTCAATGTGATGACCGAAAAACTCTGGACATTTGTTAAAAAAAATGTTCTAGAACCTACATGGAACTGGTTGAAACCCAAACTCATTGAGGGAATGACCAATGCATGGGAGTGGATTAAAAAGAAAGGACCAGAAATTTCATCTTGGTTGAACACGAATATTATTGATCCTATGGTTCAGCATCTGATTAAGTCCTTACGAGGAATCTTTGGTAACTCACAAACCACTAATGTCGGTGAGATGCTTGAGAATCAATATAATAATAAAGCAACTGAGATACTCACGGGTAGAAAGAGAACTCGTGGCGAACAACAACTCACCACCAAGGCAAATAAACTTATCCAAAAAATTGACCTGCCTCAAAGTCAAGGAGGATATAAGAGAGGATCGGCTGAACATAAAAAAGCGATGGAAGAGTATGAGATGGCGATGGAACTCAGAGAAATGTTTATTTCTCTGGGTAACATGAGAGCTCAGAGAGATCGTTCTCTTGCCGAATCTAAGAAAACAGATGAAGAACTCCCTTTGGTCTTTCAAAAGGATGAATATAGAGATCGACATAAAAAGAAAGCTGAAGTAAACCAGCAGAACATCGAAGCCCTCCTGAATAAACTTAAGTTAAAGCAAGGTCAGATGGACCTTCTAGGTTTGACAGGGATGAACGACGGATCTATCTACGAACATAGACAGGCGGGTGGACCTATCAATGTTCCTGGCACCGGAAGTGGTGACAAAGTTCCGATGATGCTGCCTGGTGGTTCATTTGTGATGAATCGGAATGCAGCTGCCATGTTACAGTCAGGTGGTATGGTTCCCACACTCCTAGAACCTGGTGAAAAAGTTTTCGGTCCTGGTCAGTGGGGACCGATGGAACAGATGATGAACACCACCTTTGGTAGGTTCAAAGATGGAGGACCTGTAGGCAAAGACTCTCAACAAAAACAAGAAATGACAGAGAAACTCGCCGGTTCAGCTCGCGCTAAGTTCGCTACTGGTGAAGTCAAACCCGGTGGTAAGATGACATTCATTGGAGATGGCTCAGGATTCACTGGTGAAATTAAACTAATAGACGGAGCCGGAAAAACAGTCGCTCAGATAGGTGGTGTCAGCGGAGTTTCTAGAACTGCCAAAACCACTCAGGCACAGAGATTGAATCCTGGCTTCCCTATGTCTCACTACCCCATACCTGACGGGACATACCCAACAGAAACTAAGACTACTAGACACCCCGGCCAAAAAGTTGGACAGTGGTCCGCATGGGTGAATAACTCGAGCGGAAACATCGGCGGTAGGGGCCAAATCTTTACTCATAATGATATCGGTGCTAACGGCACCGCCGGATGTATTGGAATTGAAACGGGAGGATCGAGAGGTTCTGAAAACTCAATGAAGTTTGCTGATATTTATGATAAGGTTGCTCCTAGTAATGTTTTAGTCAACTTGTCATCAAGTGATGGTGGATCATATGCTCCCGGCGGCGGTGGTGGTGGTGGGGGACTTATGGGTGCCCTTTCTGGTGTGGCTAATGCAGTTAGTCCTTACATCCAACCATTCATAGATTTAATTAAGTCCTTCTTTGGTCCTGTTGGGGACATCATTGGTGGGGCAATGAGTGGTCTTGGAAACCTTATCACTGGAGGTGGCAATCAACAGGGGGTGAGTACACCATCTGAACCTCTTACTGGTGACAGCGCCTCCAAAGCGAAAGCCATGTTCGACTACATCAAATCAAAAGGTTACACTGATGCACAGGCCAAAGGAATTGTGGCCAACATCCAAAGGGAAAGTTCTTTCCGATTAGGCGCAGTCGGTGACAGTGGAAGTTCTCACGGTCTGTTCCAGTGGCACGCTGGCAGAGCTACCAGGATGAAGAGTGCTGTTCCTGATTATGCTACCAACTGGAAGGGACAAATTGACTACGCACTGAACGAACATGTCGGACCTCGTTATAAAGGAGAGACCGCCAATATGAGTGCGAAGGATGCAGCTTATTGGTGGATGAACAAGTGGGAAATCCCTGCTGACCGTGCTCGTGGTGGTCCAAACCATAACAAAATGAACGGTTTCATTGATGCTTATGGTTTCCAGAAGGGTGGTGCGGTCAACACTTCAGGTAGTGGGGCCTACTCTGATGGGATGGTTAAAAAATCTAGACAAGAATTTGCCCAAGAAATTGCAGCTGCTACCACACCTATTGTGGTCCCGATGCCTATGGGTGGAGGTGTTAGAGAAGGTCAGGGTAATCTTGGACTTGAGGCACCAATCCTACAATCTGAAGACACTTCAATTGTGTCAATGGAATACAAACTGAGAAGACTGACCATGGGAGCTAGCATCTAATGTCCACACAGACTACATTTGACAATCCATCTCAGTTTGAAACTACTGAGATTACTATTGATGACCAGGATGTGAGAGGACTATTTCAATCCATTTCTATCTTTGAGGACATTTATAGACCTTGTGTTACGGGTAACATCATGATTTCTGACAGTGATGGTGCGGGATTTATCGAAGAATATAACATTGAGTTTATCGAAAAGATTAAACTTAAGTTTAAGAATGCAAATGGAGATGAGTTGGAGTTCGAAGGAGTTCTGAATGGTCTTCGTAATGAAGTAGTTGATGGTGCTAACAAGTTATACACTATTGATTTTACATCAGAGGCAGTAAGAAAGAACGAACAAACCTTTGTGACCAATTCCTACAAAGAAACCAACCCAGAAGAGATCATCAAAGACATGGTCAAAAAATTAGGAGGAGAAGTGAAGACAAATGCCAGAGCAAAACAAATGAACTACCTTGGGTCTAGGAAAAGACCGGTAGATGTGATAGAATATGTTTGTAATCATGCCCTTACACAAGAGACAGAAGCCACAGACAATGGAGACTCACAGAAAGAAGAGGCAAAGGGAACCACTGGTTTCCTATGTTGGCAGACACTAGATGAATTCAAATTTGATTCCGTCAAAGACATTCTAGATGGTAAGTCTGGAGAGAGTCATGAAGACTTTCAAACACTTTTAGCTAATAGAAGTCAATCTATGGAAGAGTCCATGAGAGGAATTATTCAATTTGAATTCCCACAAATTGGAGACTTCCAAACCAAGATGAGGTCAGGCGCTTTCGGTTCAAAACATATTTCATTTGACCCTGACACAGGGATCTATAAGGAGTATGATTTCTATAACAAAGAAAATATGACCGAGAAACAAAAGAAAGCACTACCAGAGGGAGCAATTACTAGGATCTACAACCGACTGAATAGTAATCAGAAATTTAATAATGAATGTCAAATGGCCAAACCACTCACGGGTGACCAGTCTAGAGGGTACGTAGCTCAAAGTTCAGGAGGACAGAACACATTCAATGACCAGTCAGGTCACTTTACTCTCTACCCTCAATTCAAATTCAGAGCAGGTGATGTCTTTGATTGTAAAATTGCCAAGGTAGAGGATGAGGAAAAAGCTAAAGGTGGATTCGATAAAAAACACTCGGGTAAATACATTATACAGGCAGTAGGACATCACTTCTTTGTTGAAGGAAAGGCCTACACTAGAATCAAAACAATTCGTTCAACGATAGAACAAAATGAGGAGTCAGCAGCAAAAACTAAGTCACAGAAAGACTGGGCTAAAGGTCAACTTGGAAGGCCATCATGAGTGAATCACTATCAGGAAGTCCGAATTTTTTCGGTAAGGACGGCTTCACTCCTTTCGTTGGACAGGTAGAAGATGTCGATGACCCTACCCTCTCTGGCCGTGTTAAGGTCCGTTGTGTAGGTTGGCATCCTAAAGAGAAGAAAGGAGGGTCTGGCGGTGACGCACTACCCACTGACGACCTTCCATGGGCAAGAGTGGGCATGCCTGTTACTCACGCTCAGCAGTCTAGGATTGGTGGCAAACATGGACTTCTACCAGGTAGTTGGGTCTTTGGTTTCTTTCTGGATGGTAACGAGGCACAAGACCCATTTGTTATCTCCAGTTTCAACCACACTGCAAAGAGTGTAGAGGAAGACTACAGAAAGGATGTTGCTGGTGACACGGGCAAACTGACAGATGATGCACCAGGTTTTACTCCTGTTCAGGTTGCACCTAAGGATAGTCCTAATGTTGCTCGACAACTACCAGGTGAACAACAACAAAAGAAAGCATCTAGTCCTGTTGACCCTGGAGCAGCAATGGGTTCCTTGCTAGACAGTAAGGATAACAAATGTGGTAGTGACCCCAAGTCTGTAGCTAACATTATTAAGGAGGGAGAGAAGAAAACTGACACCCCTTCTGGTCAAAACTATGGTGTCAATGCTGCTGACGGATTGTGTGGTAAGGTTAGACACGCCTCAGATGACATCGGTAAGATCATCAAAGAACAAATGCCTCCTGAAATCAGTAGGTTTACTTATGGTGACCAGGTCTGGAGTGACTTGACAGGTAACCACATCAACCTGAATGGTGCCATGGCACAGATGGCTCAACAAATGGCTGGCATTCTCAAACAGACAGTCAACGCATCCAAATCGATGCAGGAAGAGCAGTTATATAGAAAAACAAAAGCGTCCTCAATCCTTGCTGTTCCGGACAGAGATGGACTCGCAAGGGTCGCAGTCGATGAAGCTACCACCGTCGCCTCGGATCTTTTTAACGTTGGGATTCAGA
>CEQY01396373.1_pt1 | contig 14624 bp, 16 predicted proteins | sample 361391 | NCBI WGS metagenome assembly CEQY01 (sample SAMEA2621075, study PRJEB7988) | marine metagenome | isolation source: saline water (ENVO:00002010), including | reverse complement strand
TAATCCGGTTTTTTCTAAAACATCTTGATAGGCTTGTCTTTTATCTTCTTTTCCCATGTAGACATATTTCACACCTAATTGTTCAAAACGCTTTTCTACTCCTAATGACTCGCCACCAGTAATGATTCCCACTTCAATTCCTGCGCCAGCTAAAAGCTTAAAACCATAACCATCGCGAATATGAAATTGACGATTAAACCCGATTTCCTCTCCCATCCAGAGAACACGACCATCAGTCAGTATTCCATCAACATCAAAAAGGCATAGTTTTATCTTGGATAATTTTTCTTTAAAGTGTTCACCGATTTCTTTCAGCTGCAAACCTTTAGCCACGAGTCGCCTCCTTAATTTTAAGAATCACTTCAACCAGCGGTTTAATTTTCTCAATAGGAAGCTGGCTAGTCGCATCTGAAAGGGCATTTTCTGGATCAGGATGAGCCTCCATAAAAAAGCCATCTGCTCCCGCCGCTGCGGCTGCTTTGGCCAGAGTATAAATCTGATCTCTTTTTCCCCCCGTAGACTTACCCAATCCCCCTGGTTTTTGAACCGAGTGAGTCGCATCATGGATGGTAAGACAACCAAACTCTTTCATAATCTGAAAGCTTGCCATATCAACGACTAAATTATTGTATCCAAAGCTGGTTCCGCGCTCGGTAAGAAGAATTCTTTCTGGAGGAAGAAAATTCGATGCTTTTTCAACGATATTTTTAGCATCCCAAGGGGCGAGAAATTGTCCTTTTTTAATTTTGAGTCGTCCTCCGTATTTCTTACAAGCCTCGGCTCCGGCCAAAACCATATCTGTCTGACGACATAAAAAAGCTGGCACTTGTAGAGTATCCACCACCGAAGCCACTTGATCCGCTTGATCAGGAAGATGATAATCTGTAATAACTGGCAGTTTGAATTCATTTTTTATTTTTTCAAGAATTCTCAGTCCTTCATCAATTCCAGGCCCTCGATAAGAATCAATCGCACTTCGATTGGCCTTATCAAAGCTTCCTTTAAAAGTGAGTTGCATTTGTGAGGAGAATTCTTCCAGGTCTTTGACCAATCTCTCGGCCACATTCATGGCCAATTTCTCGCTTTCCAACACACAAGGTCCAATAAAGAAATCCATTTTTTTCATATTCTATTCCTTAACAATTACTTTGTTATTTATGTCTTCTCGCTGCCGCAATAAAAGAGCTAAACAGCGGATGAGGATGAAATGGTCTTGATTTAAACTCAGGATGATACTGACAAGCTATAAAAAAGGGATGTTCAGATAACTCAATGACTTCCACTAAATTCAACTTCTCATTTCGACCTGAGACTTTCATCCCTGCTGCTTCAAGCTTAGGGACAAATTCATTATTCACTTCAAGTCTATGACGATGCCTTTCTGAGATATGTTCCGACTCATAAACTTTATAGGCCAGTGTGCCCTTCTCAATAGTGCAATCATAGGCTCCAAGCCGCATGCTTCCACCTTTATTCATCTCTTCTGATTGCCCTTCCATATAATGAACGACAAAATCACCTTTTTGATTAAACTCCATGGATGTCGCAGCTTTTATTCCTGCTTTATTTCGCGCAAATTCAATCATCGCCAGTTGAAGCCCCAGACAAATCCCAAAAAAGGGCAAATTGTTTTCGCGAGCATATTGAATGGCCACAATCTTCCCTTCTGTCCCTCGTTCACCAAATCCACCAGGAACCAGAACTCCATTCACTCCCTCAAGACTTGAGGTATCACCTCGCTCGAGATCCTGAGCATCAATATAGACCATATCTAATTCAACTTGATTAAAAATGGCTCCGTGAGTGAGTGCTTCATCAAGTGATTTATAAGATTCAACTAACTCAGTATACTTCCCAACAATACCAATTTTAACTTTACCGATCGGATGAGTCACATTGTGAACGACCATCTCTAGATCTTTTGTATTGGGAGTTGTGGCCCATATTCCGAGTAGCTCACATATTTTTGAATCTAAACCTTGTGTGTGTAGATTCAAGGGTACTTTGTATATTGAATCAAGATCAATGCACTTAAAAACATTGTCTTTGGGAACATTACAAAAAAGTGAAATCTTATCCATGATAGATTGATCAACATCGCGATCCGCTCGACATAAAATAATATTAGGAAATAAACCAATGGAGCGAAGCTCTTTAACTGAGTGTTGAGCTGGTTTTGACTTAAGCTCTCCTGCAGCGGAAAGATAAGGCACCAAGACTAAGTGGATAAAAATGACATTTTCTGGACCTACATCGTGAGCGAACTGTCTGATACTCTCCATATAAGGAAGAGATTCAATATCCCCTACTGTTCCTCCAATTTCACCGAGAAGTAAATCACAGTCCTCTGCCGCTAGATGAATCCTGCGTTTAATTTCATCGGTTATATGAGGAACAACTTGCACGGTTTTTCCGAGGTAGTTTCCTTTGCGCTCATTTTCTATAACTTCTAGATAAACTTGTCCGGTCGTAAAATTATTTTTCTTAGAAAGAGTCAGGCCTGTAAATCTCTCATAATGACCAAGATCGAGATCTGTTTCTGCACCGTCATCGGTGACGAAAACCTCTCCATGCTGAGTAGGACTCATTGTTCCAGGATCGACATTGATATAGGGGTCCATCTTTAGCATATTAATTTTAAGGCCTCGTCTTTCAATCAAAGCCGCTATACTAGCAGCAGTGAGGCCCTTTCCAAGGGAGCTTGCAACTCCTCCAGTTATAAAAATATATTTTTTAGATTTTTTACTCACCCATCACTCCTTCGACCTTTTTAATGTCTTCAGGGGTATCTACTCCCAATAGTTCTACTTCTAGTTTTGTGGCCCCAATCGTTAAACCATTTTCCAAGGCTCTTAATTGTTCAAGCCTTTCACAAATTTCAAGTTGTGAAGGTTTAAGTTTTGAAAACTTCAAAAGAGCTTCTGGCCTATAGCTATAAATCCCAATATGTTGACTCCAATCTTTTACTTCGCCCGTTTGATAATAAGGAACACCGGCTCTAGAAAAATAAAGACAAGCTTTTGTTTCCTGACTTAAAACAGCCTTCACGATATTTGGATTTAGATAAGAAGACTCCTCTCCAGATCTTGGTTTAACCGCTGTAAATATATCAAAATCAGACTGGGCATGAGACTCAACAACTTTTTTAATATATTGAGCTCTCATCAACGGCTCATCCCCTTGCATATTCACAATATAATCAAAGTTTTGATCCTTATAATATTTATCTAGAGCAAGGGCGATCCTCTCCGACCCCGTAGAAACATCTTCATCCACTCGTACGGATTTTCCACCGGCAATTTTGACTGCTTCTTCTATTCGTTCATCATCAGTGACAATCGCAAATTCGAAGCCAGTTTCCTGACAATTTTGAACAATATGGGCTATCATGGGTTTGCCATTGATCATGGCAAGAGGCTTTCCAGGAAAGCGGGTTGATCCGTACCTGGAGGGAACTAGAATCAGTGCGTTGGTCATATTTAATAAGTCCCTAAATTCGCTAAAATAATACCTATTCATAGACTTACTGGCCATAGCTAGGATTTTATTTGAATTCTGATAAAATAAGATCAATGGAAATCTTTAAAACTTTGAGACTCTATTTCTTATGCAGTACCCTACTGCCGCCATCAGTCTTTGCGCAAGGCACACCATTAAAAGATCTCATCCGAGATCCTATTGTATCTAGGAGATGCAAAGCATTATTGGGTGAACGCGACCAAAAAGTTAAAATCAAACAAAGACTCAACGCACTTCTTTTACGTAATAAAAAGCTTCAAAAATCACTTAAACCAACCCAAGAGATCACCATGAAGCGCTTGCAGCTAAACGAGATACAACTTCGCAATAATTATCGTTTAACTGAGATCAAAGTTAAGGCCATGGATGAGGATATCATTCGCAAAGGTTGTCCTGGAGTCACACTCTAGAATTTTTTCTTTGCGGCTGCTTTTTTCATTGTTAGAATTCTTGAGCACACACGTAAACAATGGATTGTAGAATTTTAAGAACTTTCACTATGAGAGAGAGACTCATTTTAATTTTATTCCTTTTTTTATCCGGACAGGTCTGGTCTCAGGATATTGATCTCAACCAACTTGAGAAAGAAGTCTCCAACACCAAAACGAATAATGATTTAAGAGACCAAGCTAAAAAAATCACCCTGCAAGATGCTATCGAAGAAGGTCTTCGCAATAATTTTAACGAAAAAGTAAGAAGCTACACCTTTCAATTGAATGAATTAGATTTCAAAGATACTTATGAAGAGTTTTGGTATCCTCAACTCAATTTAACCATGCAAACTGATGGCGATCATTTTGTTGATAATATTTATCGTGATGCCAATCAAAATGCCCAAGACTCAACTGTCTCTCCCGTGGGATATGTAGGACTTGAAATTGAGGATTACTCACTTTTTAATTGGGGCCGAGATTATCTCGACTACCTCAGCGCCAAGAACACTTACGCTAGAAATAAACAACGCCTAAAAGAACAGCGTAGGGCACTTAGATTTAATATCATCGCTGAATACTTCAATCTGGCGAGACAAAATAATGTTGTTAAAATTTTAAAACGACAGCTAAGTCACACTTCTTTTATCTATCGTCTGGCCAAAGAAAAAATGAGGATTCGAAAGATAGACTCACAAGAGTTTCTCCAAACTAAGCAGCTCTTTTTAAAGGCTCATAAAAACTACCAAGATGCCTTGTTTGAATACTATCAAATTCAAGAATCACTTGCCCGCTACCTAGGTGACGACTTAGAAACGATTTACTACCCCATTAACGAACTTAAATTTGAGCCCATGACCATAAAACTTTCCGAGTCACTGGCTTTATCTATGCGAAATAGTCCTGAGCTTTTAGACGCTAGAGTTGAGATGGAAAATGCATCAAGAAGTTATCAAAGATCACTCAAAGATAATTTACCATTGCCGGAAATCACGATGAAGCTAGGTTCTTATCAAAGACAATTCTCTGGTACTGGGTTTGAAGATAACTACGAGACATTTTCAGGCTCCAAAAATGTAGAAGTAGCCGCCAGTCTAAATATGACTTGGACGATCTATGGAGGCGGTGGATTTTTAAATAAAAGGGTTCAAGAGTCCTCATTTTATCAGAAAAAAATTCGAGAAATCCAATTAAGAGAGACTCATAGAGATATCAAGGTTACCAATAAGCTGACTCACTCAAGAGTTATCTATCTTCAAAAGAAATTTGCGGCAGTGGAAAAACAACGAGAAACTTCACGAAGAGTCTTTGATAAAGCGGTAGACAATTATATTGCTTCAAAAACTCGTTTTGCAGATATTTATCAAGTTCTTGAAGAACTGCAAAGCTCACAAGTTTATTATGAGAATACAAAATATGAACATCTTCTTGAAAAGCTCAAACTAGCTCAATTAATGGGGGTAGATGATTTTCCAGGAGAGAAATTTGATACGTTGGTGCTGAAATGAGATTTTCTAAATCAAGTAAACTCTTAATTCTAATCACTCTCTTCTTAACTTCTCATAGTTTTGCTCAAAATATTAAAGAGGTAGAGCGAAGAAGGCTTATTAGAGATTATAAGGTACAAGACGTTACTGCAGAGGAAATTAATAACTTCCCTGAAATTCACCTGGATGAACAATCGGTCCTAGAGCGTATTGATAAAAGAACAGGAGTTTATGAAGACCCCTACTACACGCTCCAAGACGAAGCCCGTTTTTCTCTTGGCTATGCACTTTCTCAAGATTATCAAAATCCAACCAAGGTGCAGTCGATCTATGGTTCTTACATGAATAAAATGGATGATTCCTACCAAGATATGTGGTGGGCCATCCAATTCAAACGCACAGTTGCTCAATTTAATGCCATTCATGATGCTCCCGAAACAGGGGGAAGAGGTACCAATCAACAAGGTATCACGATGATGGGACTTGGTGTCGCTCATAATTTTTGGACGCTTAATGATCTTTTTAAAAGTAGCAGAGTTTTTGAGACGGTAGCTGTCTATCTTAATTATAACTTCCATGTGGACAGTACAGATGAACAGAGTTATCAAGGGTTTGGTTATACGGCTGACTACTCGCTGGTTTATCGCTCCACCAAAAGATGGTTTTATGGTGGTAAATTTTCATATAACTGGGCGCAAGTAGAAAGGGCAGCAGAGGAAGGTGAAAGCGATTCCGATACCTCTCTTGTGTTTGGCTGGACCACATTAGCATTTGAGCTTGGATTTTATTTTTAACTCATAAAGGATACCAAATGATAGAACGCTACAATTGCCCCGAAATCTCAGATATCTGGGACGATTACCATAAATTTAAAACATACCTGGAAGTTGAAATTGCTCTTATCGAAGCTTTAGAGGGAGTAAAGATCCCAGAAGGCATTTCAAAAGTCGTTAAAGAAAAAGCGAAAATCGATCCAAAAAGAATCTTTGAAATTGAAAAAACAACGAAACATGATGTGATTGCCTTTTGCACTTCCATCACTGAGAATCTTCCCAAAGACATCTCTAAGTATTTTCATTTTGGATGTACCTCAAGCGATATCATCGATACGGCCACGACACTTCAAATCAAACAAAGTGTTGAGCTCATTATCCATCAAACTGAGAAACTCATCAAAGCACTTAATATCCAAGCTGAAAAAACTAAGCATATTATTTGCATGGGTCGCTCACATGGAATGAACGCTGAGCCCATGAGCTTTGGATGTAAATTTTTAAGCTCCTATGCAGAGTTTTCCAGACGCCTTGAGGACTTAAAACAATTTCATCAAAAACAAATGACCGGACAGCTCTCAGGAGCAGTTGGTAACTATACAGTACTCACCCCAGAGATTGAAAAAGCGGCCATTGAAAAACTTGGTTTAAAAGTAGAGCCTATCAGCACCCAAGTTATTCCCAGAGATAGAATTATCTCTCTGGTTAATATTACGGCTTCAATTGCTAGTGCTATTGAAAGGCTGGCCACAGAGATACGCCATCTTCATCACTCCGACATCAATGAGGTTTACGAAGGCTTTGCCGAAGGACAAAAAGGCTCCTCGACCATGCCTCATAAAAAGAATCCTGTTTCTGGTGAAAACTTAACAGGACTATCCCGCATGATTCGCTCTCACCTCATCATTGCTCATGAGAATAATACCCTTTGGCATGAAAGAGATATCTCTCACTCTAGTGCTGAGAGAATGATGCTACCTGATAATTTAGGCTTGACCTTTTATTGCCTAAGAAGGCTGACCTCCACGGTTGAGAATTTAGTGATTAATGATGAGACGATTCAGAAAAAAGTTCTCAATAATTATCATTATCTTTCAAGCTATGTACTACATCGTCTGATCGCTGAAAATCGCGCGACCAGAGAAGAGCTTTATAAATTGGTTCAATCGGCTTCATTTGAATCCAACTCTCCTTTGCAATTTAAAGAGATGCTGGAGAAATCTGATTTAACTGAAGAGTCTGATTTAAGCTTCATTGCCTCCCTGGATGAGAAAACCATCAGAGGTATATATCTCAAACATGTAGAGTCGATTTTTGAAAGAGTAAAAGCTCAATATAAAAGTCAGCTGAATTCATAAAAAAAGGCCCTATTTCTAGGGCCATTTTTCGAAGGATGATTGCGAGAGCCTAGGCCCTCAACACTATAATTGATTAATGGTGTATTCTCTGTCCTGAAAAAGATCATTCTGATCTGAGATATAAGTTAGAGCTTCTTGTCTTGTATCAAAAAGTCCTATACTCACGCGATACCACTTCCCTTTACCAGGAATATTCGCTTCATTTATAATCATATCGTAGCCTTTAATAATAAAGGCATCTGCAAACTCTTGTGCACTTTCTTGGCTTTTATGAGCTGACAATTGGACTGTATATTTACCGGCGTAAGGATTTTTAGCTTCAGGTGTGGACTCTTCGCTCGCTCCCACATCTTCTTTAACAGGCTCAGCTTCCTTTGCGTCATTTCTAGGTGAAACGGTGACTCTCTCTTCTGCCAATTTTTGCATCTCTTCTTTAATTCGTTGATCTATATCGTTTTGTTGAAGAGGAGACTCTTCTTTCGGCGTATCTTCTGTAGGAATGATCTCATCTACTTTTTCCTCAGTGACTGACTTTAAATCAATCATCTCCTGATCTTTTTTGGTGTACCCATCAGCTTTTAAAGAGAGACTTTTTCCCGTTCTCACTCCAAGAGTAAATGCGATTACAGCAATCAAGACAATAAACACGAAAATAAGTACAACTTCTTTTCTTTCAAATACGAACAATTTGTTCTGATCTTCCATACCACCATTTTATAACTGCCTTGAATTTGGTGCAAACAGAAAGTTTTTCGCCTTTGTCATTTTGTGCCTCTCTCACAAAGAGGATTTGAAGAAATTCAGATTTGAAATAAGTTTCTCATAGGGGCAAGCGCTTATTTTCAAGTGTAAGCAATCGCCTTAGAACTAAGCTCAATCGACTTATCCATAACTACTAAAAGGGAGAAAACTTATGAGCAAAGTGAAAAAATCAAAGAAATTGAAAACCTTTATAAAAGAGGAAAAAGGCCAGGGCGTGATGGAATATATTATCTTGACTGGTTTAGTGGGTATATTTTGCCTAGCCGCTGTGAAAAAATTTGGAAAATCTCTCGATACGCGTCTTAATCAAATCGATAAAAAAATCAAAAGAGAATTGGTGATCGACTAATGGAAACTTTAAGGTTCACCATCTCATCAGGTTTAATACTTTCGGCCCTCTGTCTGTCACTTAGAAAGACAGAGGAGCTTCAATGTCAAAAATATAAAGCTCATACAAAAATTCAAAATGAGCTTAAAAATCGCTTTAAAATCAAAACTCTTCCGAGTTTATCTTTTTTAAATTTCTGCCCAACTCCAAAAACAAATTCTTACCGACTTAATGGAGGAGTCGATTTTGAATAATCAAAAAGGCTCAGCTTCATTTCTTGTCATCGTATCACTTCTCATCGTCTGCTTGAGCTTTACAATGATAGTCAAAAAAGATATTTCCCAAATAAAAGAGCAAAACGATACCTATTACGGTCTTTTATGTGCCAAAGAGGTCAATAGTGAAACAGGACGTCTCGTAACCGAAATCAATTTTACTAATAAGATTTTAAAATTACTTAAAGCCGGAAAACTACTTACTAGTCTCATCCCTCAACTAAGACTTCTAACTGGTTTTTTAGGTAAAGCCAGTCAAAAATCTCTTAAAGCCTACCAAAATGCCCGTGTTCAAAAATATCGAATCACTCTCTCTTCCTTGAATAGGCAAAGATGTCATGTACTTCCAAAGTCATATAAAACTCCCTTTCAATTCGGACTTGTGAGCGCAAGAAGGGACAAATGGGATCGAATAAAAATGCGAAATCGCTCAAATTGGGAGCATCGCTACTTTGGAGGAAATCTAAGTATTAAGTCAAAAGTTAATATGAGATCGGGAAAGACGCAGACAAAACTCATAAGGAGAATTTTTTAAATGATACTACAACTCTTTGTTTTTTTTCTCGTGAGCCTTTGGATTCAATTCGCTCTCATTAATAAAAAATTAGAAACAGTGAAAGACAAAAATAAATCAAGCTTTGAAAGGAGATGGAATGAAATCGATCGGCGATACCAATAAGAAAAATCTCCTCACATTAATTCTCCTGTTTATGAGCAATTTCGTAACCTATCAACTAGCCTCCCTGCCACAGGAAATGAACACTCCTCAAGAGAGTTATATGCGTCCAGACTATGACACGATAAAACTTATCGCCAGAAGTTATATACCTTTTGAAAGACTCAGACCTATTCATGTGAAAGATGACGGTAGATTAATAGCTTATTGTCTTTTAATTGATAAAAATCCTGAAACTGAAGAGTTTACTCTCTATTGTCCAAAAAAATTTTTGGGAAGACTCGTTAACTCTCAAAACCCTCATTTGATTCCCTATCAGGAGGACTTGAAAATCACAACAAACAATATCACCAAAGGAAGATCCTATGAAATCTCTATTCCCTAATCCATTCTTAGTGAAATCTCTCATTTTTAGCATTCTTATTTTTAAAGTAAGTGGAGCCCATGCCATGGAGATAATTATTCAAACAGAAATAGGTGCACCAAAAATGGCCAGCTCCATTAAAGAGAGGTTGATTCAAAAGTATTACCTACCTAGTAATCGAATCAAAATTTATAGAGTTAAAAATTGTGAAAGCAAAGAAAGATTTAGATTAGAGTGGTGCTTAAAAAAAACAGGGGATCTCTTAGAGCTCCCCAACAAAAACAATTCACTTATAAAAACTTCACTTTTAGTTTTTAGAAGGATTAAAAATGATCAATAGAGAATTAAATTATTTCTCTTTGTGGACCGCAAACTTAGGTGTTGTACCATGCTTTTCGTTGTGGTTCTTACGCTTTCTACCAGCTTTTTTAAGCTTTAAACGTCTTCTACATCTTGTTTGCATTGTTCGTGAAGCCATAATATTTTCCTTATTCAATTCGTCAATTTTATCAAAAAACAGAAGGTTATTATTAACGTTTGGTGCTTGTATTGTCAAAGCTTTCTTGCTCTCAGCCAGTTTGTGCGAAGCAAAACCAGTCATTAACGAAGAAATCTTTCTCTCCAAAGGTGAGCAAACAGAAATCTCTATAAAAAACCTCGAAAATTACTCAATTGGAAATAAAGAGGTGCTTAAGCATAAGTATTTAAAATCTAAGGATCTTCTTATCCTAAAAGCTGCGAGTCTAGGCTTTTCAGACCTTATTATAAACACCAAAGATAATAAATATGCCTATAAAATATATGTCACATCAAAACGCTCTCAATTAAAGAAAATGGAAGCGGCAGGAGCTATTGAAAAAAGTGGTCTAGAGGTAAATACATTTTCCGATGTCATCTATGTCTCGGGAGAGATAAAAGACTTAAGAACTTATCTGCTCTACCAAAAAATCCTCAAAGATGACTCACTGCAAGTTGTTTCAGAGGTAGGTCTAAAATCAAAATTTGCCTCAGACTTTATAGACAAACTCTACAATGATTTTCGTAAAGCTGGCTTTGAATTCATCAGTTGTCAGCTCGTAGGAATAGATTTTTTCTGTCAATACTTGGGAGACTCTGGTCAACAAAGCCTAATCAAAAAATACCAGCAGCAATTCTTCGTAAAGATCTCGCCCTTAGAATCAACAATGTCTTTAAAGCTAAAGCTTTATATCGTTTATATTAAGCAAAATGACTCTATTCAAAGAGACTCTGGTCTTAATCAAATCTCTGCCTCCTTGAAAGACGCAATTGAATTAAATAAGAGATCACTAAGAACAGGAGATATTCTATTACAAGACGAAGGGCTTGAGTCCTATCTTATAGCTAGTCCTGCTCTTTCAATATTAGGAGGAGAAAACTTTGAAGTCAGCATAGGAGAGGAACAACCTATTATAAACCAAACTGCGACTTCACAAACAACCACTTTCAAATTCTCAGGAATAAAATTCAAAGGAAAATTAGAAAGCTTAGGAAATCATTATAAACTTAAATATCAAACTGAGATTACAGAGAGTGGACAGTCCAATTTCTCAGGTCCGAGGGGGAAATCTGCTTTTCTTATAGATCTAGACCAAACAAAAGAAATTTTGGAATTCGAATTAGATCAAAAAAGTTTTACGAAGCAATCAGTGCCCTGGTTAAGCGCTCTCCCCTATTTAGGTGAGTTACTCCAAAAAAATGAAACGCAGTTTGGTCAATCCATACTCAAGTTTTTTATTACCGTAGAGGAAGATAAATGATTGCTGAAATTCAAAAACCAAAAGAGAAGTTTCAAATCGCCCTAAACAAGGGAAAGGTTCTGGCCTCTCACGAACTGATAAGTGAGAACTTTGAAGACTCGCAGATAAAAAGTCTCATTTTATCTTGGTATAGAAATATTACAAAAATGGATTTTCTCCCCAATCTTCCTGAAGATATTGAAGAGATTATTTTTCACTCCCCGACGAATATCATTTTTAAACAAAGACAAAAGCAAACCGAAATCGATTGTGACTTAACAAAAGAAGACTTCACAATTCTTTTAGATCATTTAGCCTTAAAAAATAATGTTAATTGGAATCTGAAGTCTCCTTTCGTTTCATTTTTTAGTACCTTTAGAGAGCGTAAAGTGCGAATGACGATGATCCATGGAGCCACTAACCAAGAGTTAAAGGCAAAAATCTTTATCAGATTTCTTAATGAGAATTTGATCCCCATTAGTAGCTATGGTGAAACTGGTATCAGCGTCGCTGAGAAAGTCAAAGAGAAGAAGAATATCTTAGTTTGCGGAGCTACCGGAAGCGGTAAAACAACTTTTATGAACTCTCTGATGCAAAGTATACCCAACTCTGATCACACCATCATCTTAGAGGATACCAAGGAGTTAATATCTCCTCATGACAATATAACCAATTTTTTAAGTGACCCAGACCAAGGGGAAGAATATAGTCTCCTATCCTATTTGAAATTTGCTATGCGGATGACTCCAGACAGAATTATTATTGGAGAATTAAGAGCAAAAGAAGTTGAACCACTTCTCTCTGCACTAAACAGTGGGCACAACGGCGTTATTAGCTCTATTCACGCAAATAATGCTCCCGCTGCACTCGAAAAATTTGCGCTACTTTGTCAGCTCTATGGGAAAGCCGATTTAAATTATAATCTGGTTTTAAAGCTTATCTGCCAAAATATCGATTATGTTGTTCACCTGGAAAATAAAAATATATCCCAGGTGATCCAAGTTTTTGGCTCAGATGAAGGACAAATATTCTTTGAAGAATTAGTCTCTTTTTAGTTTTTTATAACTAATTCTGTGAGGAACTTCAGCCTCATCTCCAAGTCGACGTTTTTTATCTTCCATATAATCCGAGAAGTTTCCTTCAAACCAAACCACTTGAGAGTTTCCTTCAAAAGCAAGAATATGGGTCGCTAGTCTATCGATAAAGTATCTATCGTGGGAGATAACTACCGCACAACCCGCATAGTCTTCCAGTGCTTCTTCTAGAGCACGAAGTGTGTTTACATCAAGATCGTTTGTCGGCTCATCCAAAAGAAGAACGTTTCCACCTTCACGAAGCATTTTTGCCAAGTGAACTCTATTTCTCTCCCCACCAGAAAGTTCAGACACTTTTTTCTTTTGATCCTCACCAGAAAAATTAAATTTTGAAATATAGGCACGAGCATTAACTTCTTTTCCAGCAACTTCAATGACATCAAGTCCATCAGCTACGACTTCAATAATATTTTTATTAGGATCCATCTCACGGCTTTGATCAACATAGGCCAGATCAACTGTGTCCCCTACGACGAAGTCACCACTATCTGGTTTTTCTTCTCCCGTAATCATTTTAAAGAGTGTGGTCTTACCAGCCCCGTTAGGCCCGATAATCCCAACGATCCCCCCGGGAGGAAGTTTAAAGGAGAGGTCTTCATAAAGAAGTTTATCTCCAAAAGCTTTAGAGACATGGTCGGCATTGATAACAACATCGCCAAGTCTTGGACCGCTTGGAATGAAAAGAGCATTCGTTTCGTTTCTCTTTTCGTTCTTACTGTCTTCAAGCATTTTATTATAGTTATTAATCCTCGCCTTACCTTTGGCCTGTCTCGCTTTTTGAGATGAATTGATGAATTCAAGTTCTCTTTTAAGCGCTTTTTGTCTTTTTGATTCAGATTTTTCTTCTTGTTCAAGTCTTTTCGCTTTTTGCTCAAGCCAAGTTGTATAGTTTCCTTCCCAAGGAATTCCATGACCACGGTCAAGTTCAAGAATCCAACCTGCAACATTATCTAAAAAGTACCTATCGTGGGTGATCGCAATAACTGTCCCTTTATAAGCTTGAAGATGTCTTTCAAGCCAAAAGACCGTTTCCGCATCAAGATGGTTAGTAGGTTCATCCAAGAGAAGTACATCCGGCTCTTGTAAAAGAAGTCTACATAAAGCAACTCTTCTTTTTTCCCCTCCAGATAGGTTTTCACATTTTTGATCTGCATCTGGACACCGAAGAGCATCCATCGCTAGATCTAATTTGGAATCAAGATCCCATATATTATGAGCATCCATTTTATCTTGTAATTTTCCTTGCTCCTCTAATAACGCATCCATATCAGCATCAGGATCAGCAAATTTTTCATTGATAGCCTCATAGGCATCACGAATGGCCACTAACTCGGCACAACCTTCTTCTACAACATCGCGAACAGTTTTTTCGGGATCAAGTTTTGGTTCCTGTTCAAGATAGCCTACAGAGATGCCTTTTGAGAGATTTACATCGCCACTATAATCAGTATCAATTCCAGCTATAATTCTTAAAAGAGTCGATTTACCCGCACCGTTAAGACCAAGAACACCTATTTTGGCGCCATAGAAAAATGATAACGATACGTCCTTTATAACAGTTTTTTTACCTGGGTAGGTTTTAGAAACTCTAGACATTGAGAAAATGATCTTCTGACTCATATTGAAATACCTTTTGTTATTGTCCCGGTATCATAGAACAGGCCTTACACTCAGTAAATATCAAATCAATTGCGAGCTAAATCCCCACCTGTCCAATAACCAGGCCTATTGAGTAGAAGTAACCTGGAATAACAAAGAGAAGAAAGCTCAATAGCTTAACTCCAAGCAGTAATTTCTCCA
>CEQY01201605.1_pt1 | contig 14630 bp, 16 predicted proteins | sample 361391 | NCBI WGS metagenome assembly CEQY01 (sample SAMEA2621075, study PRJEB7988) | marine metagenome | isolation source: saline water (ENVO:00002010), including | reverse complement strand
TCGTCTCCATGGTATTGAGTTACTTCATGCCATAAAAAGGAAGGAGCAATAACTAGTAATCCTCTTTTAGGACGAATTTTTTCCACTTTTGACCCTGCAAACCAATAGTTCTTCTGCCATCGAGGGTCGTAAAGCATTAGCTCTCCACCCTCGTCATCTTTAATTTCATTGAAATAAAAACAAGCAAAAGCATCATCTCCAAAATGAGTATGGCAACCTAACCTGTACCCCTTTTCCATCAAATTTATTTTACAGGAATCTATTACTGTATCTAAATAGAGACGTTCAGTATTTGTTTCGTCATAATCTTTTATATTTGAGTAAGCCAGCGATATAAATCCTTCTTTAATTTTGTTGACCAATTCATCCATTTCCGGACAATGCCCGTCAACAATTGCATCAAAGATAATATTCTCATTTCCATCTCTATATTCTTTATGATCGTTCCTGACGTCACTTTTGAACTTTAGATGTTGAGACAACAAATAATTTTCAATTTTGAGTAGTTTCTCATCACTTATGTCAAGTTGTTTGATAAATACATTAGTCGGGTATAACTCTTTAATCATTAGAATTCCTTCTCTTTATGGTGTCATATGTCGATGAAGTAGTAAAGAATAATCATAGCTAATGAATTTGGTCTTTTAAAACTTAATTTAAACTCTTGATGAGATCCAAATTATCCTAAAAATCAATGAAGATTAATTGGCAAAATCACTACCTATCTAAAGAATATATTTAGTTTCTCAAAATCAGCGTTTGAATGACGCTCTGGTAATTGCTGATCCTCATCTCCCCAAACTCTGTTTACGAGTCTGCCCCTTAAGACAGCTGGTCTTTTCAAAAGTTCATCTGCCCAACGTGTAACACTTTTATATTCCTGAACCGATAAAAACTCTCCTGCGTCATAGAGCTTACCTTTTACAAGTGCTCCGTACCAAGGAAATACTGCCATATCAGCGATCGTGTATTCTTCTCCCGCCAGGAATTGATTATCTTCTAAATGTCTATCAAGTACATCCAATTGTCTTTTCGTTTCCATAGTAAATCTATCGATAGGGTATTTAAATTTTTCGGGAGCGTAAGAGTAAAAATGTCCAAATCCTCCTCCAAGATAAGGAGCGCTTCCCATTTGCCAAAAAAGCCAATTCAATGTTTCAGCTCTATTGGCTGGGTCTTTGGGAAGAAACTTCCCAAACTTTTCAGCAAGATGGACTAGAATTGATCCTGACTCAAAGATTCGGATTGGTTTATCTCCAGTATAATCCATGAGAGCAGGGATTTTAGAATTAGGATTAATGCCAACAAAGTCACTTCCAAATTGATCGCCTTTAGCGATATGAATTAGCCAAGCATCATATTGCGCATCCTCAATTCCAAGTTCAATGAGTTCCTCAAACATTGTCGTAACTTTTACTCCGTTCGGTGTTGCCATGGAATAAAGTTGAAAGTTATGTTCCCCCCTTGGAAGTTCTTTTTTTTCCCTAGCTCCGGCAGTTGGTCTATTTATACTTGCAAACTCTCCTCCATTGCCTTCTTCCATTGTCCAAACTTTAGGTGGTGTATAATTCGTCATTCGATTTCCTTTGGTAAAACCAAATTCTAGTTCATCCCATTGAGATGTAAAGTTTGTGCTAAGACTGCCTAAGTTTGCAGTGCAATACCTGTCTATTGAAAGTACATGACTACTTTTTTTTTAGCTTCTTATAAATAACGAAAAGAGTTAGACTTCTGCTCAAAAGGAGCTACTTATGATTAAAACAATTGGATACGCAGCACATGAAGAGGGAGCAGAACTCGTTCCTTATCATTTTGAAAGACGAGATCTTCGTGCAAACGATGTTGCGATTGAAATTCTCTATGCTGGAATTTGCCATTCTGATTTACATACTATTAAAGGCGATTGGGGAAGCCAGCCTTACCCTCTCATTCCTGGCCATGAGATTATTGGAAAAGTTATCGAAGTTGGAGCTGATGTAAAAGAATTCAAAGTCGATGATAAAGTTGGTGTCGGATGTATGGTGGACAGCTGCCAAAGCTGTGATCAATGTGAAAGCCACGAAGAACAATTTTGTCGAGATGGTATGACACCCACCTACGGCGCAAAGGACAGGGTTGATAGCACGATCACTCAAGGGGGATACTCTAAACATATTATTGTGAGAGAAGAGTTTGTTCTTAAAGTCTCAGATAAACTTGATCTTTCCAAAGCGGCTCCTATTCTTTGTGCTGGAATCACAACTTACACTCCACTCAAAAAATGGGGTGTAAAAAAAGGGACACGAGTCGGAGTCATTGGTCTGGGTGGACTCGGACATATGGCCGTGAAACTTGCAGCCGCAATGGGTGCCGAGGTAACAGTTATCAGCCGCTCCACCAAAAAAGAAGAGGAAGCTAAGGCTATAGGAGCGACGGGAATCTTGGCCTCACAAGATCTGGATGCTATGAAGAAAGCCGCCAATAGTTTTGACTTCATTATTGATACTATTCCTGTAAAACATGACCTAAATATTTATACTCCACTACTAGATATCGATGGAACGTTAACGATTGTTGGCCAAATAGGTCCGGTCGAAGAACCTATAACTGCTCCTTTGGTTTTTGGAAGAAGAAGGGTGGCGGGATCCCTCATTGGGGGAATCAAAGAAACTCAAGAAGTATTAGACTTCTGCGCAGAACATAATATTCATCCTGTATGTGAGATTATCAATCCACAGGATGTAAATAAAGCTTGGGATACTCTTTTAACAGATAATCCCGCTCATCGTTTTGTTATGAATATGAGTAAGCTTGAGGCTTAAGAAATTTAAGGGCGTGTTTTTAAATACGCCCCCTTTCCTTTCATTATCGCACTGTTTAATTTTTTCAAATTGACGATAATCAACGCGCCGTTTATGATGGCAGACTGTCACTAGGCTCGGTGGTGGAATGGTAGACACAGCGGATTCAAAATCGGCAGAAAAAGGAGAATTTGATATATAGAAATTAACAATATTTTATGTGCCTCTGTGACGGAATTGGTAAATGTTTGCCCCTTCAGACAGAGATGTCTGAAATGAAGAGTGTAAATTGCGGGGAAGCCCTAACATGAAAGATGAGGGTAATCCGCAGCCAAGCCCAAGAGTAATCGAGGGAAGGTTCAGAGACTATAATCACTCCATCCTACTAGAAATAGGCTTATTTTCAGAGGATGATGGGATAGTCCAGACTACAACAGCCAAGTTTTAAATGGGCTGGTCAGGGAAACCTGAAGTGGTATCGAGACGTAGTGGATTCAAAATCCACCGCCTTCACGGGCGTGGGAGTTCGAGTCTCCCCGGAGGCACCATTTTTTTCTTTATATCATTTTTCCTTTTTTTATTTTTGGTAGCTAGTTTTGCGAATTGGTAGCTATCTACTAGGTAAATTCTAAAGGTTTTTAGTCCTGCTTCCGATGAATTTAACATCGGAGGTATCAAATGGGCCGTCATAAGAAGGTCAAAAAGTCAGACATCAGTGCCATTGAGCGCTGGATCAAAAAACAAGTTGAAGCCAGAGAAAAAGCCAAGAAACGGGTTTGGGATGAGGAACGAGACACGGTTTGCCCTTGGAATGTTTATGATGAAATACAGACTAAGGACTCGGAGCCTGTAAAAGTCATCAAAAGAAACATCAAATTCAAATACAAGATCAAGAAGGAAGCCAAAGGACAGCCTAAGCAAACATGGCAGCGACTTCCAAAAAAATATTACAAGGACTATCTCCACAGCAAAAGAGAGCTGGAAAATCTATGTATTTATCTCAATGGACTCGACCCAGCCGAGTATAGAGCCGGCATCAGATACAAAGTAATGACTGCTTATCTGCCCAACCGAGTCGTCCTCGATTTTATTGAAAGTACAAAAAGCGAATTTGCCAATGATCAAAAAAAGGACATAACCAATCGTCTTAATAACTTTGTAAGGTGTGGTCTTAACTGGTTTCAGGGAAAAACTTCAAAAGTCAACGAGTGGCCAAAGCTCCAAAAAAGATGGGGCGTTTGCCTACTCAATATGGCTGATAACATTACCGAAGAAGAACGAATTTTTGAAGAAGGAACTCTTCGATCAAAAAACACCATCGATAGAGTCATATGGCTTATGAATAAATTTATGGAACACTTACACCAAGAATACCCACACAGGTATTCAGCAATCAAATTTGATCCAATCTCTGCAAGCCAATTTAGACAGCTCGAAAAAAAGAGAAAGAATCAAAAAGATTATCGTGAACGTCGAGCCATTAACGAATTTCACTGGAAAAAAATTGTGAAAATTATTGATGAAGACCCTCAGTTAAAAATTCTTAAACTCTGTTGGGAATTTGGTCTACGAAGAAGTGAAGCCTTAGCCCTCACTGTTGATTCAATGCTCGAAGACAGTCTTTATATTGATAGACAGCTCGATGAACTTGGCTATGGCAAGTACGACGAGCCGATAACTAAACCAACAAAAACTGGGAAAGCAAGGCACATCCCTTATACAGCTTCACAATCAAAAATGACTCCAGAAGATATTTATGATTTGATCGCTTCAGCCGAGCCGATCCATCCTACAGAAGCCACCAAAAAATGGAGAGAGCTCTTAGATGAGAAAAACCTGGATTACATCATTCACGAAATGCGACATAGCTTTGCCTACTCAATCGTTAACTCCGTCATCATAAATTCCAAAACAGGAGATGGATTCAGTCTTAAAGAGTGCATGGAAATACTTGGCCATGAATCTATTGAAACAACAAACAAGTACATCAGGCATACAAAGGCGTATAGCAAAAATAAATTTAACATCGAAGAAGCGAGAAAGAAGCAGCTCAAACCAGTTAGTTAGTCCTCAAAAATATTCTCTAAATTTCTAGGGTGTCCTTTGGTGAGCCCTAGACAATTTAGGGAATTTTCTTAGGAGGACAAAATGAAAATTCAAAAAAACTTAATCAATTTATTAACCATTCTACCCTTGCTGGCTCTTTTAGCTTGCAATGGTAAAAATTCAAATTCTGATATCCCCTTAGATGAGAGCCATCCACCTTGCATAGATTGTAATGAAAACGAAACTCCACCATTGGGTCAAAGAATCACTCGCACGACTCCATACACTTTCAATACCCTCTGGTATGATGAGTTTCCAGAAAGCGAGATAACAAGAGATGAAAGATATTTAGAAATCCCAAACTCTTTTGCTGCGGGAATGCACTTATCAGATGCCTTCACCCAGGCAATGAGCATCAATGGAAGCTACTGCAACGACTTCACAGAATCATACTACTATGGATTTTCCGATGAACTATCTAATGACGGAGAATTATCAGTAATTCTTATCAGAATCACCGCCAACAACGTCGTGGTTCATAGGTTAAACACAAGCATTACATTTCCACCACTAAATGCAAATGCGACGATTACAGAAGTCAGTAATACAACTTACGACTGCACAAAAGGCATCTTATATGCTCCTGGAGATCCTAACTCTGGCAGTGCAAACGCAGATAGCTTTATAGCTCGAAATGACGATGTGGCCATTGGAAAACTCGACACCTACAGTTTTATCGCATTCTCAAGCTCTAGAATTAGAAACTCTATTTCTGGTCTCACTCAATCCTACCAAACTTACTTCAGAGAGGAATATAAACCTCTAACGGGCTTTGGAAGAGAAATGCTAACTCTGCAAGAACCTTTAACAACAACCATGTACTACACCAAAGACGGAACAATCGAATCAAATTACACCACGACCGAAGGTTTCTTCTCTCAGAATATTTCTGGAGATTCTGGTGGTAGAGTCTATATTTCACACGAAGGAATCACCGGAGAGAAACTATTCTTCACCCTTGTTGACGGCCTACAGGATCAACTTGGGAATCCTAAAAACTGCGTCCACGGAATTATCTCAGAGAATATGAGTACTCAAATAATTCATCAATACCTTGGGTGCAATTAACATCCACACAAAAAGCCCCTGATCCTTAGGGTGAAGGGGCTTTTTATTTTGGAGGTTCAAATGATTACAAGATTTATATACTTCACAATTTGTTTAGCTGATTTTATTTTAATGGTTTCTAAAAAACTCTGCATTGGATTCATAATTCTTTTCACGGCCATGCTACCATTTTCTTTTATGGGTGTGCTCGCCGGAAAATTAGAGCTTTATAATTTTTTGGGAATGTTCCTCCCACAGACAATCATCCTCATTCTAACTGGACTACTTCTTTTCATCCAAAGAGATTTGCATAAATGTAAAGAGATCTTCCGTGCAATCATTCACTCTAAAAAAGATGCTCTTATAGAAATTCACAAACTTGGGTCAAAAGAAAGCCTAATTAAGAGAAATATAGCAAATCTTGAACATCAGGAAACTCATCTAAAGCAAAAACTAATCGATCTCGAAAGTAAGATTCAATCCGACCAGATAAAATATAGAAACTGGCTTCTGTCTGTGGCCAATGAAAAGGTGAAGGTCAAAAGAGAGATCGACTTTATTGCTCTTGATTATTCTGCACAAAAAATTCGAGAAAAAATAAAAACAGATAATGAGGAGAATATCTTTGACCTAAAGAAGAAAAAGAAAAATGGAAATTTTCATTAACTGGACCGAAGCATTACCAACTCTTCAATTTTAGACTTTGCAGTAGATTGTTTTTATCTGTTATAAATATTAGTGATGTTCTCTTCGATCCAATCCGTCAATTCTATCGCCTTTTGAGAAAACTCTATGCCATAGTCAGTAAGAGAATACTCCACAACAGGTGGAACCACTCCATGTGAGAATCTACTAACTAGCTTATATGCTTCTAATTTTTTTAAATTCTGAGAGAGCATTTTTTCACTGATACCTTGAATTTTTTCTCGCAGCTGACTAAATCTTAAGCTCTCTTTCCCATAAAGAGACAAGAGTATTAGTAGCCCCCACCTGCTTGTAAGCACCTTTAGGGCTTCTCTTGAGGGACACTTATCAGAGAAAATATCACCCTTGATAAACTTCTCTTCTATATTGCTAAGTATCTGTTTTTCCTTGGCCATAGAATTTTCTCCTAACTTACTTTAAGTATAGTACTATCTTTTAGTAAGTTCAAGTGATATATTGGATACAGATGCTAGGAATTACATTTTAATCAAATACAGGAGAAAAAAATGAAAATAACTCTATTTGGGGCCTCAGGAAAAGTTGGACAACAAGTAATCAAACAAGCTGCATCCAGAGGCCATTCAGTCCAGGCAGTCGTTCGAAAACCGATGAAGGGGACCTTTGATAATGGGGTAAGCTTTCAGCGACTAAACAATTTTGAAGATGTGGATAAGCTTCAAAAGATATGTGAAAATTCGGACGCCGTCATCAGTTGTATTGGACCTCAACGCTCAAACCCTTCAAACCCTTGGTCCGAAATATTAACACCAAATGATTTTATGGATAAATTTTCAAACGCCTTGATTCAATCAATAATTACAACTGACAAAAGACTCGTATTCCTAAGCGCAGCCGGAGTTGGAGATAGTTTAGAAATAATGAATCCAATACTAAAATTTGTCTTTTTTAATTCAAATGTTGGAATTAGCTACAAAGATCTAGGAAAAATGGAGTCCAATGTTAAAAACTCTGATCTAAATTGGACTATTGTTAGACCAACGACTCTAAGCTCTTTAGAAATGATAAAACCGATAAAACACACTGACCACTATGGATTGTTTAACAATATCACTAGAGCAAGTGTTGCTCAATTTTTATTAGACTGTGCCGAGTCCTCTAATTTCTTACGAGAATGTCCTATAATTAAAAACTAGGCTGGACGCTCACAGCAAATACTTGATTTGACTTTTCCAATCACAAGCTTTTTACAAGCCTCAAGAGTTTCTTATACTTGGGGCAAAGTTTATTCGTGCCAGGAACTTTGTATTTATGCCTGCGCAGAAAGTTTAACATCAACTTTTTTCCCGCCTCATCAAATTTTCCCCTTAGAATAAGACCTTTGATCTCTTCATCTCGAAAATAAACTTTACTCCTAATTGAAAGCTCAAACCTCAAAATCTTTCTGCCTTTAAAAATATTATCGTAGTAGGCTTTCTTTTTGGGTACAGTTTGCCTCATATTTTCAACAGACTTGTCATAAACTTTAAATTGCTTTGAGTTCAAACCACACCAAGCCGTTCCCGGACTTGATCGCCCTCTGATATTGTTTGTCCTGTATCCATCTGACCAAGTGGCCGTTGCATAAGAAACATCCCTTTCCTTCACCACTTCTATAAAATCAAATGGAGTTTCATCTGAAACTGCTAAATCAAAACAATAGTCGAAGCGACTGATATTTATGCGCCCAAAACTGTTTCTCAAAAAATTGGCTATTCCTCTCTGCGGCGTATGGTCTTTGGTCTGAAAAACCTCTCCAGGCATATCAATCCTAATCCATTGCCGTGTTGAAAGAATATTTAGCCCATTGGGTTTTCTGTAAATCTCCTTGCCCCAGTAGGAGTTTTTTAAATGCTTCTCATCATCAATTTTCAACCTTTTCTTAATCCTTCTGTCTCGAGTCCTATGAATCTCTTCCAGTTCACTGACAAGCTCTCTCGGCTCTAAAACAACAAATGTGGCCCAATCACTCCTTTTTCTTATTATCTCCACTTTATTCCTCCCCCGGAGGCTTAAATGGAGTTTTAATAAATGGGGTCATCACTTTAGTGAGCTTGCCGTTCCCAACATAAATAAACTTCCCCTTGTAAAGACTTCGGTCGAGCAAAAGATTTGAGTCCCCAGTTAAATTAAGACTCTGAGCTTTCGTATCTCTACTGAGCAAAATAGATTTTATATTCGTAAAGCGGATAGCATAATCACCAGCTCTTGAGCTCTGAGATCCTAAAATCAAAAAATTCCCCATATATCTCTGAGTGTCCATAATAAAATCCACAAGGCCCACAAGCCGTCTCTCAGTTAAAAACCGTTCATAGTTATCTTTTTCTTTTTGACTGGCCTTGCTCCCGGGCGCTTTCACGGACCTGTTGCTTAAAAATTGAGATGCCTCATCAATCACAATAAAAAGGTGCATAGGTTTGGGGTTAGTTGGGTCATCAAAGTCGAGGAAGTTTTGAACCTGAACCCCTTTTTCCAAAACACTTCTTTTGTATTCAGTCCACTCAAGGAGTTTTCTTTCAAGGTATTCAACCCCTCTTTTAAATTGTTCTAAATCAGAGGTATCAAAAATAGAGCAATTTTTAATTGTCTTCTTGTGGTGAATAAAGTCATTGAGCTTAAAATCAAAAAGGATAAGATCAAAATGCTTTGTGTGATAAGAATTTTTGTAAAACGAAGTGATACAACTGTTTATCGCATTTGACTTTCCACTGCTCTTTTGACCGAAGACTCCTAAAACTGATTCGTCTCTGATGTCTTGATTCTGCTCCTCTCCAGTCCCAGTAATTCCAACATGAAACTCACCCCTTTCAGGAGTTTTAATATCTTCTTCGGTATAGTTTGCAGGAAAATCTTCAAAGTAAATAATTATCTTAGGTTGTCTTAAAAACCTCTTTATAGATTTCATATCCACAATTTTTTGACCATAAATATGTTCTAAGAAGTTTTTATCTTGCCAAAAATTCTCTAGAGTCATTGTCCTAGAGTATTTTGTAAAAATGAGTTTTTTCCTCTTTAGCTGAACCCCAATCTTAAAACTAGCTTTTTTACCCCTTACTTCGTCTTTTGGCGTTTCTTGGTAGTAGCCTTTTGCCTTAAGGTCTTTTAATTTCAGTTTTGATTTTTTTATGACTCGCAGTAAAACAATGACCACAAGAAAAAGAAAGACGCCCCCGCCAGCACAAACCAAAAGCAGGGGGTCATTCTCTAAAACCAAGTCGATAGCTTGAAATCTACTTGTTATAGACTTCATAGCTTTCCTCATCAACGACCACAGATGACATTGGGATCAAACAGGCAACAAGAGCCATTGGGCTCTCTAGCGGCTTTCCTGTTTTGCTATCGACCTCCATAAACCAATGTCCATAGGCTATATAATCACCAGTTGGAACTTTTGAACAAAGCCTCAACTCGATATTAGATAAAAGCTCATTGCCTTTCTTGTGTTGCTTAACTTTGTCAGCTAGACAATAATAGCTTTCAACTTTCTGAGGGATAGTGCTATTATTCTTAATAGCCCTTTCCTTCCTACCATCGAGAATCTTCTTTTTCTCTTCCTCCGTGAATTTAAAAGTCAGCTTTTCATCAATCCTTACAAGACCAATCTCTTTTAACTGCTTAATTGCCACTGTTCTTTGTTTTTTCTTTTCTTCCATTTTATCCTCCTTTGGATTTGTTATTTTTTAGGATCTTTTTGATCCTGAAGAATAAATGGAAGATTCTATTTTTAATTCCTTAGTTTTTTATTTAAGTGTCGGGTATTACTATTATACCCGACACGTCGGCCCGGCGGTGCCGGCCCTCTGCCCTTCAAAATCTACCCCAGGGCTTGCCGCTTGACGCTCACGCCTGGGGATTTTGAGGGCCTATTTCTGTTTTCACCATTTAGTTTTTATGACTTTAAAATCTTACCGAGCAAAATTAAGAAGATATTGGAAGCAGGGAAACACCTCTGTTATTTACAGTGAAATCTCTAAATTCTTAGATCTGGATGAAACAGCCCCAGACTATCACATCAAAAGAGACCTACTTTTCAGAACTCTGATTTATCTCCCAGGGTCATCTCTTTCCGCTTTTAGAAAATTCTATGACTGCCCATTTAAACAATCTCCTTAGCAAATCTTTCTTGGATGCTCTTTCAATCTAGGGTGAAAAGAGCCATCAGAAAGCTCTTAAAAACAAAGGAGAAAAAAATGGATAATTCAAACCAAGAAAAAAAGTATCAAGACTCCTCTGTGATGAGATATGACAGTCTTTTCATTTCAAAGTCTCTTGAGTACGTGATTGTGAAAGTTGGCTCTAATAGCCTACTCATCCAGACTCAAAAAATTCTAGATTTGCTTGAGGCAAAAAAGAAAGAACCGAAAAGTGCTTAGTCTTTTTTAAAGGAGCTATCCTTCATCGGGTAGCTCCTTATTTTCCCTTATCTCTTTTTCAAATGCCTCAATCTCACCACAAATATTTAAAAAATCACTCTCTACAATGTCCTCCTGCATACTGTTGAAGGCATCTGAGTATTTGTTGATGCGAATCTGTAAGAGCAAAATTAATGTCTCTATGCTTTCAAGCCTTTTTAACATTCTTTTTTTATTCATCGAAATCCTCCTTTTTCTTTAAATGGAAAATTTCAATTTCAGCAGCCAATTTTAATAGTTGGCCGCTTTTTTTATTTGCTTAAAGGCCATCTTTAGATTCCTATAAAGCTCTCCAACCTCTTCACGGTCATAGAGTTCACTATATATTGCTAGCCAACGCCCCAAATTTTCGATCTCTTCTTCCATCTCCTCGATGTAATCAATTAACTCATCTCTATCCATAAGCACCTCCATATTTTCGCCTATGGAGATTAAGTACCCCTTATTAAAATTTTCCGGTGATTTCTGAAAAAAAAATCTCATTCTCTGAATAAGTCTTAAAAATCCACTGTAGCTACCAATAGAAAAAAGCACTTTTTGGTGTTTTTTATTTGTCCACTCAAGCCGGGTGGATTTTTTTTGCCTAATTTTCGGGATTAGCGCGAATTTCCTCTATTTAAAGGTATTAGGAGCCATATAAGCCTAATTTCTCTTGCGATCTCACCCAATTTCACCTATTTTTTTCCAGTAGCGGAAGCGGATTCAAAATCCGCCGGTAGCAATACTGTGCGAGTTCAAGTCTCGCCCGAGCCACCATTTTTCTCAATATTTTTACCCAATCATTGTCGTCATCTCCTCTTCGTTACGTTCGAAGTACTTGATGTAAGTCTCACTCTCTCATCGTCGATTCCTAAAGCATTGGGTAAAGATATTGGAAAAACAAATTGGTTTTCGAGACTTGAAGGGGAGAAAATCCGCCATGCCAAAGCATGGTGAGGGAGCTAGATGCGACCGAAAGGATTTTCGAGGTGAGGCTACGCAAGTTGAGGCATGATGCCGAAACTGTAGGAGCCAAGTCTCGCCCTATTAAAAGACTCTATTAGAAAAAAATTATCAACAATTTAATCTCTAGCTGGATTTCCGCATGTTTTTATCGCATCACTTTTATATGTAAAAACACTTTTAGCTATATTATAACAATCATTAAAACCGCTACCTGCTGCATTAGCAGGAGAAAAAATTGGAAGTAAAAAAGTTATCAAAGATAATATTAGAAAGTATTTCACATGCCTCCCCAATTTAAATTTAAATAATGCTTGAACCTATAGGTAATATAAACTTGCTGCAAAGAAAAAAAGCTCAATTGTATTTTTTTACAGAATTAATAGAAAAGATGGATTCCCAATCTGCCAGTAGTTAGCCTGCGAGATTCATTGTTTAGACGAAAAACTCAATATCTCCATTTATTTGAAAGTTTTACCAGACTCAACATCACAGGAACCTCAATCAAAACTCCTACCACTGTTGCCAGTGCGGCTCCTGAATTAAGACCAAAAAGAGCTATTGCGACAGCAACAGCAAGTTCAAAGAAGTTACTTGCCCCGATCATCGATCCAGGGCTCAGAATACAATGAGGAAGTTTCATCTTTTTACCAACTCCCCATGCAATAAAAAAAATAAAATAAGTCTGTAAAGTCAAAGGGACTGCAATTAAGAAAATATGAATCGGATTTGCGAGAATTTTTTCTCCCTGAAAAGCGAAAAGAAGTACAAGGGTTGTTAAAAGTGCAATAATCGATAGAGGCTTTAACTTTGCCATAAAAACAGCTCTAAACCATTCTTCCCCTCGAGTTTTGATTAAAACCTTATTAACTAATAAACCTGCGACAAGTGGAATGACGACGAAAATTACGACCGATGAAATTAATGCTTCGTATGGGATAGAAACGTTAGAGACTCCTAGGAGAAGCTTAACTATGGGAATATATGCAACAAGTAATACCAAGTCATTTATTGCCACCTGAACAAGGGTGTACTCTGGATCTCCTTTAGTTAAGTATGACCAAACAAAAACCATAGCCGTGCATGGAGCGGCTCCCAAAAGTATCGCCCCTGCAATATATTCTTGGGCCAAATCAGGTGCTAAGAAAGCACTAAAGAGTTTATCAAAGAAGATCCATGCAAAAAAGGCCATGGAAAAAGGTTTTATCAGCCAGTTTATAATAAGAGTGAGAGCTAGACCTTTAGGATTTTTACTAACATCTTTGATGGAGTTAAAATCAATTTGAACCATCATGGGAAATATCATAAGCCAAACGAGAATCGCTACTGGGATGTTTACGGTTGCTATATTCATATCACTTAGAAAAACAATGGATGTTCCCAAAACTTTACCAAGAATAATTCCGCAGATAATACAAAGAGTAACCCAAAGACTTAAATAACGCTCAAAAAAACTCATTTGTTCAAACTCTTTACTCATCTTTTACCTCTATGTAAGTCTCAATATTTGCTACCATCGATTTTATTTGATCGCGAACGCGGCGATAAACATTAAGTACCTCATCCTCATTGTCCATATCTTTGGTTAGTCTGGGAGGATCATCAAAGCCGACATGTATGATAGTACCGTTAGGGAAAAAGGGACAAGTTTCATGAGCATCCGAGCAAACTGTAATAACAAAATCCATTGTAACTTGTGGTAGTTCATCTGTGGTGTTAGATATATGAGAGCTGATATCCACACCTACTTCATTCATAACCTGAACAGCGATAGGATTAAGACCATGTTTTTTAGTCCCAGCTGAATAGAAGTTAAATAAATCCCCTTTCAGAGCTTTTCCCCATCCTTCAGCCATCTGAGATCGACACGAGTTTCCAGTACATAAAAATAAGATATTCTTTTTCATCTATTTATCCTTGGGTGGCATAAAACAGTCTAAAATGGGACAGTCACTTAAAGGCTGATCTCTATCAACGCAACAATTTGCCAACCCCTCCAGAGATTTTTTCATCTTATTGAGGTCGCTTATTTTCTTTTTAATTTCTTGTATTTTTTCTTCTGTCTTAGAAAGTACGTCGCTACATTTTGATTGATTTTTAATTTTTAAATCCAATAGGTCTTTAGTCTCTTTAAGCGTAAAACCTAATTCTTGGGAACGTTTAATAAAGCGGATTCGAGTGATATAGTCTAGGGGATAATACCTAAAAGCACCTTGTTTTTTAGGCTGTTTTAAAATACCTTTTCGCTCATAGAAACGGATTGTTTCTACACTGACATCTGAGGCGTTCGCCAACTTTCCAATTGTTAGTGATTCTTTCATGCACATATTATACACTCCGTACTATGGTACGGAGTCAAGTATATCATCTTTTAACGAGGAGCAAAGAATGCTACCCCACCAGCTCCTAGTACAACCAATAACGTACAAACAATCTGAGCGGGTGAAACTTGTTCTTTATCAATAAAAACTCCTAACAGCGTTCCCCAAATAAAGGTAGTTGCATAAATGGGATAAACGACACTAATTCGACCTCCCATCTTAAAAGAAGCCACGAAAAGAACCATGACCAAACAAAAAAGCAGAATTCCTAAAAAGAGTGGGTAATTGAGATACAAAGGAACCTTGCCCAATTGATTACC
>CEQY01107029.1_pt1 | contig 14643 bp, 8 predicted proteins | sample 361391 | NCBI WGS metagenome assembly CEQY01 (sample SAMEA2621075, study PRJEB7988) | marine metagenome | isolation source: saline water (ENVO:00002010), including | reverse complement strand
TAGCATACTGAGGTATGCTCAGCAACGTATGCCTCAATGACCCTGTAGAAAGCGTGTCCCTCTGCCTGGTGTTTATCATAGTCGTCAGTGTCTCCATCAGCTAGATCGTCTGTCATCTTGGATGCGTATCGTACGGAAGCCTGCGAATATACGATGATGATGTTCTTGAGAACCTCGTCACGTGCATCAACAAGTCCCTGCATGTCTTCGTTTTGCATAGCGGTCAGTCCGGCATTCATTGCTGCCAGTGTTGCAACATTGGTAGCTGCTGTGCCAGCAGAGTTTGCGGTTCCGAAGTTACCAGCCCTCTTATCTGCAGTGGCGTATGGTCCGCATCCGTCAAAGTCGTGGTCAGAATCATCTGGACCATGATAGAATGCCCATCCTTCATCCCATGCGTGCTGAGCGTCATCTGCTCCCCAATTTCCAGCCTCTGCCTTAATAATGGCAGCGTTGAGCTCATGGATAGCGTATGCGGTCATTACACCGTTTTGAATTCCCTTCTCAACTGCTTGATCTCTTACTGTGTTTGATTCCCCTGCGAATGGTCCAGTCCCCGAGATCGCGGCCGATACAAAGGTATCCCAAGAGCCGTCAGAACCGTAATATGTGTCGTAGGCATGGTTCTTTCCAGAAGCGCTAGCGAAGCCCTCGAGGGTCCTGTATGATCCGTCTGACTTCTCAGCATATTTTCCATTTTCGTAAATATCCGATACCTCATCCCAGTCATATGCTCCTGACAGGTCTTTGATATCGCAGACATCGCCCATCAGCATTCTATGGTTGTCGACGTTGGAAGCATACTCATATCCACCATCTTCTCCATCTAGATCTACGTCGTCTCCTGCACATCCGGCAAGAGCTGAGGCGATCATTATTGTTGTCATCATTAAGCTTAGTAGTTTACCGTTCATTTAGGGCACCCTAAACATCGGCAATAGGTATGTCTTATAGTTTTTAGGCAACCCTAAATCTCCAGTAATCACCTGAATATCCCGAAGTTTACCGGCCCATAGCGAAGGTATCCCACCCATTAGGAGGAATACGAAACTATCCTGCAATATCGAATGAAAATACAAATCTCCAAACAGGGGCAGCCTTGATTTCCCTAGCCCCACTGCATAGGCCATGGTAACCGGCGATCTAACAGATTTTGAGACGAGACTTCTGAAATGGATTGCCGCTTCTGATTTTGTTGAAGTTGCTTGGTCGACCAAAAGAGCTGCGGAGGCATTCAAAGTTAAAGATGAGGAGGTCTATGAGGCATTGGCAGCGCTCACAGTTAAGGCCAAGGAACATATACAAATTTTCTATGATGGCGGTGCAATCAGAATTATTGCTGACTATTAGAATTCGGATTCATTTTTTTCGGAAGATGGGGTTGGGGGTACGAAAACCCCTGCCCATGTCGGTTTAGTATTCTCACTTTCGTCAGTGAAGAATGAGCGTAAGTAAATAGAAACTAGATCAATCAGCATTACTACAAGGAAGATTATTAGCAAATATGCGCCGACCACTTCATACTCAAGGAATTTGAGATAGAGATTAATGTAGTAGCCAATTCCTCCAGCACCGACAATACCAATCACTGTGCCCGATCTGACATTGTACTCGAACATGAATATCATTTGAGCAATAAGATGGTTCGCAGTTTCCGGAATAACGATGCCCACTGAAACCTCGGATTTTGTCAGGCCCATCGCAGTTGCGGCCTCGAGTGGTGCACTGTCCATACCCTCTATCGCTTCATACTGCATCTTTCCGAGATATCCGACGGTGTAAACAGACATGGCCAAGACTCCCGCTGTTGGGCCTAGGCCTACTAAGATGACGAAGATTATTGCCCATATTAGACTAGGTAGACTTCTACAAGCAGAAACTACTGCACGGGATGGGTAAGTGATATACTGTGGGAATAGGTTTCTGGAGGACAAAAGTCCCATAGGTAACGAGAAAATCATTCCAAAAAAGGTTGCTAGTACGGCGATTTTTAATGTCTCTATCATCCCAATCCAAGCTGTTGAACATGTGAATTGAAGAAACCTATTCGCTTCACAAGGAGGATATGATTGAGGCTCAATCACCTTCCACCCATTCCAATCCCAAACCAAACCAGAGGTCAGCTGGACTAAAAAACAGAAACCGAAAATTAGGACAGAAACAGATACAAGCAACTCTTTTTGTTCTCGGTCTAGTGATACCAATTCTTTACCTCCATTATCGAAGTGTCTGTTATGAATGGATTTAGGCGGCCATCGTCTATAACTAAAAGTCTGTCAGAAATCTCCTTCGCCCTTGGAATATCATGTTCCACCAAAATCATCGCAGCTTTAGTTGATCTGACATATTCCAAAACAGAATGTATCACTTTTTCTGATGTTTCCTCGTCTAACTCACTCAGAAATTCGTCTGCAAGAATTAAGGCAGGTCTCTGAGCCAATGTCCTAGCTGTGGCAACTCTCCTCTGTTGCCCTCCTGAGAGCCTCTTAATTGGCTCATTCTTTTTATCTGCTAAACCCAAGTCTTTTATCGCACTCATTGCATTTTCACGGGATTCTGCCCTATGATTCCCAGCCCTTGAACCTAACATTACATTAGCCCATACACTGGAGTGCCTGACAAGTCCCAGTTTTTGTGGTATGTACCCTATTGATCCTCTTTCCGGCCTCTCAGGAAGCCTGGCTCCACATACATCCACCGTTCCAGATATAGGCCTTAGAATACCTGCGATAGTTCTCAGAAGTGATGTCTTGCCGATACCTGATGGACCTGTTACAGCAAGTATTTCACCTTGATTCACATGAAGATCGTCGATAAATAACAAAGGTGATCCATGGAATCCAACCTCTAGGCCCTTGATTGACACTATCGATGTCATGTACGTGGGTGGATGATTTCTCTTTTGACATTTAGGTAACCCTAAATTTATGACCATTGTGTATTTCGGAGGATTTATGAGTTCAGCGATTAGTATGATAAGAGACCAATTCGAAGGTAAGGCAGTACCGGTTGCAGTTGTGGGATTGATGATATCAGCTGCTGTTTTGTGGGCGTTGTTTACAGTTAATTATGATGAGTGTGAAGGAGATGAGGACTGTATCAGAATTGCCTATGAAGTGAAGGACACCTATCTATTCTGGGAAGCAAACCCCCAAGAAATGGCAGATAAACTCAGTAGCCTCACCGGCGAGAAGGTCGTTGTATACCCGGTTGCGGACGAAATAGCCGCAATAGAAGCAGTCGCAAACGGAAACGCAGAAATCGCGATGGTTGATGGTGCGGCCGGATGGCTGGGCTACCAAGTGTATGACCTGGACGTGGTTGCCGTAGAAAAGAAGCCTGATGGAAGGGTGTTCTACAATGCTGCAGCATGGGTTAAAGCGGACTCTGATATTGCGGCCGCATACCTAGATGACGATCCCTCAACAGATCCCTTCGCAGTGATGGAAGGAAAGAAGTCTTGTCATACTGGGTGGCTGAAAAGCGCTGGGATGTTGATACCAATGGGTTATCTTATTGGAAATGATTATGCTGAGGTGATCGGAGATCCTGATGAGATAGAGTCCTTGAGGGCTACTGTGACAAACTTCTTCCATGAGGATTCAGAAATACCCGAGGGCGGGACACAGTACTCCGGCTACAAAGGAGCCATGAAATGCATGATGACCGGACATGGCGATATCGCTCTAGTAAAAGACACCGCATACAGGCTTTATTGTGATGAGGATGAGGATGGAGTTCCAGACGGTCCTGACTGGTGCCTAGACAGAGACGAAATAGTAATGCTCCCCTCTTTCGGTCAAGCTCCAAGCCATCCAGTAATGTACGATCCGGCCAGAATGGATAATGAGACCAAGCTTAAGATTCAGGGTGCCTTGTTGGCATTAGATGACGATGCGGAGGGACGAGAGATACTGAATGACGTGTTGAATACGGCAGGCATGGTTGCTACTACAGCAGATGAGCATCTTGGTACGTACTCAGACGCAGTTTCAAATGTCCCCGGCATCCGCGCTTATCTAGAGAAGTAGGACTTTGGATGAAAGTTGGCATTGCGGTAGCATTAATGGCGATATTGACACCTTTTTCGGGTTGTCTGTCTGAAAAGGAATCTTTCACGTGGCCAGAGCCAGAAAGTTGGGACTGTGCAATTGAAGAACAATACGAATTGGAATGTGAAGTTTATCTTGATTCCTTTCAAAGTCCCATCCTCTCGATGGTGCATTCAATTACCAAAGAATTGTGGATAGTCGAATTATCAGGAAAAATTAGTTCATGGGATGGTTTGGAAATTTCACACGTTGCTGACATGGGGGAAATGATAAGCAACTGTCACCATGAGCAGGGCCTCTTAGGTGCAGCTTTTGCCGAGAATCTATCTGAATACGGAACTGTTCTTCTCTCATACATAGAAGATGGGTCCTGTGAAGGATCAAATGAGGCAGATCTGATTCTTGCTTCAGCGAACATCAGCTATAACGGAGAAATAGATTTATCCTCGATAGTCGTATTGATGACAATAGAACAACCTTACAGAAACCATAACGGAGGTCATTTGTTGAGTTTAGGAAACAACAAGTTTCTATGGGGCTTGGGAGACGGAGGCAGTCATTATGATGAAGATGGGAATGGACAGAGTCCAGAGAGTCCTCTTGGATCGATATTGTTGTTTTCTGTCGATGAGGAGGGAGTAAAGCCAGTTGTTGAAGAACCAGTAGGAGACCCTTACGTCCTGCACTACGGATTGCGTAATCCCTGGAGGTTTGACGTAGATAATCAGAATCGACTTTGGATTGCAGATGTAGGGCAGAATTGTTGGGAAGAGGTGAATCTGGTCCAACTCAATGAAAGTGCTAACCTTGGTTGGTCAGATAGAGAAGGAATGTATAAGCTACATTCTAACGGGTACACAAATGATGATGGCTCTTGTGATGTTGATGAAGATGCGGGTCCTAGTCCAGAAGGATTTACCGATCCGATTAGTTCCTACCCTCACCAACAGGGCAACTGTTCCATCACAGGGGGATTCTGGATGGATTGGGGCCCTTCGGATTTTAGGATGTCGTATTTGTATGGGGATTTCTGCAGTGGTTCTATTTGGACGATAAGGGAAACTGACGGAAACTGGTCCGTGGACTATATCGGCTCCAGCGGTGGAATGATTGTAGGCTTCGGACAGGGACTAGAAGAAGAATTGCTGGTTTTCCACTGGACTGGAGAGATAGTAAAACTCGGATAATATTTTTTCGTAGGGGATACTATCATGACCTTTGGATTCCTGAGGCTGATAGTGCGAAGAGTTCTGGATAGCAAGACCGCTACAATTTGTCTAATCTCGGTTCTGTTGTTATCATTTGTGGAAATTCCCGAATACGAACCACTTGATGGCCCACTGTTGAGAATGAATCAATTGGATGGAGAAGGCTCGTTGGAGGAAAGATGTGGGTCGATAACATTTGAAGACATTTTCCTGTACGATCAAGCAATTTTTGAAGTCAGAATAAATGATGACTGGAGGACTGCTGACGTAGATGCTAGAGCTTGGATTAATTGGACTCTCGCAGATGAGATCAGAAAGGATCTGGATTATTTTCTGGATGGGATCATGCCAACCGGCGGAGATGGATGGTTATCCACACAAGAAATCGAACTCATGGTTTCCATAGCTGCAGACTGCTTGGAGTACAGCCTTACCAGAATTGGTTTCAGAGACGGTCCAGCCCACAGAGGTGGGGTTGGAGTATATTGGGGCAATACCAGCTGGGAAAATGATAAGACCAACATTGGACATTACAACGGGGTGCCGGTCAGACACTCAGAGGGGAGAGAATGTCAGGGATTTGGTACAAATGAGTGTTTTGAGGTTCCAGTAATACCAACAGTCACAAGAGACTGTGATATTGATGTTAACGAGTCGATTGGTGAAGACGAGTGCAGAATTGAGCTTTGGTTGAACGCTTCGATGGTCATTGATGAGATTCGCGATCCAAACAATTTCACCGTTTCGTTCAACTCATCAAATATGAGCAATGCAAGACTCGAGTTTACCTTTCCACAAATTCCTGATCTGAGGATGGATATGTGGGAAGAGTGCGAGGGGAGGTTCGTAGGAAAGGATGTGGGGGAGAATGAAATTACTCCCACCCCGGCCAGGGGAAGTTGTATTGGTGATGGGACAGCAAGTTATCATCTAAGGACGAATGAAGACGGGACTTTGACATACTTGCTAGATTCTAACTTTTCTCGTGAGAATTGGCCTTATGGAGAAGATGTGTTTGCTGATTTCACTACTTCACCTGTACCAATAGACGAAGCTCCGGAATGGACTGAGGAAGCTCCTGAAGATAATGCTTGGATTCCAGTTTATCGAGAAGGTCAAACAAAATTGTCTGATTGGAATGAGGTTTCATTGTGGTTTGATGATGAGGCTGGAGTGTCAAATCTAGAAATTAACTGTAATTCTGAGGGAAGCCAGATTTCCCAGAGTATTGATGGTTCACTCTGGATAAGTATAGAAGATATGGTCCAGATCACCTGCGAGGCCATCGATGGAGCGGGTCAGTCTTCCGGAGATAGAACCTGGAATGTAGGCGTTCCTGTAGTAATTAGTTCCAATGAGTCTATTCTAAGCCAACCACATCCAGTTATCTTGTCTCATTCGCCAGATTGGATCGGAAATACAATAGTTAGATTATCACTGAATCAAATTTCAAACGTAAGAAACGAATGTCAGGAGAATAATAATGATCCTTACGAAGATATTTGCTATTTTGAATTTCAAAGGGGTCAATCATTGGAGCAGGTAATAATGCTCAGTTCATCTGGCATTCTCCCTGGACCGGTAAATTTGTGGGTTGAAATTGTGGTTGGGAATATCTCACTCCAGAGAGTTGTTGATTTAGGAATTGTAAAATTAAGCTCCCCCCCAACTTTGAACATTGGAGAGGTAAATATTGATGCGGGCTTTTTGAAGTTGAGTGGTTTCTACGGAGATCCTGATGGAGAAGAAATAGTCATGGATATATCGATAAATGGGGAAAAAATGGGGCAAATAGCGCTATCTGGGAATACTTGGAGTAGTGATTGGATTGACCTTAGCCTTCTGACTCCAGGAATTCTGGAAGTAGAAGTCACAGGATGTGATCAATCAGGAAAATGTACTAGTATTTTTCAAAATGTAGATAATTCAGAGGTAATGCAAGAACTGGCTCCGAACAAGGAATTGGGAGATAGCGAGTCTGGCAACAATATTCCTTTTCTTAGTGCTCAACAGGTAGTGTTAACGCTTATGATCGCAGTTGCAGTAAAAACTAGAGGGAGTAAGAAATGAGTTTCACAGGAAGAGTCGATAGGGAATCCCACAAAGGGGGTTTGCTTGTTTCTTTCGACGGAAAAGCTCCGAGATTAGGGGCCGTCATCAGAATAGTAGGAGGGAGGATATTAGGTAAGGTCGAAACTGTGCTGGGACCAGTCGATTTACCCCTCCTCCACATCCATCCGCTGAAAGAAAGCATTGATTCGCGGGCAACTATAGGATCTCCAGTAGAAATTGCACCGAGAGATAGGACGCCCAAAAAGAAGCGGAGATTCCCTAGGGATAATTCCCATGATAAGAAAAAAAAGGGTGGTGGAGGAAATAGGGGGAGGGGTCAAAAAAGGAGTTTCGGAAGTAGTAATAGAAAGAGCCCCAGCAGTGGTAACTCAAGAACTGCAGGAAGGTCATCTAAAAGTGGTTATAGAGGTGGAAATAGGAATCCAAAGAAATCCAGATATTCAGGAGATAGACGAGGTTCGGGAAAGAGAAGGGGCGGCGGTAAGAGGCGATGAGCGCTTACCCCAGCATTCTTCATACCAACCTTAGTGCATATGCTTGTGAATAAGAGCGCAGAGATGCTTTGGATTGACTCTATCGAAGCAGATCAGAGGGGAGATAGGGAAAAGGCGCTAGCTCTGGCGGAAGAAGTAGTAGCAGTCGATGGCGAGCATTCGGATGCGTGGATGGCAGTGGCTGAATGGGGCCTACCCACCGATTCCAGAGGAAGGCCACTGATGCCCGATCTTGCTCAGTCTTCAAAATCTATGTCTGCAGCAAAGAAAGTAGTGAGTCTGGACCCACAGAATGAGAAGGCTTGGCGCCTAGGTGGTGAAATAATGGTATCTCACCTTGGAATGCTAGAGCACGGACTACATTGGTGGGAAGAAAGGAAAGAGGCGTCACCGAACGATGTTGTTCCATATTTTGAGCAGGCAGGAATTCTAATTCGATTGGGTTGTTTCGAGGAGGCTGAGGAATGTCTTAACTCTCTGGACGATCTGGTTTCCAAGCAACCCAGTAAATCACTGGAATCCAGATCACAGAGGCTGAGATTGATTTTCGAAGAACAATTGAGTTTGGAAAAAGAGGTTTCATTCTCACCAGAGAATTCCAAAGATGAATCATGGGGTTTAATCAGTAGGATGAGGAAAAAAAAGCCAATATCTGAGACTTATTTCCTACTTATGTTCGTAATGCCAATCGTATTTCTTTTGGGCACATTGGTGATGATGTTTCTAGGGGGCACAAGGTACGGGACAGGTATTGTAATGGTTTTCATAATCCTACTATACTTCTGGATTGCACGCATCTCGAGGAGGTTACTTCTGAAGCTGAATAGGCCAGAGGCCTTTCTAAATAGGGCTCTAGACGTAGAGTCAACTTCGGGAAAAGTCTGTATTCCGGAAGATGTTAGATCCTCAAAACTCTATTCATATGTTATAGGAAAGCGGCTTCCTTCATTCCAGCAGAGGATAGAGCTCATCGAGGAGTCTTCAGAGGCGCTCCCTAGCAAATGGAGTCCAACAGTACCTGTATTCTGATCAGCCTTGCCCACCCTTCTGTTTAGCGTAGTATTGTGCATAGTACTGAGTTGCATACTGCCTAGCCATCTGCTCGTCATATCCTTGAGCGACTAGCTGTTGAACATAGGCCTCCACGGGATCCATCTGCTCAACACCACCGAAGGACTCTACTGAGTCCTCTTGCTGATCTGAGGACCCTCCTCTTCTCATGAACATCATCGTAGCACCAAGAATAGCCAGAAGCAATACTGCTCCAATTCCTGCCACCATCACAGTTGTCAGAGATGCACCGCCTTCAGAAGCACCCTCATTTCCGGTTTCCTCTACCTTAGGCCTTGTGTAGAGCTGGATATTCTCCTCTACGACATATGAGCCCTCTGTAACTCTGATGTAGATAATCCCAGCATTACCCTCGCCGGGGTTCTCGAGATACTTGTGAGAAATGTTGAGAGAAAGGAAATACTGATCCCCGTCGCATAGTCCCTCTTGCCAGTCGAATCTACCCAGAGCCTTCTGAGCTGTCTTGACTCCTTCGCCTTTGTCGAATATTTCAGTATCATCGAGAGAGACCTCGACACGAACGTCACATTCGGCGCTATCGTCATTATCCACAACGGTTCCGGTAAGGTTTACTATGTCTGATTCAAGTGCCGTGAAGGTATCTCCATCAGCGGTAGAAATGCTATCGAAATCAACCTCCGGAGCCTCATCTCCGAATAACTCTCCGACTACTTCGAAGAAAATCCTCGTAGGGTCTTCATTGTCTTGATCCCTCTGGTCATAGACGGATAGTTGGACCATTATCAGGTTCTGTCCTGGTGTCAGATTTCTGAAAGTGTAGGTCCACTCAGTCTGACTTCCAGGGAGTTCGTACTCGTGCTCCCCCCCGTCCCCATTAACCAGCCATGTGAAAGATTTGATGCCAGTTCCCACATCACTGCTGTTTGCAGAAGAGAATTTTACACTAGTATCGCCAGTATCCGATATCCTAACCCTGTATTTGGGAGACTCGATCATTATCCAGTTATCATTCTCATCCTGCTTACCAGTTGGGGTCTGTTCGTATCCAACAAACTCTACGAAATCCAAGAATGATTGGTCCTGAATGATATCGATCTGGGCTATAGGGGGTGTACTATCAGCATTGACGTCATTAGTGTACAGTGAGATGTTAGTAATTCTCGTATTTCCGAATGAATCATGTAGGAATAGCCAAATCTTCCACTCAGCGTCGATCTTACAGCCTAGGGCTTCATTCTGGTCTTCAACACAGAAAGTCGCAGTTATCGGCGAGGATGGGTCAGGCTGGTGAATTCGGCTATTTGTAGTGTTAAGCGAGTTCCCATCCCACCCTGTCACCGAACCGTTATCTGCCGATTCTATCAACCAGTCAGCATGAATTCCGGGGACGTCTGTTATGAAGCTTAAATCCAGAGTTGCGTTACTTTTTATTGCCTTTCTAGCATAGGCTCCGGTTAGTACGTCCATTGATTGGACAGATCCATCAATTGTCAGCTCGAATCCTTGCCCAGCTATCTCGAAGCCATCAGGATATGGGGAGAGATGGAACTCAATGAGATTAGACAGAAGTGGGAAGGTTTCGTCTCCGAAAGGAGAAACCGAAGGATTCTCCACGTCTATGGTAGTGACAATCATCCCTCCCTTTTCGATATTGCAAGTTGAGAGGAGGGCCTGATTGGTATTTTCTCTATCCCTTATTAGCACGTTGAAAGTACCTCCATCTTTCACCCAACCCCCCTCTGTGCTTCCAATCGGGGCGTCTCCACAGACTTGAGGAATGTTGTACGGATTGACCTGACTGGTATCAAGACCGGAAAGTGCTACGTGCTGGCCCCCGTTTATCCCATCGAAGGATGATGCTGAAACACCATCAAAGATGGGGTGGAAGGGGTCTAGTATCGAGGTGTTTTCTGAATGGATCCTATTGTCTACGGTAGAGTTCCAGAAGTTTCGCATCACGATGTCCATCCCATACGGAAGTTTGTCCGGTTCGCTTTGGTCGGTTTTGTCATAATCACTTCGATATGGGCCAAGATGGACTTGTAGAGTACCACCCTCCTCCATGTAGTCAATAAGAGTCTCGGTCAGTGTGAAGTCGGCATTCTGCTCGTTGGGAGTGCCGAGCAATTCGTAGTACTGGCCATACTCGACGTTGTAATCAGTCTGCCAGGGTAATAGGACCTTGTTGTAGTGCTTTACAAGCCAGTCGTGAGTTCCGTAGACGAACCAGTCCTCAACCTCAATTTGGGTGTAGCTCTTGTTAATTGACTTGAGCTCCTGCTTCACTCGCTGTAACCTATTTTGGTCGGTGGGATTCGAGAGGATGGCGACATCTATCTGATCCAGGAAATCTATCGAGAAGTATCTCTCATTGCCCGAGAGTTCATTCGTCTCCAGTAGAGTAGCTTGGAAGCTGATATTGTAGGTATGGCCATCGAACCATTGGTCATATGGAGAGCTCCAGTTAGCCTGATGTCTCTGATGGGGATCCAGTATGAATGGGCCATTGTCGGAGGTGCTCTCGAACACAATCTGCCCAGTAGTCTCATCGACGATCTTCATCGAGACCTCATAGATTCCTTCAATCACCCCATTAAGCATAGGAATGGAGAAATCGTGGCTGTCCAGGCCTGGTGTTCTGACTCCTGATTCGTTAAGCCAGTTAGTGGAGTATGCACAGGTGTAGACAGAGTCAGAAACGCAATCCATCACATCTGCTTGAAGTAGCGTGATATCCGCATTGGCAATCTCAAACAGGATCGTAGAGACGTTGTTAGCCTGGCTTATCTCAGGCTTATCAAACCAATTGGAGGTATTGTCGGTGTTGTTGTACAGTGTCATCAGATCTATTCTGTAAAGTCCGCTCTGGAAGTCATGAACACCCATCTCTATGACTCGCTTCTGGGCAGCGTCGATCCCCGTTACGCTCTGTGTGTATTCGCCATCATCTATGAAGGTATAATCGTCAACCCTGATGTTGTCTATTCCGAAGCCAGCGTAACCAGCATTGCCGTTTACTCCGTCATCGTTCGAGAAGAACCTCCAAGTGAAGGTTACCTCTGAGCCCGAGAGGGAAGTGCATTCATCGGTCCAACCGAAGGAGTCCTCGCTGGTCTGGTTGAAAAGGTGGATATGGCTTAGATCGATTCTAACTGTGTTTACAAGATTGTCCGAATCGAACCAAGTTACGAATCCGTCCTCGCCAACATCTCCTGAGTGGTCTCCAGCGTACTGGACTTCCTCATAGAGGCCGTTCTGATCGAAATCCTCGCAGTAATTGTACACTGAGTCAGTCACCGGATTGTAAGCGTACCTCAGACCGTTTTCGTTAAGATCTGTCCAGCTGCCGTAGACTATCCCATCGAAGACCTCCCCATCCTTCACCCAAGTTACTTCAAGTCGGGTGAAGTCACGAGCCTGTAAGGCGTTTCCATCCCTATCAGAGATATGATCCCCCTCTGCGAAATAATCGAAGGTTAGGAAGGTAAAGTCTGCATCTCCATCGGTTAGCTGTATTGGATCTAGGGTCAGTGTCTCGTTCCAGTCATCACCGTATCCTGTTGTAGGATCGCCCAACCAATAGGCGTGATTCTTGAAAACTCCTTCATTCTGAGGCAGCATATCGTTTCCTCCGGTGGTGTCATCTAGTCTCGAGCTGTTGTTGTTCCCATCGTCATACCAGATGGATAATCCTTGGCCGCTCGCTGAAGCGAAGTCCTCCACTGCAATTAGATCAGGTAGTGCGTTTCTCACCTTAGCTTCTACATCGAAATCAACAAATGTGTTTCCCCAGTTCTGGACGCCGACGGTTATGGGCATATCGCCGGATGCATATCTCTCCCCGTTAAGAAGATCTAGCCATGGCTCCTCGAAAAGGCCCGGATCATACAGATTTCGCACGGTTAGCTGGAACTTGGTTAGATCGTTCGTGCTGTCTTGGTCTGGTTGTCCTGCACCAAGGTCGGCATTGGAAAGCTCTGTTGAGATGTAATAAGTGGTGTTGTCTACGAAATCAGCATTGAGTTGCACCTGTATCGACTCTCCGGCCACAAGGTTTAGATTGCTCAATTGCTGACTCTCAATGGAGGATTCACCGAACGCGACGTCCCTCTTCCTTATCGTGATGTTGTCTATGGCGAATCCATCTAGACCCGAGTCGTCTGCTGATCCATCTGGGCCTACACTCCCCTCTAGACCGCTCCTGAATCTGAACCTGATATCTATCTCCTGACCTGCGTATGGCGTTAGATCAATTGTGTTAGCGGTTTGGTCCAGCCCACCATCCTCATAGCACTCTGCGAATGGGAACCCAAAGATCAGGTATGGCATGTAGCAGGACTCCTTGATGCCGCCGTTCTCTGTATAGTTGTTCCATAGAGTACTGTGATGTTCTCCGAAGAAATCGCCGTTGTAGTCATTGTACTCGGGGTCAGGGGCGCTGGAGGTTCGATCCTCGATTCGATACTTCCGTTCGTTATCCCAGCCGCCGTATCTCCATACGGTTTCCCAGCCAGCACCGTCGCTCCACACCTCGATGCTGCAGGAATCCTCGTATAGCCATCTCTCCACTACATCGTAGGGCTCATTGAGGAAAAGTGTGAAGAAGCCAGCGCTGCAAAGCGCATCCATATCCAAGAATGCAGCATCTGCTCCAGAGAGGTCTATCCCCTCAAGAATAAGTGCTTCGTCCATGTGATTGTAGTAACCAGTTGCATCAACTGTGTCATTATCAACATCGTATGTGTGGGTAACTCCGGACCACATGAAGTTCGTCGGGTTAGCCTTGGCCTCCCATGGAAGATACACCACCTCTTCCCAAGAAGAGTTGTCCTCCTCAGGATTGGAGTTGCACGAAGTTGTGTTATTGTTGCCGCACATGTAGTCTGAGTTGTTGTAGTGGACTACGTCATCCTCCTGATAGGTGGTACCATTGACCCAATACCTATCCTCGTCAATGTGCCATGATGAGTCCCCAGAATCGTACTCCCCCGTGTATGAATACTTGTTGAACTGGGCCCCACCAGTGTTAACATCCGCAGAGGCCGATTCGAAGTCATTGGAGTAGACAATGGTATCAGTTCCTCCAAGAACTTCCCTGACCTGAAGGTCTACCTCCAAACTTCCTCCACTTATCGGCATCAAACCAGTATTCTTCACTGTAACGTTGACCCATCTGTTTCCCTCTCCTACTATGCTCTGGAAGGTCGCAGGGTCTGTAACTGAGGGCGCGATATCCACGTTTGTTATTCCTAGGTCGTAATTGTCTAGAACAAGGACGGAGAGATAGTCACCTTGCCCTGCGTATCCTTGGGTGTCAAGCCACATTGCATTGTTCGAGAAACGATAAGTGTAGTCTTCCTGGCCAATTACCACCTCCAAGGCGCTACCGTTACCTCCCTGTAGCTGCCCGGGCATCGCCATGGTTGGCCTACGCCCTACGTCGAAAGACAGAGGGTCCAAGTAACCGTTACCGTTTGGGTCTGCAAGAAGGATTTGAACCGTATTGATCGCTCTGAGATTTGGTCTTAGGAGATAGGTCTGATTCTGGACTGTGGACTCTTGAGTGTCCAAGAGAGTGACTTCTGTTGGTACGAAGAAGTCGAGCTCTCCGTCCTGATTAACGTCTGCTATGGTCACTGATGCTCCGAGGTAGTCGCCAAAGTCGACATAGTTCTGAGTGTTCCAGCTGTTACTGTTACCCGTTCTTGTTGCATAGGACACGTTGCCTGTAATTCCATCCACTGCGGCAATAAGATCAATCCTATCCACATCATCATTTGGAGT
>CEQY01196640.1_pt1 | contig 14652 bp, 12 predicted proteins | sample 361391 | NCBI WGS metagenome assembly CEQY01 (sample SAMEA2621075, study PRJEB7988) | marine metagenome | isolation source: saline water (ENVO:00002010), including | reverse complement strand
GGGAGAGTAGGGAGTATTCGTGCTGAAATCTACCCATCCATTATCTAGCATCATCTGAGCGTGGGACAGAGATCCACCACCAACTTTATCGATTGAATAGAGAAAACCATATTCTTTCATTGATCCCCAAGCTTGCATGTATTTCCAAAGTCTATTGGTTAAATCAAAGCTTTTATCTCCTAATAAGAGATCGTATTTTTCAGAAGGTGCAAGCTTTGCGAGTTCATCGCTATCAAGCTCATCTATTTTGTTATGAAAGTTTTCTTTTCTATTTCTGTAATCGTTTCTGTTATTTTCCCAAGAGAAGGTTTGGAAAGGATTATAATAACTAAGCATTGAGTCTTCGTAGGCATCTGCAATCAAACCTCTATTTAGTGGCCAGAAAGTACTACCCCAAGGCTTTTCTTCTGTTTGTCCGTTAAGAAGACCTCTTTGTTTCATTTGATCGAAGTTTTTCAGGAAGTTTCTATCCTCTGACATCTTCTCAACTTCACTATAAATTCGTGAGGTCTCATAAGGTACGAAAGGATAAATATTCGTATGTCGTGTTTGTGCCTGGGCTTGCGGGGAGAGTGCAACGAAGGCCGAGGCCAATACGGGCAAAGCAAATACTGTGCTTTTGTTCATCATAAAATCTACTCCTGTTTTAAAACTATTGCCTCAATAATAACGCTCTGCGTAAATTCTTTCAAAGACAAGGGGTTTTCTTTGTAAATTTTACACTATTTCTGGGTGAAAAAACTTAAATGACTAAAATTATATTAAAAAACCTTCAGATAGAGCGATCAATCCTAGTCAATCCGTTTTCCGGTTACATACCATAGACTTATAAAACGGAGGCAATATGAAATTAATCACCACAATTTTAATGGTTCTTAGCTTTTCAGTGAGCGCGGACACCACGGACATGCGTACATTTCTCCTCTCTGGAGACACAAATTCAGTAAGTTTGAACCTTTCAACGGAAAAAACAAGAACAGAGTACCGTTGGGTAAATATCCCTTCTACCTGTTATCGGACAGTTACAAGACGCGTTTGTAGACCGGTAAGGCAATGTGACAATAGAGGAAATTGTCGCACTATTAATAGATGTAGACCTGTGACTCAAAGGATTCCTTATAGATGTATGAGATCAGTCAGACAATCATATGAAGTTCTAGACTATATAGTAGAGACTACCGCAAGCTTTGACTTTGCACTACCCCAAGACTTAAGCGCAGTTCGTGAGGAAATGACCTTAAAAATGGTGGGTGAAAGAGCTCAACTTTCAGTGAATAGTTCGAAAAACTTTTTTCTTGTTCTAGATGCTCAAAATAGAGTGGAAAGAAGAGAGTCAGGGGTGAAGTATGTTGATCTTACGTATAAGGTAAGACTTGTTTCTGCTGAAGCAGCTAAAAACGTATTAGATAGTGGCATCCAAAATGTGAGACTAACTAGTGGAGTTCTTACTTTTTCTTTAGGAGCTGGTTTTAATTTAAATGATTTCACCCAACAAATTAGAATTTATAAAAATAGAAGACTAGGTTCAGATACGTTATTACTGGATAGAAATCTTGCATCTAATGAGGCGGATATCCAACAAACTAATAATGCTTCTGCTATTTCAATCGATCTGAGCGAGCTTGGAATTTCACTTCCCTCAAAAATGCGAGTGATTCTCGATACTAAGTATAATATTGATATCAATAAAGTGCTGAATCGAGGAGAGATTAAAACTGAAGCATCTGCTAACTGGATTTTTCGCTAATTACTATTAAATATCTTTCATTGAAGGGGTCAAAATCTGGCCCCTTTCTCATCCCTTGACATCCAACTGTTCGATACCATCTTATCTATTAACAAAGGATCTTTATGTTTGCCCCCTTATTTCTACTCTTTACTGTCGTTCCAGCTTTGGAGCTTTACCTACTTTTCAAAGTAGGGGGAACTATTGGAGGATTTAATACAATCCTCTTAATTATAGCCACTGGAATTATAGGAGCAGCTCTTGCAAAGACTCAAGGACTTAGTATATTGGCAAAAATTCAACAGCAACTCAATCAAGGCCAGGTTCCCGCGGATCAAATCGTACAAGGGTTGATGGTTTTTGCAGGTGGATTACTTCTTTTAACACCGGGAATTATGACGGATATTTTAGGTTTTTCATTAGTTCTGCCTGGAACTCGACATATTTTAATGATCTTTGTGAAACAAGGACTTGAGCAATCTATTAAAAATGGTAACTTTCAATTTCAATATGCAAGTCATAGCTATTCTACTCAAAGTTCTGACTTTGAAGCGCCTAGAGAAAAACCCATTCAACCAGGAGTTTTTGAAGCGGAATATACCGAAAAAGATTAGTATTAAAGCATGAAAAAGACTCTGGAAAATACTCCTTTAATATTTGATCACGATTATTTCATTCGAGTTCCTGAGAAACCTAAAAGAATATATGTGCTTTTGCACGGATACCTTTTAGATGGGGAGTTCATGTATAAAAAACTTTTGGATTGTATTCCTGAGGATGGACTCGTGGTGGCCCCTAATGCTCCCTTTCCGGTTCCTGTGAAAAAAGACAATCAATTTACACCGCGCTATGCTTGGTATTTTTTTGAACCCCATAAAAAAGTTTATTATATCAACTATGAGCCGGCAGCGTATTTTATGCGAAGTTTATTGCAAAGAATCTGGCCTTTTGATCTACCTGTGACATTAATTGGTTACTCTCAGGGAGGTTATATCGCCCCAAAAATTGCAGAAATCGTATCTGACGTGGACACCGTTATAGGCATGGCCTGCTGCTTTCGAAATAGCCGCTTTGAATACCGCCAAGACGTCACGCTTCACCAGATTCATGCTCCTCATGATTTGGTTGTGGAATACGATGAGGCCAAAAGAGAATTTGATCAACTGACTTTACGAGGAAATAGTGGAAGTTTTATCACCTTAGAGAATGCTAAGCATAAGCTAGTTGACGAGTATAAAGTTGAACTAACTAAGCTTCTTTCTTAGAAATTATCTTTCCAAGCTCTCACTGTGCTGATTTCTGATTCGTTTAATAATTTTGTTTCACCTGCGTAGTCTAATAAATCATCAAGAGTGCAAAGACAAAATAAATCAATTTTCTGCTCTTTAAACTTTTCATTAGCTATTTTGAAATCATAGGTAAAAATACTAAGAACGGCTTCCACACTTAGCCCTTCATCAATCGCGTTTTGATAAGCATTGATAGAGCTCTTGCCAGTTGAAATTAAATCTTCAATGATTAATATGTTTTGCTTATGGGTGACTTTCCCTTCAATCGTTGAATTGGTGCCGTGATCTTTTGGCTTTGACCTTATGTAGAGCATCGGAAGATCGAGCTCATGAGCAATCCAAGCGGCCCAGGGAATTCCCGCGGTTGCAGTTCCAGCAATGGCCTCAATTTGAGGATAGTGATTTTGAATATGATGAGAGAACTTTTTAATAATTTCCTGACGATAAGTGGGGTAGGAAATTAACTGACGATTATCACAATAAATGGGAGATTTAACCCCTGAAGTCCAAGTAAAGTATTTTTCAGGATCAGGTTGGATAAAAACTGATCTCGATTCTAAAAGGGCATGGGCGACTTTATTAATATTACTCATATAAGATCCTTTTCAATTGAATTCACTATTTCTTTTGGGTTGGAAGCTTTAGTAATCTCTCGTCCCATGACGAGAAAATCTGCGCCGGCTTTTATAGCCTGAGCTGGAGTTTTGACTCTCTTTTGATCATGGGCATTTTCGAGATTAAGTCTAATCCCGGGAGTGACACAAAGAAAAGTCTCTCCCATTTTTTCTTTAATAAATTCGGCTTCCCAAGCAGAACATACGACTCCATCAAGTCCAGCCTCTTTGGCCATTTTTGCATAGTGAAGTACATTGTCTGAAAGCTTGCCTGAAATGCCAATTTCTTGATTTAAAACTTCCTGTGACGTACTGGTCAATTGAGTGACAGCAATCATTTTTCCTTCGGGATGAATTTCTTTGTAAGCTTGATTAGCTTTTTTCATCATCTCAAATCCGCCTGCTGCATGGACATTAACCATATCGATTTTAAGCTTTGCTAATACCTGCGAAGCCTTGGCCACAGTGGCGGGAATATCGTGTAACTTAAGATCAAGAAAAATCTTTAAGTCTTTGGCTTTGATTTTTTCAATCAATTCTGGCCCTTGGGAATAGTAAAGCTGCATTCCCACTTTTACATAAGTCAATTTACCCTCAACTTTATCTAAAAAATGGAGAGCCTCTTTTTCACTAGGAAAATCAAGAGCTACAATAACTTGAGAGAGTGAGGTGTTGGTCATAAAGCAATTGTTCCTAAAGAATTGATTTCGATCGCTTTTAATAAGGCCCAAGTTGTATCTAAACTTGTCATACAAACAACGCCGTTTTCAACTGCAGCTCGTCTGATTTTAAAGCCGTCACTTTCAACGTTTTTACCTCTGGAGATTGTATTGATGATGATATTCACATTTCCATCTTTAATTTCGTCCAAGAGGTCTCGATTTGACCTTCCTATCTTTTCAACTTCCTTGACGGGAATACTATTTTCTCTCAGTAATTTAGCTGTTCCCTTAGTGGCCATAAAATTAAAGCCGCATTCATGAAAACGCTTTATCATTTCTAAGGTTTCGTCTTTATGCTTGTCTGCAATAGTGGCAAGAATTGTTCCATATCTTGGAAAGTCTATTCCAGCCGCTTTGAAAGCTTTATTAAGAGCCTTTTGCATCGAAGTGTCCCGACCCATTGCTTCCCCGGTCGATTTCATTTCAGGACCAAGCGCAGAGTCTACATTCCTAAGTTTTGAGAAACTAAAGACAGGGGCTTTAATAGAGATCAACTTTCCTTCAGCTTGGATTCCTGTGGGGTAGCCTTGGCTTTTAAGACTTTTCCCAAGAATAGCCTTGGTTGCAATCTTTGCCATTGGAATTTCAGTGACCTTGCTTAAAAAGGGAACGGTTCTGGAAGATCTTGGATTGACTTCGAGGACATAGACTTTCTCTTTTTTGATAATGAATTGAATATTGATCAAGCCTTTGACTTTAAAATCTCGCGCAATTTTAATGGTCGTTTTAACTAAATCCTCTTTTACTTTTTCTGAAACTGTTTGAGGAGGATAAACTGCAAACGAGTCTCCCGAATGAATTCCCGATCTCTCAATATGCTCCATAATTCCTGGTATAAAGACATCCTCACCATCACATATAGCATCGACTTCCACTTCAAGACCGATCATATAGCGATCCATGAGAACGGGCTGACCTGGCCATACTTCCATGGCAAAATTTATATATTCTTCAAGTTCACTTTGCTCGTAAACGATTTGCATCGCTTGACCTCCAATAACATAAGAAGGTCTAAGCATGAGGGGATAATTGAGTTCAGTGGCGACTTTTACAGCTTCTTCTAGAGAGGACACTGTAGTCCCAATGGGTTGGGCAATCTCAAGATCTTTTAATGCCTTTTCAAATCGATCACGATTTTCGGCTTTGTCGGTAGATTCATAACCTGTTCCAATAATATTGACTCCAGCCTTGTCCAAAATATCAATTAAATTAATGGCCGTTTGTCCTCCAAACTGACAAATAACACCTTTTGGTTTCTCGTAGTCGATAATATTCATCACATCTTCGAATGTGACAGCTTCAAAATAAAGAGCATCAGATGTATTAAAGTCGGTAGATACTGTTTCGGGATTATTATTGATAACTATGGCGCGCATTCCAAGCTCTTTAATGGCTTTAATGGCATGCACAGTCGCATAGTCAAACTCGACACCTTGTCCGATTCTTATCGGGCCTGAACCTAAGACGAGAACTGTCTCCTGTTCCGGCTTTTCGAGTTCGTTTTCATCTTCAAAAGTGGAGTAATAATAAGGAGTATGAGACTCAAACTCTGCGGCACATGTATCAACCATTTTAAATTTGGCATGGACTCCTAGTTGATTTCTTTTATCTCTCCATTCAATCTCCGTGAGATCAAGTTTTTTGGAGAGATACTCATCTGAAAATCCCATGATCTTTAGTCTTTGAACAAATTCTGCGGTTAATTTACTGGTGCTTATTTGTTTTTCTAAATCAATAATATTTTTAATTTTTTGAAGGAACCATAAATCAATTTTAGTTCGATCATAAATATCGTGGATACTAATATCTCTTCTAATTAATTCAGAGACCTCAAATATCCTCTCATCAGTAGGGTGAATGATTTTTTCTAAAAGTTCTTCTGTTGAAAAATTCTTATTGGGCTCAAGCTCTAAATGACAACGTTTAATTTCAAGTCCTCGCACACATTTAAGTAGAGAATCCTCAAAAGTTCTACCAATTCCCATCACCTCACCAGTGGCCTTCATTTGAGTTCCGAGAGATCGATCGGCAGAATGAAATTTATCAAAAGGCCAGCGAGGAATCTTCGTCACGACATAATCAAGTGTCGGCTCGAAACAAGCATAAGTATTTTTTGTTATGGGGTTCATGATTTCGTCCATGCTGTAGCCAATGGCTATTTTGGTCGCAATTTGCGCAATGGGATATCCTGTCGCTTTTGACGCTAGAGCAGATGAACGAGAGACTCTCGGATTGACTTCTATGACATAGTATTGAAAAGAATGAGGATCAAGGGCGAGTTGAACATTACATCCCCCTTGAATTTTTAGGGCCCTAATAATTTTTAAAGAGCAGTCCCTAAGCATTTGGTGGTCTTTATCACTTAGAGTTTGAGAAGGTGCCACTACAATACTATCTCCAGTATGAACACCTACTGGATCAAGATTCTCCATATTACAAACCACGATACAATTATCTTTTGCATCTCTTATGATTTCATATTCAACTTCCTTAAAACCAGCAATACTTTTCTCAATCAGACATTGAGTGATAGGAGAGTTGTCCAAACCGCTTTTTACAATTCTTTCAAACTCCTCTTCTGTGTGAGCGATACCTCCACCGGTACCTCCCAAGGTGAAAGCGGGTCTAATAATCAAGGGAAGCCCTACTTCTTCTTTAAAATCTAAGGCAGACTTGAGATTACTAACAGTTTTACTCTCTGGAACAGGTTCTCCAAGTTCAATCATGAGTTCTTTAAACATCTGACGGTCTTCTGCCTGTTCGATCGTATTGAGATTGACTCCGAGAAGTTTAACTCCTTGCTGAGTTAAAAAACCTTCTCGCTCTATTTGAAGAGCTAAATTGAGACCAGTCTGTCCTCCTAGAGTAGGAAGTACTGCATCTGGTCTCTCTTTTACGATGATCTTTTTTACGAACTCGACAGTCAAAGGCTCTAAATAAACTTTATCCGCCATCTCTTTATCAGTCATAATTGTGGCAGGATTTGAATTTATCAGTACTGTTTCAATCCCTTCCTCTCTAAGAGCTCTTAGCGCTTGGGAGCCAGAGTAATCAAACTCAGCCGCCTGCCCAATGATGATCGGACCTGAGCCAATGACTAAAACTTTTTTAAGACTATTATCTTTGGGCATACTGATCCTCACTTAAACTTTCAATGAATTGGTCAAATAGGTATTTTGTATCGTTGGGGCCTGGACTGGCCTCTGGATGATATTGAACTGAGTAGGCAGGAAGAGTTTTATGCTTAAGTCCTTCTATCGTTTTATCGTTGAGATTGACTTGAGTCACTTCTAAGTCTGTTGCTCCTAGCGAATCTTCTCTTACACAATAACCGTGGTTTTGTGCCGTAATAAAGACCTTATCTCGTTCTAGGTCATGCACAGGATGATTTCCTCCACGATGTCCAAATTTCATTTTTATTGTGTCAGCTCCATTAGCTAGCGCAAAAATCTGATGTCCCATACAAATAGAAAACATAGGAAAGCTCTCTTGAAGTTTTCTAATCGTCGGAAGGACTTTTTCGATACTCTTAGGGTCGCCAGGGCCATTGGATAGAACAATGCCTTTTGGGTTAAACTCTGCTATCTTTTCAAAGCTCGTATCAAAGGGAACCACGATAACGTCGCAGCCTCGCTTTAAAAGTGATTCTAAAATATTTTTCTTATATCCAAAATCCACGAGAACAATTCTTTTTCCTCCTAATGCGGGGAAGTGGGAGATTGTCTTGATACTTACCTTTTCGATTTGGTTTGTTTCATAGGGAGTGGAGAAAAAATCGGACAACTCTGACTCGGTCATTTCATTTGAGGAGATGACACATTTCAAAGTTCCCTGGGTCCTTATAATTTTTGTTAGCTTTCTTGTATCAATTTGATGGATTCCGATTATCTTATGTGTTTCAAGATATTGAGAGAGATTCTGTCTTGAACGGAAGTTTGAAGGATGATCACAATACTCTCTGGTTATAAAGGCATTTAGATGAGGCGTGATGGACTCACTATCGTCTTGATTAACCCCATAGTTTCCAATGAGTGGATAGGTCATGACGATGGCCTGGTCACAGTAAGAAGGATCAGAAATAATCTCTTGGTAGCCATACATAGAAGTATTAAAGACTAATTCAGAAAGACGAGGGCTCTCAGGCTTATGTCCAAAAGATTCTCCACGGTAGTAATCGCCATTTTCCAGGTAAAGATAAAGTTTACTCATACTAATAACCACTCCAATATTGCCATCCTGGTATAAACACCATTTTCTTTTTGTTTAAATATTCTTGATTGGACATCCTCAACCAATGAAGAACTAATTTCAACGTCTCTATTAAATGGACCTGGGTGCATGATAATGGCACTCTTTTTTAAAAGGTCTTTTCTCTTGGGGTTGAGACCAAATTGTTCATTATATTGTGTTGTGTCTAGTTCGAATAGGTGATGTCTTTCGTGTTGAACTCTTAAAAACATGGCCACATCTGTTTTAGGAAGAGCATCATCAAGATCGGAAATTTCACAATTCTCAAGAAGATCATTTGTCGCGGGCATCAATTCAGAAGGTCCACAAAGATAGATCTTATTATTTTTAAATTTATTGAGTGCATTGATATTAGATTTTGCGACTCTTGAGTTTGCGACGTCTCCGCAAATTGTAATAGTTAAGTTTTCCAAGCTTCCAAATTCTTCTTTGATAGTGAAAAGATCTAAAAGTGATTGGCTTGGATGTTCAAATTTTCCGGCCCCTGCATTTATGATGTGAAAGCCGTGTTTTTCTCTCAGGCCATCAATATAATGATCATCAGAGTGGCGAATAATTCCGACATCAATTCCAAGGGCTTCAAATGTTCGAAGCGTGTCATATAAGGTCTCACCTTTTGCCAAAGAAGAGGCTTCGCTATTAAAATTTAAAACTTCAGCTCCAAGTCGTTTAGCGGCGACTTCAAAGGAAAACCTGGTTCGCGTGGAATTCTCAAAAAAGAGATTTGCTATGATTTTTCCTTCTAAAATTCTTGGGTAATAGGACTTTCTTGATTTGAGTTGAGAAAAATAAAAGGCCCTTTCCAGTATAGAAAGAATATCATTAGGGGATAACGAATTAATACTGGTTAAATGCCTGATAAAAAATCTCCTGAGCTTTAGGGCTAAATTGAATATTGAGAATAGGATGCGGTATAGCGCGTGCTGATCGAGGTATGAGAGATGTGTGGTGCGTTGTGTGTCTCATTTGTCTCATTCTAAAAGTGTCAATCGGTACTAGATTGCTTAAAATAGTGGAGATTGGCAAGCACTAATTTCTAAGGAAGAAAAATTGTTTAAATTACATTCCAATTTTCAACCCACTGGCGATCAGCCCCAGGCGATTGCTTCTATAACAAAGGCTTTTGAGAAAAATTCTCCTTTCCAAACATTGCTCGGGGTCACCGGTTCTGGAAAGACATTCACCATGGCAAATATCATACAAAATTTGCAAAAAAAAACCTTGATATTGGCCCCTAATAAAACTCTAGCGGCTCAACTGTTTTCTGAATTTAGGGAGTTTTTTCCCGAAAATGCGGTTGAGTATTTCGTCTCTTATTATGATTATTATCAGCCTGAAGCTTATGTGGTGGGATCTGATACCTATATAGAAAAAGATTCCTCCATAAATGATGAAATAGACAAGCTCCGTCACTCTGCGACGAGAAGTTTATTAGAAAGACCTGACACCATCGTCGTGGCCTCTGTAAGTTGTATTTATGGGATTGGGTCACCTGAGGAATATTTGGGAAAAAAGATAACACTTTTTGTAGGAGATACGATTGAGAGAGATCAACTTCTAAGAAACCTAGTTTCAATTCAATATCAAAGAAATGATTTCGATTTCTCTAGAGGAACGTTTAGAGTGAGAGGGGATACGGTTGAGGTCTTTCCCGCCTATGAGGATTCAAATGTTGTCAGAATCGAATTTTTTGATGATGAAATTGATAGTATTCATATTGTAGATCCTTTGCGAGGGAGGATCATCAATAAACTCAGTAAAGCTGTCATTTACCCCTCTAGTCACTATGTTGTAGGAGAAGACAAACTAAAGTCTGCTCTTCAAACGATACAAGTAGAATTGCGAGAAAGATTACAAGAGCTCAAAGGTGAAAACCGTTTAGTTGAATATCAAAGACTTGAGCAGCGAACTATGCTGGATATTGAAATGCTGGATGAGATGGGATTTTGCTCGGGGATTGAAAACTATTCTCGTCATTTAACAGGTGCAAAACCAGGTGATCCCCCTCCAACTTTAATCGATTATTTTGGCGATGATTTTCTTCTTATCATTGACGAGTCCCATGTCACCGTTCCTCAGGTTGGGGGAATGTATCGGGGAGATCGGGCCAGAAAAATGAATCTCGTTGAATACGGATTTAGACTTCCCAGTGCACTTGATAATAGACCATTAAAATTCGAAGAGTTTGAATCAAAGTATTCAAAAGTTATGTTTGTTTCAGCCACTCCAGGTGATTATGAGATGGAAAAAACGCAAGGGGAGTTTGTAGAACAAATCATTAGACCCACAGGGCTTCTTGATCCAAAGATTTCAGTTAAAGATGCCTCAACCCAAGTCGATGATCTTTTGATTGAATGTAAAAATACGATTAAAAAAGGGGATCGAGTTCTCGTTACGACTTTAACCAAAAAACTAGCAGAGGAGCTCACTTCGTATTACAAGTCTGCAGGATTAAAAATCAAATATCTTCACTCTGATATAGATACAATTGAACGAATGAAAATTTTAAAAGAGTTAAGAGAAGGTGAGTTTGATGTTTTAGTCGGTATCAACCTTCTTCGCGAGGGGCTGGATATTCCAGAGGTCTCATTAGTGGCCATCCTAGATGCGGATAAAGAAGGCTTTCTTCGTTCTGAGCGCTCGTTAATACAAACGATTGGGCGGGCAGCTCGAAACTCTGAAGGTCGAGTCATTTTGTACAGTTATAAAGTGACGCCAAGTATGGAAAAAGCTATCACCACCACCGAAAATAGAAGAAAACGCCAAAATCAGTATAATATAGATAATAACCAAACTCCTCAAACAATCAGAAAATCAATTTCTGGAGGAGTGATTGAGGTGCTGCGAGGAAAGAATAAAAAGAAATCACGCGGCCAGAAAGCAAAAGAACAAGTTGAACTTAATATGACAGTAGAGCAAATTGATCAGAGAATAAAGGAGCTTAAAGCTAAAATGAAAGCAGCAAGCCAAGAGCTTGATTTCGAGCAGGCAGCTCAGTATCGAGATGAGATTAAAGAGCTGACCCAAGTGAGGATGATCATATGAAGCGATTGGCTTTGGTTTTTGTTTTCACATTAATGCCATTTGCTTTCGCTCAGGGAAAGTTCACAAAATCTTTTATTGTCAAAATTGGGGACAGGGTGACGAAAGTCAGTTCACCAAAAGAGAAACATGATGTGGTCAGTATTATCTTAGATAATGAGACCTTAGATAAAATTATAGGACAGCTAAAGACAGCAGATAATAAGGTTATCTCGAGAGTCACTCTCAACCCTGAGAGTAAAGAGGTCATTCAAGTTGATATGCGAAAAGTGAATCAACTTTTTTTTGTACCCTATGCACCTCCAGGTGAAGCAGTAGAGTTGAGATTTTCTCAGGAGGACTATGAAGTTCCTGAGAAGAAATAAAAAAGCTAAAAAAGTCATTCTCGTCATAAGTGATTTACACTTAAGTGCAGGGGATGAATACCTTGGTCGTCGAAACCATTTAGAAGATTTTCACTCTGATCAAGAGCTCGTAGAATTCTTAAACTATTATTCCAGCGGAGAGTACCTCACTAAAGAAGTGGAGCTCATAATTAACGGGGATTTTCTTGACCCACTGAATGTTCCTTACGTGAACTATTTTGATGATGAATATTGGAGTGAAAAAGCTTCTCTGGAGAAACTTGATATCATCTTAAAAGCTCACCCTGAAGTCATGCAAGCATTGGTGAAATTTCTAAAAGCTAAAAATAAGACTTTGGTTTATATCATTGGAAATCATGATGCAGAACTTCTCTTTGATTCTCTAAAACAGAGATTTAGGGCAGAGTTTCCACCAGAGTCCCAAGAAAAGATCACGCTTCGCAATGACTTAACGCTCTATCAACCTGTAGAGGGAGTTTATGTTCAGCATGGTCATGAGTATGAATCTCTTCATCACTTTGATGAAGCCAGCTCGATAGTTGAATCCACTAAAGGAGAGAAATACTTTATTCCACCTTGGGGCTCTTATTTTGTGACTCATGTGATGAATAAGTACAAAGTGGAAAGAGATCACGTCAATGCCGTAAGACCGATTCGAATGTTTCTTATTCATGGAATTATTTTTGATACATTCTTTATTTTGCGATTTATGATCGCTACAGCTTATTTTTATACCATGATCCGATTTCTTAGGTATTACCGCTTGAAACTCGGTTGGGGGAGAATCATAAGAGACATCATTAGTGAACTGACATTGTTTCAGGATTATGAGTCTCTCACGCGAGAATTTTTTCAGCAAAAACCGGGATCAAAAGTTTTGATTGTCGGTCATACACATGAACCTATTTATCGAGAATATGCTGATGGAACTACTTTTGTGAACACGGGAACTTGGACGAGAATGGTCAACCTTGATCTTTCCCATGATATGAATGACACTCCTCTTAGTTATGCTAAGGTTGAGATATTTGAATCTGATAATCTATCAGAGGATTTTCGAAGCAAGGTGAAGGTTGCTTTGAATCGTTGGAGTCCTAAGTCTGATCTGCCTTTCGAGCCTTTTCAATAAACCAAATCTTAATATTTCAATAGAAAGTGTTTTAATTTAAAACAAGTTTTGTTTTATTATAAATTTTTTTACCTGGGCGGTGATTTTTTCCTTAAGAAAATTTTGCCGCGCCCGAAAGGTTCTCTGTCTCCACCATCGGGGACATTATAAATTAACAAAAATCGAGCAGGACGCTTACCAATTATCAAGGTTATGAAAAATTGGAGTATCGGGAGGATACCTTAGATTCCAAGGGAGGAACACTATGGGATTTCGTATCAACACGAATGTACCCTCAATTGCAGCTCAAAACTCATTGAGTAAAACAAACCGCAGCGCTGAATCAACACTTTCAAAGATGTCTTCTGGATCGAGGATCACGAAAGCAGCCGACGATGCAGCAGGTTTAGCTATTAGTGAGAAATTAGAGGCGGGTATTCGTTCAAATCAACAAGCAAACAGAAACGCCAACGACGGTATTTCAATGGTTCAAACGGCAGAAGGTGGTCTAGACGAGATCTCGAATATGCTGACGCGACTAAGAGAGCTCTCTATCCAAGCGGCTTCAGACACAGTAGGTGACACAGAAAGAAGCTTTACAGATATGGAGTATCAAAACCTAAAGCAAGAAATTCAAAGAATTTCTCAGGTAACTGAGTTCAACGGAACGAAGCTACTAGCAGGTCAGGGTGATAAGCTTGATTTTCAAATCGGTGTTAATAATGATGATTTCCAAGACAGGATTTCATATGATGTGGCCAACACAAATGCTTCTACTGACAGTTTAGGAATTTCAGATATTAGTGTATCTAATAAAGAAGGTGCTCAAACTGCATTATCAACAATTGATAAAGCGATTGAAACTGTTTCTGGTCAGAGAGCTGGGTTAGGTGCTATCCAAAACAGACTAATATCTACAAGCAATAACTTGCAGATTACCAATGAAAACTTAAGTGCAGCGAACTCACGGATCAGAGACGTAGATTATGCACAGGTTTCAGCGGAGAACGCGAAAAACAACATCTTGAGTCAAGCTGGTACTTCAGTACTTGCTCAAGCAAATGCTCAAGGACAGAATGCCCTGAGACTGATTGGCTAAGTATTAGCAATACAGGTTATGCATATAAGGGCCCTAGGAATCTAGGGCCTTTTTTTTTGAAAACCGGCAAATAATTCCTATTGATAAATATTTTAACTTTTTTCAAAACTCTTTCCCAGCTCCGTCGATACAGGTCTTAGTAGGTAACACTACTGAGAATAAATTAACTAACTAAGACAGACTGAATTCAAGCAGGACGCTTATCTCTCCAAATGGATGGGAGACGTATCAGGATAGATACGACTTTTAGGTCAAGGAGGAGAAGATGGGTTTCAGAATCAACACCAACGTTGCTTCAATTTCGGCTCAAAGATCCCTAGGTATTAACAACCGAGAGAGCCAAAACAACTTAAACAAAATGTCTTCAGGGACACGTATCACAAGAGCTGCAGATGATGCTGCTGGCTTGGCGATCAGTGAGAAGTTGAAAGCAAGAATT
>CEQY01201316.1_pt1 | contig 14656 bp, 13 predicted proteins | sample 361391 | NCBI WGS metagenome assembly CEQY01 (sample SAMEA2621075, study PRJEB7988) | marine metagenome | isolation source: saline water (ENVO:00002010), including | reverse complement strand
CAGAGTAAACTAAAAGTGCACCTCGTGAGCGAGCGTATCTTCCAGCAGCTTCAACACTTCGATTCTGAATTCCCGTAAAGCTAACATTAATAACTCTTGCACCTGCATCAGCAGCGAATTTAATACAGTCAGTAATGATCTTCATCGAGGTAATACCTTTTGAGTTTGTAATTCTTAAAGGCAAGATTTTTACATTAGGAGAAACTCCTGCACCACCTAGAGTGTTTGAAGCTGTCGCCGCAATAAGTCCAGCAACAAAAGTTCCGTGAGATGTAACCGGATTGGCGTCGGTATCGAGGTCGATAAAATCGTACCCTTTTGTTAGCACTCTTCCTTTTAAATCTTCGTGCAATCTTTCAACTCCCGAGTCACAAACTCCCACCAAAATAGAATTGTCTCCTCGAGTCGTGTCCCAGGCTTTGAGAGTTTCCACTTTTTCATGTTGCCACTGTCTTTGAAACTTAGGATCATCCACTTTTAGTTTTTGGGCCTCTTCAGACTCTAGGTCGACGTCATGAGATTCAATTGTATTGTAATCGACAAAAGTAAAACGTCCTGAGTCGATCATCTTTTGCTTTATCTCATCAAGATCTGAATTCACTCTGGGCCTATGAACTCTGATATAATCTGTTTGTCCTGATTTTTGGAAAGCCGGCTTAATTTGATAGAGTAGCTCTCCGGTGTTTGCTGGAACTTCAGCTTGGGCGATCGTACTTAGAAGCAATAATCCTGCGATGATCTTCATAAACGAATCCTTTTGTTCTGTGTGCCAATCCTAGGCAATTTAAAATAAAGTCTCTTAAGATAATTGTAGCAGAGCTAACATGGTGCTTGGCATTATTTGCCTAGATCGAAGCTAGATAAGCTTCTTAGTTATCTGAGTAAATAACTGTTACATTAAAGTAAAACTCATCGTGTTCACAGTCTCCATCATCGTTATCTCCTGTTGAGACGAAGCTGAAGTCAAGATCACTTAAAGAACTAGATTCATCAAATTTTAAAGCTCCCATAGTCACAATGTCTGATTTAGGGATATCCAACTTAAACTGTCCGGTAGTTTCAGTGGCCGGAATCTCACAAATATCGTCATAATCACTTTGATTGGGATTAATTCCTTGGCAAAATTTTGGCGCTTTATTATGACCATAATCTAAATTATAAAGATCGTTTGCGGAGTTATTTTCATCGAGCCATTTAAATTCAACGAGTCCCTGTGAATTTATTCTTAGACCTTCAGATTGATATTGAGAATAAGAAGAATCAGTGGAGTAATCAGTGCTCATAAAGAGTACATAATTATTTAGTAATAAAAGAATTTCATCATCATACTTCATAGATTGCGTAGGAAAATCAAACTCAATATCACAAAGAGTACTTCCAGCTGGAAGACTTAGACTTCTGTCTTGTTTTATTGCCGCTCTTATTCTGTCATTTTTTCTAGGTCCATTCAATTGATCATTGATTTCCCAAAATTCGTTATCATCAGCTGATTCATTAAATTCACAATCTCTTGTGGCCGGAAAGACAACTTGCTCCACTCTTTGTTGAAGTCTTCCAGAACTAGCTGCTTGCTCACAAGTAATTTTTGCATTTTCAAGTGCATCTTTAACTTCATCTTCAGTAAACCCAGGACCGGCAGTGACCTCTAGCTGTGAGTAGTCCGTCTCTTCTTGAGGAGGGCGACAGGCGACGACGGATAATAGGAGAGCGAGTAAAGCTATTTTCATAAATATATCGTAGTCTTTAACCTGGTTAATTAATCAGAGAAAAGCTTTAACTCAGTGATTTCAAGTCTTTAGGCTGCTTTCGAGGCTTGATTTCGAATATTTTTGCCAAAATTTTTAGGCGATTTCAATTGTAAAACAACCGTAAAAGTCCTGAGCATTTCCCCCGAACGCCCTCTTTAATTCTAGAATAATAATGCCAGGGGGATATATGAAAAAAATAAACTGGGCAACAATGATTAAGCCTTATCAACAACCAAATCGACTTAAAAGCTATTGGCAGATAATTAATAGCTTCACTCTTTTTATTGGATTTTGGTTTCTAGCTTACGAAGCTTTCCAGTATTCTGTCTGGTTAACAATAGCTGTGGCCTTGCTGGCTCAACCCGCATTTTTGAGACTCTTTATCATTCTTCATGATTGTGGACATGGATCATATTTTAAAAAGAAAAAAGAGAGAGATTTTTGGGGAACGATTTGCGGTGTGATTACTTTTACCCCTTACCACCAATGGGCTTTTGAGCATGCTGACCATCACAAAACTTCTGGAAATTTAGAAAAAAGAGGTCGAGGGGATGTCTGGACTTTAACTTTGCAAGAGTACAACGATTCAAGTTGGGGAAAACAACTCTTTTATCGTCTCTATCGCTTTCCAGCTTTCATGCTAACAGTTGGAACAATCTATAACTTCATAGTCATGCATCGATTTACCACTAGCCTTGATGGAAAAAAAGAAAGAAGAAGTGTTTATATGACTAATTTAGGAATTCTTTTAATGGGGGCGTTGATAAGCTCCGTTACAAGTCTTGAGTTCTTTTTGATCTATCAATTATCTTTAGTCATGTTTGGAGGAGCTTTAGGGATCGCACTTTTCTATGTGCAACATCAATTTGAAGGTGTGTATTGGAGTCGAACTCAAGATTGGGATTATGAAACTGCAGCAGTTTATGGAAGTAGTTATTTGAAACTTCCAAGGTTCTTGCAATGGGCTTCAGGAAATATTGGTTTTCATCATATTCATCATCTAAGTCCTATGATTCCTAATTATGAACTGGAAAGATGTTATAGAGAACAAGAATACTTTCACATAGAAGAGCTTACGATTACTCTAAAAGATATTGCACGCTGCTATAATCTTCATTTATATGATGAAGATACTGGACGTTTACTCACATTTAAAGAGGCAAAGCAGAGCACGGCAGAGCCACTTATGGCCGCAGTGAAAGCTTCTTAACTCTTTTAAATTGATCTACTTTGTGTTTAATTAACACTTAATCTATTAAACGGAGGAGATCAGTATTTTAACTACCCGATATATCTTTCACCCTATCTCGGTGTTTGTGGTAACTCTTGTTGCTATCGGAGGGGCGTTCGTTTTATTTATTCGCTCTTATCTTCAGGTAAGTGATGCCCTTACAAATTTTGTACTTAAATACAATGTTGACCCAAGTCGTTTCTTCGACATGCAGACATGGGTTTTAATTCTTCTCGTATCAATTTTAATGGTGGGAATTATTTTTGGAGTCCTTCTCATTTTTATTTATTATCAAAAGCTGATTAAGCTCTATCGCTTTCAACAGAACTTCATCAATGGATTTACCCACGAACTTAAAACGCCTATTGCAAGCTTAAGGCTTTATCTAGATACATTTAAAAAATATGAACTTCCAAGAATTGAACAAGTCAAATATATCGATTTTATGTTACAGGATACGGAAAGGCTTGCTCTCAATGTGAACCAAATTCTCAATCTCTCAAAGCTCGAAGAGCGACCTAAACTAACTTCTATTCAAACGATTGATCTTGAGAAATTTGTGAGAGATTTTTTAGAAAAGAACCCACAGTATTTCTCCGAACTTAATATCGAAATTCAAAGTGAGGTTGACTCAAGCTTGTACTCAATTGATAGAGAGCTTTTTGAAGTCGTGCTTATGAACATTCTCACGAACGCGATACACTACAAGGGTTCATCTGAGCCGAAACTTACAATTAAAATCTATCAAGAAAAACAATTTCTTAAGCTTGAATTTAAAGACAATGGAATTGGGATCGAGAAGCATGAGTTGAAAAATATTTTTAAAAAGCTCTACCAGGTTGGTAAAACTACGAAAGGCTCTGGCCTAGGGCTATATATCTCACACAATATTATAAAAATGCATAAAGGTGAGATCTTTGCGCAAAGTGAAGGGCTCGGTAAGGGAACATCGATCATTATCAAATTTGCTCATAAAAATAGGGACAAAAAATGAAAAAGATCTTAGTCATAGAAGATGAAAAACATCTCGCTGAAGGTTTAAGACTAAATCTGAGTCTCAATAATTATCAAGTAGAAATTGCAAGTGATGGTATTAAAGGGTTAAAAGTATGGAGGAGTTTTAAGCCTGACCTTATTATTTTAGACCTCATGCTACCTGAAATGGACGGTTTTAAAGTTTTAGAAGAGATAAGACTTTTTGATGATCGTGTACCCATATTAATCCTTTCCGCTAAAAGTGCTGTAGAGGATAAAATCAGATGCTTAAAAAAGGGAGTCGACGATTATATGTCAAAACCCTTTAATCTAGATGAATTCCTACTTAGGATTGAAAGGGTTTTGCAGCGTTCAGACTGGTCGAGTGAAGCCAATGAATTAAGCAATGAAATTCCCAGTAAAATTGAGTTTGGAAAGTGCTGGGTTGATTTTGAGCAAAGATCTGCTTTAAATGCTGAGGGAAATATTATTGATCTGACTGTTCAAGAACTTAAATTAATTAAGGTTCTCTATCAGAATAAAGGCAAGGCCCTATCAAGAAAATTCTTACTGGAAAATGCTTTTGGCTATTCCATTGATGCGAATTCTAGAACGATAGACAACTTTATAGTGAGACTTAGAAAATACTTTGAAACTGAGCCTAAGTCTCCTCAACATTTTAAATCAAAAAGAGCGGTAGGTTACCAATTTGACTCTTAGTTTAGAGGTCGTTCGTTGTCAGGATTCTCCTTCACTTGGTAGTTGAAATGTACGTCCTCAAGACTTTGGACTTCGTCTTGAGAAGCAATGTACTCGCCATTTCCATCCATTAAAATAAAAGATGAGTGAAGGATATCAATTTTTTGTTGATTAAAATCTATATTTTCATTCGCGGTCATTCTTCTTAAGGTCTCAAGAGTCATAAGAGCGAAGATTATCATAGTAAAGATGACAGCGAAGTTCATAAAAGCGGAGACTTCACTGATTTGATCTAGATGTAGCGAGACTAAGGCTCCTGGAATCATCACGAAACAGAAAACAGCTAATAAGGTAATTTTTTGAATAGGGTTTTTCATATATCCTCCGCATCTATATATTAAGCAATCGAAATGCCATGGATTTTTTCGTCAAATCAGAGGCTTGGAAGGCTTTATCGTGTTTAATATTTAAGCACTCTGCCATTTTTTGGACAATGCCTGAGGTATCTAGAAAGCTGATTGGCCAGAAGAGTGGTCAATTTTTTAAGAGGTATTGCGTACTTATAAGAGACCCCAAATCCCATGTTAAGCTGAAATTGTTGTTGCTGCGAAAGTGAGGTTTGTTATGAACGCAAAGTTGACGCTAGCTCTGGTACTATTTACAGAGCTTTGTTTTGCTTGGTCCAAGCAAGAAATCAAACGAGACATTCAAGATTTTAGAGGAGAGTTAAGAAGGGATCTTCTCGATCTAAAAAAGAAAAAGTCGAACTTAGTTCGAGTCATTAAGGTTTGGAAACAACAAGAATTAAAAAAATTAAAAACCGAGTATGAAAGAGATCTCAGGCTGATTAATCAAGAGTTCTCAATAAAACTACAGGCCTTAAACCAAATCCAAAAAATCAAATCTAGTGACCATCAAAAAATTGTCGCAGAAAGTTTTTATCAATCAATTGAACTAAAAGAGGAAAAGTTTCTAAGAAAAAAGGAAATAACCGATATTTATTTTACGGAATTTTCAGAAATCGAGAAAGAGTACATGGATAAATACCATAATATTACACGCGAATTTGCGAAGAAGATTAAAAGTAATCTCAACGCCAGGCATCCCGCTTTTTTTCCAGCTCAACAAAAAATTCTAGAAGATCCATGGCTTCAAACTCAGTTTTGTCGTCAACAAGTCTTTTATAAAAAGGAGCAGGCAAAAATGGATCACAAAACGTATCTTTTTGATCTGACTGTACCTATGCGTAAAAAGAGAGAAGAAGCAGAGGTTCGCTATCTTTTGGCTAGAGATGAGTATGAGTTTTATCGAGAGACCTACCTTAGTATGAAAGAACTCAATAAGCACACAAAAGACCCTTCCAATAGGCTTCCAGAGACTTTTGAGAAGTTTGATAAATCTAAAAAATCATATTTTATCGCACAGGCTCATTTTGAGAAAATAAAGAAGTCGATTAAAGAAGTCGCATTTAATCTCAAACGTGAAAAGCGACGCGACAAAGCTGAATGTGACCCAACCAGTCCTATTGGAAAAATCAAAATCAAGGATTAAAATAGGAGAGCTAAAAAGGGTAAATGAAAAAGGATTTTCACATGGTCAAATCTCAACTTTTTATGTCGCTTAGTTTATTTATGATTGCTACTCAGGCGGTGGGAAAAAGCTATTACCCAAAAGACTTCGAGTCAAAACTTCATAAAGAAACACTTGAGATTGTCACAAATTCTATTTTCGAAGAATTGATTGAGATCACAAAAGGTCTAAAAGTTCCTAAAAAATATGCTGAGAAAAAAGAGAATCCTAAAAAAGAGATGACCCGAGGTCAAAAAATGATTGAGGAGATGAAGCGAAAGAATAGGGAGAAATTAGCCAAAAAAAGAGGGATAAATCCAGATGAAGTTAAGTCCGGAAAAGATCTAGTGAATAAAGTTAAGTCGGATAACAAAAAATTAATTGCTGAAATCCATAAAGAAATTAAAAATGCTGAGCAATGGAAAGAACTTGCTCAAAGTGAAATTGACGATTTAAAAAAACGAATCATTAATGATTGGAAAGAGAAGTATGAGGCTCGCATCCGAGAATGGGAAAAGAAGAAAAAAGAATATAATAAAGAAAAAGATAAGTATAAAGATACGACTTTTAAGTTACCTGAAGTTTTACCGACTAAAAAAGAAGACATTGAAAAGGAAGTCGCAGTTGAAATTGAGCGCGATTATATGGTGGTACCAGCGTCAATGCAGATTCCTATTCGAGATCAGAAATTTAGACCGACCTGTGCGGCCTTCGCAGGAGTAAGGCTTTTGGAGGTCTTATTGGCCCAAAATGGAGAAGATCGCGATTTAAGTGAGCAATATTTTTATTGGGCCTCTAAAGATGATTGTCAGTCTAGAAAATGCACACGCAAGGGCTCCTGGGTTGGAAATGGTTTTAAATACTCGAGAGTGCAGGCTCAAGCAGATATTCCTTCTGAGGGAGACTGTCCTTATATAAGCTATAGTAAAACAGGGAACGAAACTCAGATTCCTTTGAAAAGCTCCTGTGAAGACGGATTAGTTAAAGTAGGGGATTTTCAATATCATAAAACTCTAGATGAAGTGGTCAGCGTTCTCGATCAAAAAAGACCAGTGATTGCGAGTATGAAATTAACACCTAATTTTTACACGACATCTTCTTTAATCTTGTATCGAGATAGAAATAAAGGAGGAAGAACTGATGCTCATGCCCAAGGTCATGCAATGACCATCGTAGGTTATTTAAAACTTCCTCAGGTGCTTGAGGAAGGGAAAATATGTTTTATCGTAGCAAACTCTTGGGGAGAAGGATGGGGTGAGGGGGGATACTCCTGTATTTCCGAGAAATGGATGATCAAGCAACGACAGTCAAACCCATTTGTATCTGTGAGCTATATTAAAAATTAATTGGCTTCAAAAGCTTCTTCTAATTTTTTACGATCGCCTTTCATTTTTTTAAAGATATTTGAATCTTTAGCCTCGCTTTCGGCTGAACTAACTGTTTGAGCAGCTGTTATCAAATAGACGCCAACTTGGAGAGTGATCTGTAATCCAAGAACGACAAGACAAGCAATGATAAACCTCTTGAGCATAGGTCTAAATCTGACATAGAAACCATAGAGAAAGAGAATTGCAATGGCAAAGCTAATGATCGCAATAAAGCCACCTAAGACGGGGACAAATGTAAGCAAGGAGAGGGGAAGAGAGATAAGACTACCTATGGCGTAAAATCTTAAAAAATTTTCAAAGCTTCCTTCAAGTCTTAACCAGTTTTTCATCATGTCCATGATTTTTGCGGTTAAATAAACGGAAGCTATAGTGAAAAGCAAAGTAATGAGATTATTTAGAATCACTTCAAGACTTTCAGAGCTACTAAGGAGCAGCGTTAACAGTGAGGGAATGAAACTTGATACAGAAATCACGATAAGTGAGTTTTTGACGCTTCCATTGACTTGTATTTTCTTAAAAAACTCTAGCTTTTGCTCGATAAATAATTTCCATGTCTCAACGAAAATATTTTTAAAACCGTCGACACTCATTTTCCCTTGCCAAGCATCTAGGTTATCACTGGATATTTGCGCTCCTTTCTCTTTGCTTTCAGAGTCAGATGCAGGAGAATCGGAGTGAGCGTTTTTTGAGAAATCGTCTTTGATGTCTTCTTCAATAATAATATCATCAGGCATAACCTTGGAAGGAGCACCAACGAGTTTCATCACACTAACTTCAAAGCCACCTAAGACAATCATTTGTCCTTCATTTATATTAAACGCACTAATCTTTTCTCCATTAACAAAGGTACCGTTTCCGCTTTTAAGATCTTTAATTGTTAGCTGATCTCCATCTACCTTTAGACAGGCATGTCTTCTTGAAACATTCTCATCAATTAAGACGATATGGCATTCTTTAGATCGGCCAAGGAAAAGAGGTTTTCCGGGTTGAACTAAATACTTACGCTTATGCACTTCCTCACTAGCGAGATTTTCTATTTTGAGAAAAACTGTAAATTCCTTAAGCATGTTAATAGTATAACGACTAGCTCAAAAGGACGCTAGGAATAAAATCTTGATAGTTAGAAAAGACAAAGTCAGCCAAAGGTTCAAACTCTGACAGGGGTTTTGGCGCAAAGAGAGCTGAACTCATCCCAGCATTTTTAGCCGTTTCTAAGTCAAACTTATAATCACCTACATAGAGGCAAACTTCAGGAGAGAGTTGATGAATAGTTGCAAGTTTTAAAAGTCCTGCTGGGTCTGGCTTAGGGTGGCAGTCATCTCGCGTGATGACATGTTGAAAATGAAGATGATGTTTTTTCAACATATACTCCGCACAAAATTTGGAGTTACGAGTTAAAATACCTGAAGCAATATTATTGAGATTTAACCAGTTGATGAGATCTCTCACCCCTGGAATCAATAGAGAGTTTTCAGCTCCCTTTTTTTCATGTTCATGAACTATCTTTAAGCATCTTGCTTTTTGTTCGGGAGAGGAGAGTTTTTCAATTTCTTCTAATATGGGTGCTTCTTCTGGAAAGTTTAAGTCTTCTCTCATGGCATCAAAGTTAAGCTTAGAATCAATAAGTGTTCCATCTAAATCAAAATACACAGCTTTAAATTTCATTTTACGCCTTGAGTCGTTAGAGTTTACAATTTTCTGACTTGATTTTGATATTTCGGGAAATTGGTTTTGCTACCTTTTAAATAACAAAGGAGCTCAAATGAGTTTTTGGAACATTCTCTCAATTTTTCACATTTTCTCCCCAACACCCTCGCTCCTTCTTCAGCCTGCAACCGTTCCAAAAACACCAAGGCAAAACTATTTTCAAGGCCGCGGGGAATCCCGTGGTCTTGAAAATTATTATTTAAGACCTAATACACGTTTTTAAATAGATAATACTTTTTATAGACTGAGTAAAAGTTTTGTCACTTATTTCAGAGTCTTCATAAATCGTTTGTAATTTAAACCCCGGAGGACAACTAGGAACACACCATGAACCATCATCACTGGTTTGACAAATATCTTGTCCTTGGCATTTCAAAATTGATCGACAATTCATTTCTAATAAATCGTTGGACTCCTTAGAGACTTTCTTTTGCTTATTATTTCCATTAAAACCGTGCATATCTTGATGGGAAATATTATGTTCAAAAAATTCAGTGTGCTGGCAAGTTCCACAGAGGCTTCCCCCTCCGACACTGATTCCCTCGCATTTTCCTTTTTCCATATTCCAGATACCTCCAAGGTCAAGTTCGCAAGTTTGTGAGCGAAGAGAGAGACTTGATTCATCGCTAAGGGAGTAGCATCTCTCAACCAGGCCAAAAGCATTGGTCTGAATTTGAACGGGTACTGTCCTAGTTATCGTATCTGTGGTTAGGCTATTTTCACCTACTTTCAACTTTTTTAATTTTAGTTTAACGTCGATGACTCCAAATTTATCTAAAGGGGGATCAAGAGGATCATCCTCTGTGGGAGTGATGGTAATACCCATAATCTGAATTCTTTCTCTGGAGTATCTTCCTCCTACAGCATAGACGACCGTATCGGTTCTATTTTTGATTCCAGAGCCCTCTGGAAAGCTATAAGGTGCTCCTAAGGCAATGCCGTCAAAGGTATTTTGACAGGACTTGGTATTAGCCAAATAAAGCGCGACTTGATTCATCATCAGACTTATATCTAAGGCTATCTCGGTATTTTGAGCCGTTTTAATTTGCATACTATTCATACGAAATAATTGCAGGGCCAAAATAGTGGTTAATCCAAAGGCAATAAGAACTTGAATGAGTGAAAAACCACTTTGGTTATTCTTTAGATTTAATAAATTCATTGATTTCATCCGCTAGTTCTGGGAAGTAGTCACCTTTTCGAAAGTTGATAGGCTTGACTTCTTTTTGCTTGCGAATTTTTCGTAGGTGTTGAGTGAGATTATAAATAGGGCCTGCAGTCTTGTGAGAGACAATCAAACCCATAATAGCAAACATGAAAAATGAAAATGTAGTGAGTGCGATAATAGTGAGATTAATGGACTGAGTAAAAGAGGCTACCGAAGCCACCAGAGGATTGTCCTCTGGCAGCTGTGATAGCTTTACTTGTTCAATTACTGGTTCTAATTGCCAGTTAATGGCAAAAACCGTGACGATCATCACACAAAAAAACAGTATCAAAAAATGAAACATGACACTGAGCTGATAATCAGGGTTTATAAGGAAAGTCCGTCTTCCTTTGTTTTCTTCCATAAATTATTTTGTGTCGAATGTGACTCGTAATTTATCGAAAGATAGAAAAGCATTAAGCTCACAATTACCTGTTAGATAAAGAGTAGGACGTCTAAGTACTCTAGATTCACCCAGTCTTCCACAATTGATTTCTTGTCCAGCATTTCTGTAGATCATTTGTTTATTCTCTAAAGTTAAACCCGGAATCTCAACTCTTTCAGATAGGATTGTTCTTGGAAATGGTGCTGGCGCTGGAGCTGGGTAGCATCCCCAACGATCACAAATTGGACGACGTGGAAACTGATCTCTTACGTATTCAGTTACTGATACTTGTGCGTAACCGATTCCAGTTTGGGTATCCATGAAAAACTTAGCATCTGCTGTCGTATAGTCATATGATCTTCCCACTCTTGTTTCAAATACTGTGACACTGTCTGCAAATACACTTGTTGTTAAAAGCACTAACGCCATTGCGAAAACTTTCATAATCTCTCCTTCGTATGTTTAAGATTGAAAAAGAGTAACAAGTTTTTTTTACAATGTCTTTTTTGCAACGTGTCTTAAGGTCTTTTTTAATGATCTAGCGGCTTAAATTCGCCGCTAGACCTTGTGGTATTTTTAATTAGCGTACCAAATATCTGAATTTCGCTCAAAACTCATATAACGAGATCCGTTACAATTCGTCTCGAAATACTCATGAGTTGAGCCCCATCTATTGGTGTAGTATCTCGTAGTTGTACACCTACGATTATTTACAACTCTTGTATAGGTTCTGGTATCAACGGTATAGTAGCTTCTACAATCATAACCGTTATCTTGATAAATAATCTCTCGAGAGTCAGCAATTTCAATCGCTCCATAGAGTGCTACACCAGCACCAATGGCCGAAACAATATCTCCTTCGTCACCGCCAATGATTTGACCTACTCCGATACCGATGAGACCGCCAATCACAGTATTTCGACCTCTTCTTGCTTGTCTTTGATCTTGATACTGAATTAGTCTCGTTCTCGGTCTTTCATAACAGGTTGTATATTCATTGTGATCATATACTGTTTCAGTTACGACAGTTCTATTGCCTCTTCTTCTTACTTCAGTTTCAGTTCTTCTCACACTACCGCGTCTTGGTCTACTTCTCACTGCTCGACCACTATATTCAAGACATTCTCTTATCTCTCTATCCGGCCATAAATTCGAGCAATAGTTTGCTTCATCAGGACGATAGTGTTTTCTAGCAATCAAATCTAGACATGCTAATTTGTTATCAGGAAAGGTCATCTCGGCACATGCGTCAAGTGCACTTCGGCCAAAATGGTTGTTTTTAACTTTTACTAAGCAATCTACTTTATCTCCATCTGAGTTAATATTTTCTGAACAGAAGTTCAAAGCACTTCTATCAAAACTTCCTGTTTGAACGACTCGAAGGCAATCTTGGCGATCGCTTCTAAAAGTCGTCTCTTTATAACAAAATTCATAAGCAGATTGTGCAAAAGCACTCGCGCTTAATAGTACTGTGGAAAACAGCATCAACATTTTCATTCATAGCTCCTGGGTTTTAGGTGTTCCTTTTTAATAAATGTCTAAATTTATGGAGCTATTAAATGCTAAATGTGTTTTGTTTTCAGCTGAGTTGAAAGTTTTTCTGTGAGTATTTTCGAGTGTCAAAGATTTTGACAGTAGCTTATGAATTTAAGGGCTTAGAAAGTAGTCTCTTACCTTCTTCTCAAGTTTATAGAATTTAGAACACTTCTCATCCGCCTGACTTGTTCAGTAGAAGAGGCAGAGGTATTGGCATCGTTAAACGCCACAGATGATCGCCCTTGATAAATGTGATAGAGGACCTCTTCGTAATTAGTCATCTGACCGTGCTCGTCTCTTCTTATCAGGTTTCGCACTCCAATATTATCGGCCCTATTGAGCGCTTGGTGTAGATATAATACGGTGGCCACAGCTGAGTCCCTCACACCATCTTGAGTTTTATTTCTATTAGGTGCACCACTAAGTCTTCTCTCTGGTGAAAAATTTCTATTACTAATATCATATTCAATGCCAGAGTCTTCAATATAATCACTTGGGTTTTTTATTTGAGTACAGCCGACACTAGGACTTCCTAGTGCATTCTCTCCAAAGCTTGATTCAAATATTACCTCCGGGGAAAGGTCGGTACAAAAATTTGTTTCCACTCTCATAATCGCTAAGGCTATTCGTGCAAGATCATTGTATTCGGCATCAGAGATATCGTTACTAGGGGATGCGTCTGAATTAAGTGTGTTCATTATAAGAGCTTTATTATCTTCTAAACTATCGGCAAAGATATTCGCATAATAGCGCATTTCATCTCGAACATCTTCAACATCAGTCATCGCGCGGCTTCTTGGTTTATCTAGAGACTCAAATAATGAGTCCTCAATTTGAATCTCAATGGGAGTTGGAGTGAAACTTTGATCCTCACTTCCTGCGATAGATCTTTCTTGGGGAGGAGTAAAGAAATACTGAGTGCTACAGCCATTACTAGATGCCTGGCTTAAATCATCACAGATTCCACCTTCTGAAGTTGTTAGAGTTTCACTTGGAGCGTAGAAGAGCTCACCATTTCTCAATTCAAAACGAGTATTTTGATCTTCGGGTAGAACATAGAGAGGGCATTCAAATTCACCACTTCCAGCATTTTGGGAGAGAAGCTCTTGCAGCGCTAGATAGTTATCATCTGAGATATTTATACAGCCACCAGACATTCGAATTTGAGCTTCCTCTGGATTAGGTTCAGCTAAGGCATCGACTCTCTCTTGTCTTGAGCCTATATTAGGTGGGGCGTGAATTGCCATGGTCGAGCTTATATTTCCCCCCTCTCGAAACGGAGAGCCAGAACTTGCTCTCACTTCTAAGATTTGACCATCATACATATCTTGATAATAAGGGTGCTCATAATCGTCGTCACCTCGTTGGACAACAATACTATAAGCTCCGGCACCTGTAGTTCCGTTCGTTCTAATTGGGCCTGACTCTTCAAATCCATTTAGTCTTTGGGTACGTTGGTCTCCAGCAGTCTCACCGTATAAGGCCCTGGAAGTATAAACCAGCTCTCCTGCATTATTATAAACGTTAAGATAACCTGTTTGTTTATTAGCAATAGTATAAAATCCACATTCATTTTCAGTGCTGGACTGAAATTGGTGAATCACTCTTTCGTTATCGCCGGCATTATTTAAAAACTCCTCTTGCATTCTCGTTGCATAGGAGTTGCATCCACGTCTAATTTCTCTATCTTCTTCACCAGATAGCTCGTCACAATTTTCTACGAGATTTCCGGAACTCGTAAAACGCACCCCTTCTGGTGTGTTGTAGACGAGAGTTCCTCTTGCAATTGCGTCCGCCTGAACCGCTAGCTCTGGGTAGCTTTCAGGGCTTATTTCTTGATTAAAACCGGGATTTCGCTCTTGAATGACAGAGAGAATTTGCTCGTCTGTGATCTCTTGATCTGGGTCAGAAGTTAACACAAGTCTATCTTCTTCATTAAAGAAATAAGGACGTCCTTCAATCTCAGCTTGAACTTGGTTAGGTGTTTTTCCTTCCGAGACAGAGTAAGTATTACCAGTAATTGATATCACTTCATTGTCTCGAACAAAGGTTAATGGTCTAAGACCATCACTATTATCGAGTCCGTCAAATTGTCCAGCCTGATCAGGTCTCTCTAATAGCCCTTGGTAAATAGATAAGGCATCCGACTCAGATGGTCTGGTTGGGACCTCTTCAGATGATACAATGACCTCACTGGGCGAGTCTTCACTG
>CEQY01396374.1_pt1 | contig 14667 bp, 11 predicted proteins | sample 361391 | NCBI WGS metagenome assembly CEQY01 (sample SAMEA2621075, study PRJEB7988) | marine metagenome | isolation source: saline water (ENVO:00002010), including | reverse complement strand
CATGGAAAAAACTCCTGAATCTGAAGATGTCGATTTTTGGGAGAAAGATCTCTACAGCGCGACAGAACTCGATGCTTGTACCACCTGTGGTGCTTGTATGGAAGAATGTCCTGCTAATATCGAACACGTTCAACCTATTATGGGACTGAAAAGATATAAAGCTCTGACTCTTGGTCAAATTCCACCGGAAGCTGCAACAGCAGTAAATAATATTCGAGTGAATGGAAATCCTTGGGGCGTGTCTCAAGATGATCGCTTTCAATGGGCCGATGGATTAGATGTACCAGTGATTGAACCCCAGAAAAAAGTCGATTATCTCTACTATGTAGGCTGTGCAGGTTCTTATGATAATAATAACCAACAAGTCGTCAAAGACACTGTGACTCTACTTAAAAAAGCCGGAGTCTCTTTTGCTGTCATGGGAAAAACGGAAAAATGTAATGGGGACCCCATCAGACGTTTTGGTGATGAGTATTCTTTCTTTGAAGTGGCCATCGAAAATATTGCCAATATGAGACAGTATGATTTCGATAAAGTTGTAACTCATTGTCCACATTGTCTTCATACCATTGGAAAAGAATACGCTAAATTTGAAGATGGTGACTTTCATACTGTTCACCATACTGAACTGCTAGCCGAGCTGGTTAAAAATGGACAGCTCAAGCCAACCAAAGAAGTTAAAGAAGAGCTTACGTTCCACGATCCATGTTATCTTGGTCGTCACCACGGTGAATATGATGCTCCAAGAGAGATCTTGAACAGTATCCCAGGAGTAGAACTTAAAGAAATGGTTAAAAACAAAGACAAGTCTCTTTGCTGTGGAATGGGCGGAGGAAATATGTGGTATGAGATCCATGAAGGAAAAGACATGGTGGAAAACCGTCTGGAACATATTGCAGAAACAAAAACATATAAGCTGGCCACTTCTTGCTCCTTTTGTATGATTAATTTCCATTCAGGAAAAGGAAAGAATGCTGCAACAGAAGAACTTGGAGTTGAAGACGTTGCCTCAATACTTAATAAATCTATTGAATAGGTTATTCACATATTGCTATGTCATAATTTTCATAATGTCTGCTCAAAGTCATGGGCAGACATTATTTACCCAGCTTGAATCGGCCATTGAAAAGAGTAAATCACAGTATCCTAAACTCATAGAAAAATACTCCAAATCTAATTTTTCCCTAAGTAATGTCGCTGATCCTTCTCAAATTGCTTTTCATCCCAGTTTTATGAATATGATTATGCTGCATAATCAAAACAGTGTTTTAAAACTTGGGCTCAAAGACTCTTGTGCTTTTGTCGACCTATTAAGTTCCGAGCTTCTCTATGGGCCTGATAAAAAACTCGAATACGTGCTTATCAGTTTTAAAGACAAAAGAAATGAACTACAAACTCATGCCCTTAAAGTTCCAGCTTATTTAGAACAAATTGGGTACCCCCAATGCCCTCAATCTAAAGTGCTGCAACAAAGTTTTAAACCACGAAATATTAGAAAGATTCTCTCCACAGAAAAAATAAACTACCCTAAATCACAAAGTGAGTGTCAGCAAAATTACCAAGCCTTTATCAATGACCCTAAGTCCCCCTATCTCTGTCATATCTCACAGATGATTCAAGACCTTTATCAAGATGAAATCTCTCTCAAAAATATGAAAGGGACTAATTACAGAGACATTAAAGTGCTAGAGAAAAAGGTTCAAGAGGCGAAGTCCTATAAAAAGATTTTATCGCCACGGACTTTAAATTACTACCAAACCATGTGCAACAATGCTGCTCATGCAGATTTTGTGTGCACTCAAATTTTCAAACAAAACTTTTGGAGCCAGTTTCTACAAACGAAAGACATAGATCCCGCTTTGCAATTGTACTGCGGGTTTGAAGCTGATCAAAAAGTCTCCACTCAAAAAAAACAGGAATGTATTAACCAACTCAACGCCAATGCAGAAAACTGTCTTTATCAAGGAGACAGGTTCAGTTCACTTTTTCCGAAACCGAATTGCATGGAACTCTCAAGAGCACTGAATCGTTCCAGACTGATAAGAAATTACAATGATTGCCCATACCTTGTGGGGCAGGAATCACTGGTTACAGCAGGAAGAATTCTCAACCATCTTACCACCACACCAACAAAAGACAGTTACCAGGATTGCTCTTCAAACTTAACACTTCCATTTATCAAGTTTAATGAGCAGTATATGGCGGATCAATTATGGGATATTCAAGTCTGCTACGATGATAAAATCCAACGCAAAGAAGTTTGTTATCCGACTAGCTTTGATCAACTCAAAGACAGCAAGTATTCGCTTAGCAGAAATATAGGTAAGATACTCGCTCGCCTCAGAGGATTTAATGATTCGGAACAAACTTGCAAAGTCATCAATGAAAGTGAGTATAGACCGACATTATTAGAATTTAAGACAGGGTGTTTTATTATCAAGGACCCAAATAAGTGTAATGCCATCGATTGTCCTTTTCGAGTGATCTATAACGATTTGGCTTTTGACAAATTCACCCTTAAGAATAATTTTAACCTCGATCTGCTTCCGCTAAAGTTTACCCAAGAAAACTTGGCTTTTATCAATCTTATTCAAAGACATTTAAAAGTGAAAACCCGACAAGTTCTCAACATATCGACATTTAAATCTATTTTAAAGAAACATCCCAAAGCTATTTTTATGGGAGTGGGTTGTTTGGAAAACCTTCTTCCCCAGTTTTATCATATGAAAACGATTAACCAGTGCCAAAAAATAAGTTTTATCGTTGATGGCATTATTGAAGAAAATAATAAGTTTTCCATGATCACTCGAACCTCGCTTGATCAGATTCAGGCTCCGAGAATTATTCCTTGGAGCTATATTTTTGGGGCTCTTAAAAATTATCAAACCCATCAACCGCTGAATGAATGGGGGTTTTATGCTATTTACTAGAGTGATCCTTTTATTATTTATATCCTTAAGTGGGCACGCAAAGCTCGCAGAACTCGTCACGAAACAATCAGTCGAAAATATTCGCTTTATTAGCAGTAATGGAAAATATACTTATTATCAAACCCGAAAAGGTGAATTAAAAGTTTCAGCAAATTACAGTATAAAAAATGTTTTTACAGGAAAGCCTCTGGATCAGTTTTTTCTCTTTGGACAAGAGGGACAGTCCAAACTCATTATGCTTCACCGGAAAAATCCTCACCAAACCACCAAATTGGCCAAGAATCACGATCTTTACGTGACTGATGTCGGAACCAATGAGTTTAGAAAATTTGGCGAAGGACACGCTCCCCAGCTCCATATGTCTGGCTTACTCGCGACCTATACTGATTTTGAGACAAGAGAATTAGTTGTGTATAATTTTGCCACAGCTAATGAGAGGCGAATTCAACTCGCTCCTAAACATAATCCTTATTTTGCTCCCGAAGCAGTTATGAGCAATCAAAACTTTATCATTTATACGGATATAAATATTAAAGGCTATTCAGCTGTTTTATTATATGACTTATTGGAAAAAAAGTTTGAAACCCTGTATAAGTCCCAAGAAAATGGTCAGCAAGTGAGTTTATGTTTGAATGATGCGACCTTAACGATTGGAGAATTTCCACTCAAAGACAGCTCTTCTGCCAGCATTATCACACAAATCGATATTTTTGATTTTAAGAATGCGAAGAAAACCAAAGTCCTCTACACCAGCCCCCTTTCAGATATAGGGCAGCTTATCTGTCGGAAAAAAGAATTGTATTTTATCAAGACCATGGTTATGCAAGAAGCATTGAATACAAAAAAAACAGAAGTGGCAAAATTAAACCTGGATACGGGTAAGTTAGACATACTCACCGAACTCGGGGATATCACTCAAATTTTTGAATTTGGTTCCCTATTAGTTTCACATTATAAAGGAAAATATCTCATTATCGACGGTGAACAGAAAGCAACTGATGACTCTCTAGGAGAAGGCTTATGAAAAGAGTTTTTCTCCTTTGTGTTTTAGTCATGAATCCTTTTTACTTGCAAGCCTCTGTGATGGGACAAATAAAAGTCAATCCTAAGATTTCGGCTATTTTACAACAGGCCATGATTAATCACCTTGATCAGGTTGATTTAACTTTAGCTCAAAAAGAAAATACGATCACCCACCTTCAAACCATAAATGAAAATCTTAAATTTGTAGATCAAGCGAATATCCAGGCATTTTTATTTAGTGAATTTTTTAAAAGTTTTCATCAGTTCGCAAATTCGCCTGAACACCAAGTGAAAGCTTATATCTCAAATTCAAATCTCATTGCTGCTAAGGAAAAACTTAATCAATATAAAAGTCTCTACACTGACTTTGCTAAGTTTCATATCCAAGACCAAATTAAAAACTTTGAACCCTTAGTAAAAGATAATGTTCTTAACAATTATAAAAATATTACAAAAAGAGAACAAATCAAAGAAGAGCAAAGAGAGCGCATTCAACTCTTAAATAAACATGTAGGACCTTGGATTATGCAATTTATGCGTCTGAAATCAGAGCAGTTTAATGCAATGTGCACTCAACATATTCTCCGCTATTTTGAGAATATGGCCAATGTTTCACGTTTTTTTAAAAAGAGCATCCCTACTCAAACAGAAAATATTCTTTTTATCCTCCCTGACCAGAGCACTCTTGAGACGCTGACCGAGCCAGCTCCAACAGCTTCTAAGGAAGAAGCCTTGATTCAAAACTCCCCCAAGGATGTTGAGGACCTAGAAGTTGAACCTTCAGAGGCGGCTGGTGAAGAAATCAATAAACTCATGGATAAAGTAGATAAAACCCCAGAATAAGAGCTCCTTCTCGTTAACAAATGTTGATTTATTTGCTAAAAAAGTAAAATACCAACAAGGAATTACTGCATGGCATTAAGCAAGAAACCCTACAAGGGCTCGAGAGACTTTTTCCCTAGTGAAATGAGGATCAGAGACTATCTTTTTTCACAGATGAGAAAAACGGCTCACAGCTTTGCTTACGAAGCTTATGATGGGCCTTTGCTGGAAGAAGTTAAACTCTACAAAGCAAAATCAGGTGAAGAACTTATCAATGAGCAAATTTATGATTTCACTGACAGAGGGGAGCGCCATGTAGCTATTAGACCTGAGATGACTCCTACGCTGGCAAGAATGGTTGCGAGTGTGCACAGACAAACAGCTAAGCCTCTGAGATGGTATGCCATCCCCAATCTTATGCGATATGAGAAACCACAAAGAGGAAGAGTCCGGGAGCATTGGCAATTTAATGTGGACATATTTGGAGCTCCTCCGGTCTTAGGAGAAGTCGAAATTCTCAGCCTTATAGTTCATTTTTTTAAGAATTTAAAAGCTGACCAAACGATGTTTTCTATTTTAGTCAATGACAGGAAAATCGTTGATGCTATATTCAATGAGCTCTTGCAACTCAAGGATGATGAAGCCTATAAGCTATACAAAGTGATTGATAAAGCCAAAAAGGTCGATGACGCGGCTTTAGACAAAATGATCAGTGACATACTTGCAGATGATAAAAAGAGTGTTTTTAAAAATTACTTGGCACTCAGTAATCACCTGGAACTTCTTGAGTTTTTAAAATCCCATAAACTTTCAGATCAAGCTCAGGAATTTATGAAGATCATGGAAAATTGTGAGCAGTTGGGATTACTCCCTTATATACAATATGATCCTACCATCGTAAGAGGCTTGGATTATTATACCGGACTTGTGTTTGAAATTTTTGATCTTAACCCAGAAAACCGCCGCGCTATTGCAGGGGGAGGGGCTTATGCTAGCTTGATGAAAATTTTTGATGAGCCTGAACTGCCTGGGATCGGATTTGGTCTTGGGGATGTCACTCTTAAAGATTTTTTAGAAACCCATAAACTTCTTCCTGATCTGGCCCACGCCTCTAATGATTTATTCCTCTGTCATACAGAGGATCAAGAACTGATAGCGACTCAAAAATTGGCCTTAGTGCTTAGAGAGCAGGGGCTTAAAGTTGAGCTCAACTTAGGAAAAATGAAATTCAATAAAATATTTAAAACAGCAGAAAGCAAGGGGCACCAATATGTGGCCATCGTTGAAGAGAAAGATGGTCATGTTCAAGTCCAAATAAAAAACTTGCCCACCAGAGAAGCCAAGTTTTTTCAATTAAGTGATATCTCTGAAATTCAAAACTTTATTAAGGATAAATAATGAGTGAAGAAAACGAATTACCCAAAGTCTATGATCCACAAATAGCGGAAGAGAAATGGTATAAAATTTGGGAAGAAAATAGGTATTTCAAACCAGTCGAAAGAGTTGAAGGAAAAGGCCCTTACACCATTTTGATGCCTCCCCCTAATGTTACGGGTAAACTTCATATGGGCCATGCACTCAATCACACGCTTATCGACACTCTCATTCGCTTTAAAAGAATGCAAGGATATGAAACCCTTTGGATTCCCGGACAAGATCATGCAGGGATTGCCACTCAAGCCAAAGTTGAACAAAAAATCTTTAAAGAAGAAGGGAAAACCAAACATGATTTGGGTAGAGAAAAATTTCTAGAAGAAGTTTGGAAATGGAAAGATGAATACGGTGAGCATATTTTAAACCAATTTAAAAAATTAGGTGATTCTTGTGATTGGGATTATTTTACCTTCACCATGGATGATGGACCGGTAGAAGCGGTCAGAGAGTATTTCGTTGATCTCTATAACGAAGGGCTTATTTATCAATCTGATTATATCATCAATTGGGACCCCGTTCTTCAATCAGCTATTTCTGATGCAGAGGTTGAACACAAAGAAATTAATGGTCATTTCTACCATATACATTATCGAGTAAAAGATTCGAATCAAGTGCTCGAGATCGCAACCACCAGACCGGAAACACTTTTTGGAGATACCGCGGTTGCTGTGAACCCTAATGATGATCGCTTTGAACACCTGATAGGTAAGATGGCCATTATCCCTATCTGCAACCGGGAAGTTCCTATCGTGGCTGACCCTCATGTGGATATGGAAAAAGGGACGGGATGTTTAAAGGTGACTCCTGGTCATGATTTTAATGACTATGAAATTGGAAAAAGACATGATCTTCCTATAATCAATATTCTTAACAAAGATGGAACCATTAACTCAGAAGCCCAGGAAATAGCAGGCTTAACGGTTAAAGAGGCACGTAAAAAAACAATACAACTTCTTAAAGAATGCGAGCAATTTGTAAAAGAAGAGCAGCATGTTCAACAAGTTGGCCATTCACAGCGTTCTAATGCAGTCGTTGAACCTATGGTTTCCAAACAATGGTTTCTCAATACTGAAGAGATGGCCAAAAGAAGTGTAGAGGCGGTTGAAAAAGATGAGATGAAATTTGTTCCTAAAGGCTGGGAGAATACTTATTACTCTTATCAAAGAAACCCGAGACCTTGGTGTATTTCCAGACAACTGTGGTGGGGTCATCAAATCCCTGTTTTTGCTTGTGATAAATGTGAGCACCAATGGGCGGATAAAGTGGAACAACCAGAAAGTTGTCCCAAATGTCAGGCAACGGAGATCACTCAAGACCCGGATGTCCTCGACACATGGTTTTCCTCTGGAATTTTTCCCATGTCTACTCTTGGCTGGCCTAATAAAGAGCGAATGGCCCAAAAAGGTTTTGAGAAATTTTATCCTTCCGACACTCTCGTCACCGCTTTTGATATTATCTTTTTCTGGGTCGCCAGAATGATGATGATGAATGAAAAGGTAACGAAGCAAGTTCCTTTTAAAGATACATATATCCATGCCATTGTTCGGGATAAAGATGGTAAGAAAATGAGCAAGAGTTTGGGGAATGTTATGGACCCGCTTGATCTCATTCAAGAAACTGGATGTGATGCCATGAGATTCACCCTCGCTGTGAGCTCGGGTTATAACCGCAATATTAACCTTGATCCAGCAAAGATTGAAGGCTACAGAAATTTTATCAATAAACTGTGGAATGCCTTTCGCTTTATTCACCCTCACCTAGCAGGTGCGAGTGAGAAAGCGATTGATTTAGATCAACTCCATCACCACGAAAAGTGGATCTTAGCCGAGCTTAACTCTGTCACCAAAACAGTCACTGAATCATTTGACGATTATCGCTTTGATGATGCCTGCAATGCCATTTATCAGTTTGTGTATGAAAAATTTTGCTCTTGGTTTATTGAGCTTTCAAAAGGTATTCTCAACTCAGAGAATGCAGGACTTAAATCTCAAAGGGCCAATGTTTTAAAGTTGTGTTTTAGAGAAATAGTTAAACTGCTTCACCCTGTGATTCCTTTTTTAACGGAAGAACTATGGCAGCACCTGAAAAATACAGATGAAGAATTACTTATTATTCAAAAATACCCAGAGCATAATTCAAAGTACGAATTCCAAAACGATGTCGAAAAAATGGATAAATTCATTGAGCTGGTCACAAGTATTCGCAACTTGAGAAACTCAGTTCAAATTAAGCCCCAAGAAGAAATTGAAATTCGTCTTTTCACCAATGACGAAGAACTCGCCAAATACTTCTATACATCAAGAGGATTCCTCAAAGAACTTGCCAATGTTCGCGCTGGTCATATCAAAGATAAAGATGAATCGAGACCTGAGAAATCGATCATGAAAGCGACAGCACAAACAGAGATCTTTGTTCCTCTCGAAGGTGTTGTGAATTTAGATGAATTTATTGATCGTTTGAAAAAAGATAAAGATAAGACTCAAAAAGAGTTTGATAAGGTCAGTAAAAAGCTTTCTAATCCGAAATTTGCAGAGAACGCTCCGGAAGATGTAGTGGCTAAAGTAAAAGCAGAAGCTGATGAATTTAAAGAAAAACTAACTTCAATTGAAAATAGTCTTACACAATTTCAGGGTTGATGCTTATTGCATCAACTCTGAATTCATCATAGATTTACGAAACATCAAAGTTCCAAATGAGGTCACACCCATCATAACCATTTGACGAACAAGTTTACTCTTTAAGGCCAATAAACCTGTCGCTCCAATAAGTGTCGCTTTCAATGGGTTTTGCTTGGTCCACATAATCGCTTCATCAAGCTCTTTATTTATAGCGCTTGATTGATGAGTCACTTCAAATGTTTCTTGGTCATTATCAAGATGGTTGTAATCATTAATTCCCACACATTCCTCCTCAGAAATAGTTTCTCATCTAGCATAATGGAAAATGGGTAAAAAAATCCTACAGAATTTTTGTGGCCAATGTTATGGAATGTACACAAAAAAAGCCCGCATAGCTGCGGGCCCAGTATGAATTAAAAATAGAGAATTGTTATTCTAGCGCAAAATCAATTGTTTGATTTTTCTTAAAGAGCCTATTGAGTTTACGAGCAAGCTTCCATCTTCTTTTTCTGGCCACATACTCTGGCTCATAGATATAAGCCTCTGCTTCATAGGCAAGGGACTTATCCCAAAGTGAGCCAAAATTAGCAAATATAGCTAAACCACTTTCTTCTTTATTATCGCTGGTAAATACTCCGGCCATAATATCGATACCTTTAATTGTAGCCACTGGAAAGACACCAATCTCTCCGAGATCAAGTCCATCGAGTTGCTTAATAACCGCAGCCACACCTACAAGAGTCATATCGTTATTCAAAGAAAGATAAGCACTCCCTTTGATAAACTTAAGTGGAATTTGAATGATTCCTGCACCACTCGTATCGATAGGAACAACTTGACCATTAGGAAGAGTTGCAATGCCACCTGGTAGATTAATGATAGAAGTGAGATTAAGATCAACACCCATGTAATTCTCTCCATTGGCGTGGAAAGTTTTAAAGACACCATAATCTCTTGGTAGAGGTTGGGTGATCTTAGGAAGAACATTGTCACCAAGATTAACTTTAAACTGAGTGGCAATCCATTTTGCTTGGTCATGATCTCTTGTTTCATACTCTAAATCAGTGACCCATTTTTTAGCACTATCGCCTCCACAACTTATCAGCGCAAAGGAAAGTGCTATTAATAAAAACTTTTTCATAAAGCCTCCTACTTTTAATTTTAGTCATTCTTAAGTATTTTAAGGCCTGAGGGTGTTATTTCCTAGCGAGTAAAATCTACTACTTAGACAAATCATCTTCTTGAGATTTTTGTTCAGGTTTTTCTTCTTCTTCTTTTTTTGTTTTGAGTTCAATATAAGAGATAACCTCATCTAAAATGGTGTTAAAGGCCTCTGGTTCCAGTTTTAAGTCTTTGAGCTCTCCTCTAAAGTACTTGGGTCCAATAAGCTTTAAGTCCACTCCACTATTGATAAAATGAGTCAACGCTCCACAATAACTAGCGATGGTCATAAGATCCTTGCTCTCGGTGGCCACCCCTAAGGAGAAACTGACAAGTTTAGCAAAATCAATATAAGAATCTAATTTAAAAATTTTATACGTATTCTTTTGAGGCAATGTTTCAATATATTCTTGAATAAGATCATTTTGTAAGTGGGGTTTTAATTGAGAGCATATAAAAACAAATCTTTTATTGGTGAGGTGTTCAAACAACTCGCTCCATAAAGGGTCAATCCGCTCTTCTTCAGTAAGTGGTAAGTCAATTATATAATACGGATTTTCATTCCAGTCTAAATAAACCGGGTCCAGTTTTCTACAACTAACATTAGGCAATTCAAAGTTCTCATTTTCAATAGCCGTGAGAAGAGGCTTCGGAAAATCCGAGAGATGAGCCTGTTCATTAACTTTCACAGCGTGAGTTAAGACCCATTTATTTTTTCCCAATTCTGGTCCAATAGTTTTTTTCACGTTTAAATTTTTACCAATGCTTGCATCCACAAAACCTTTGGTCGTCGAAATAAAACAATCCAACTTATTGGTAATAGTAAAATGTTTGCATGCACGGTGGACGGTGAAAACTGATTTCAAATCTTCTTCATCTATTTCGTGATAGTAAGCGGTAAAAGGTATTAGGTTAAGAACTTCAATTCCTTTTTTAGTGGAAATGAGATGTATTTGGTAGGTATCATCCTCAGGGTCTTTATGTGCAATCTCTCTTAAAAGTTCTTCCAGAACTGTAAGAAAAGGGATCATAAGCAGTTTTTCATTTACCTCATTGGGTAATTTGACTATGACGTTCATTATTTTTCACCCACAAAACTGTAAAGTAACTTGTCCCATAAGAAGGCACCAAAATATTTAAACCAGGAATACTCACCAACAGCATGAAAAACAGTCCTCCAAAGGAGTAACTGAACCAATGCTGTCTATAATCTGATTTACATTCGCGATAAGATTTATCATGTCGTGACCAAGAGTAATCTATAAATTCAATAGAAATAACAATGGCCGATAAAAAGAAACTGAGCGGAGTTAAAAAAGGAATTAACCCAATCAATATGGCCAAAAAAGAGATCCCTAAAATCATGATGATTTTACGTACTTCATTGAGAAGAATTTTTACCAAATTAGTCACACTGCCTTTAATACTTTCTGAGAAGCTTGGAAGCTTCTCCCCTAACATTCTCTTTTCTATACGTTGACTTAAAATGTCGTTAAAAGGACTTGCTATAATAGCGATGACTAAAACAAACGCCACATTCACGATGTAATACAAGAGGATGGTCAAAATAATATTGATCATCCAAGTGGCAACTGTGCCCCAAGAACCATCCCCTAGATATTTTTGAATATAAAACTGTCCCAAATCATTAATATTAGAAAAAAGAGTTGTGCCTAAAAAATAAAAAAGCACAATCCCAATGAGGACTGGAATAAGAGCGAGAGCAAATGAAACCTTGTCTTTGAAGATTTGGCGATAGGCCTCTTTAAAAGAACTTACCGCTGCAAGAGACATGACTAAAATCCACCCATAATGTTGAGTCCACTATCCACATAAAGGACTTGACCAGTCACTCCAGTGGATAGATCACTGGCCAAATAACAAGCGGTTCCTCCCACATCATCTTGAGTGACATTCTTTTTCATAGGAGCATAATCTTCAACTTTACTCAAAAGATCTCTAAAGCCAGAGATCCCAGAAGCGGCAAGGGTTTTAATAGGCCCAGCTGAAATACAATTGACGCGTATATCATATTGTCCAAGATCACTAGCGAGATAGCGAGTTGAAGCTTCTAGGGCGGCCTTAGCCACACCCATCACGTTATAATTGGTGATGACTTTTTGTGAGCCATAATAACTCATGGCCAGGATGGAACTGCCTGGGTTCATCATTTCGTAAAGACTATGGGATAAGCCAACCAATGAAAAAGCGGAAATATCACAGGCCATTTTAAAACCTTCACGTGAGGTCTTCACAAAACTATCTTTTAGATCGGCACGATCGGCAAAGGCAATAGAATGAACAACAATATCGATTTTCTCCCAATGCTTTTGCACTTTACCCGCAAGACTTGCGTAATGCTCATCATTAGTGACATCCATCTCAAAAATAAAAGAGGCGCCTAATTCTTCAGCAAGAGGTTCCACTCTTTTTTTGATCGCATCATTGACATAAGAAAGAGCGACTTCTGCCCCTTCAGCTTTAAGTTTTTTAGCAATCCCCCATGCGATTGAGCGATCATTTGCCACACCAAAAATTAAAGCTTTTTTTCCTTCTAATAAACCCATTTTAACCTCGTTTTAAAAGCGATATTCTGCCCCATAAGTGCTTCATTTTCAAATGAATTTACCATTTTTGAGCAACGCAACATCCCTTGCTAAAATGGATTTGCAGGGCTAGTTTAAGCTAACTTTTTTTAAGGAGTATGCAACGTGCAAAAGAAGCTCATTCCAGATTATTTGGATAAGTTACAAGTTTATCAAGCAGGAAAACCTATTGAAGAGCTGGCCAGAGAAAAAGGTCTTACAGAAATTTCAAAGCTAGCCAGTAATGAAAATCCCCTCGGGCCTAGTCCCTTCGCTATTCGAGAAATGACCAATGCCTTATGGGATGTCCACCGCTATCCAGATATGCATGCCACGGCGTTAAAAGAAAAGCTCGCCAATCTTTATAAAGTTGAAAAAGAAAATATTGTCTTGGGGAACGGATCCGAAGGTATTATGGGTTATATTGCCAGGGCCTTTATCCAAGCTGGGGACGAAGTTCTCACCGCTGAAAAAACGTTCATCGGTTTTCATATTCTCGCTACTGCCGCAGGAGCTAAGGTAAGAACAGTCCCGAGAACTAAAGATATGCGCTACGACACAAAAGCCCTCGCTGAAGCAGTTAATGAAAATACCAAGGTTTTATATATAGCCAACCCAGATAATCCAACGGGAACATATATTACAGAGCAAGAATTTGATTACCTTATGCAGTACGTGCCTAAGCATACGATTGTGATTTTAGATGAAGCTTATTTCGAATTCGCTCAATCAACCTGGGATTACCCCGACTCTATGAAGTATCGCTACGATAACGTCATCACCCTGAGAACTTTTTCTAAAGCTTATGGTCTCAGTGGTATTAGAGTCGGTTATGGCTTTGCCCATAAAGATTTTATTCAAGCTCTCCATAAAGTTAAACTTCCTTTTGAGCCTAGCCTCATTGCTCAAAAAGGAGCTGTCGGGGCTCTCTCAGATTACCCCCATTTAGAGCGCACCATCCGCAATAATACAAAAAGATATTATGAAACTTTAAAGTTTTTAGATCAAAAGGGCTTTCGTCCTGTTCGCTCTATTACAAATTTTATTGCCTTTAAAACCGGTTCAGCCGAAGCGAGTGATTTTTTATTTCAAAAGCTTCTTGATCACGGGGTGATCATTCGTCCACTTAAGGCCAACAAAATGCCTGACTGGGTGAGAATTTCCATTGGTCTTAAAGAAGAGATGAAACATTTCTTTCACGCCATGGAAGAGTTACTTCCTGAGTATGATAAAAAGTTTGGAAGACCTGATACGGAGATGGCATGAAAATTTGCTCTTATAAACTCCAAACACCTATCGGTTCTCACACTCGGCTCGGAATCCTGTTGGGCGAAAAAGAAATCGTCGATGTTAATTTAGTCTGGCAAAAAAGCTTTGAGGATAAAAATTATTTTAATGCTCAAGCCAGCGCCTGGCATAAAGCTCCCTCTTCTCTTGCAGATGTTTTAAATATCTATCAAGAAAATGCTCTCAGTTTTTTTCAAGAAACTCTGGAGCTCTTTAATAAATATTCTCATCAAGGTTCACTTAAAACTCGCAACAATGGAGAACTTAAACAGAATCTAGAAGGTCCTGTCTCACTTGCTAAGCCTCTTGATCGTATAAATTGCTACAGAGATTTCTATGCTCACGAAAAGCATGTGGCAGCCGGCTTTAAAAAACGAAAAGAACCCATTCCCGAAGCTTGGTATGAAATTCCCGCTTATTATAAAGGAGCTACCAGTGGTTTTATTGGCCCTAATGAAACTGTTCCCTGGCCTAGTTATACCAAAGTTCTCGATTATGAATTGGAGTTTGGTTTAGTCATTGGTCGTGATGGAAAAAACATTAAAGCTGAAAAGGCACTAGAGCATGTCTTTGGCTACACCGTTTTTAATGATATTTCTGCGAGAGATATTCAGAAAAAAGAAATGGCCGTGAGACTAGGACCGGCCAAAGGAAAAGATTTTTGTTCTGTGATAGGACCTGTCATTTTAACAGCTGATGAATTTAGCGGAAGTGAGCCTCATTTAAAAATGACTGCTCATATCAATGGTGAAAAATGGTCAGAAGGATATTCAGGAGACTCACATTATTCATGGGCCCAAATGATAG
>CEQY01057672.1_pt1 | contig 14690 bp, 8 predicted proteins | sample 361391 | NCBI WGS metagenome assembly CEQY01 (sample SAMEA2621075, study PRJEB7988) | marine metagenome | isolation source: saline water (ENVO:00002010), including | reverse complement strand
TGTTCTGTTTGGGTTTGTTCTGCTGCTGGGGTTTGTTCTGTTTGGGTAGCGTCATTTAGAGTAATTTCTTGATCTTTTTGCTTAACAGCAAGTTTTACTGTGACATCTGACCCTGGATGACCAGGTACTGCTCCTTTAATTAACAGTATATTTTTTTCGGTGTCAATATCTATAATTTCAAGGTTTTGCGCCGTGCGGCGGACATTACCCATATGACCAGCCATCTTTTTTCCTTTGAATACCCTTCCAGGTGTTTGGTTCTGCCCAATTGAACCTGGTGCTCTATGTGCCAAAGAGTTTCCATGCGTTGCATCTTGGGTGCTGAAATTATGTCTTTTTACTGTTCCAGCAAACCCCTTTCCAATTGTTTTTCCTGTAACATCAACTTTTTGCCCTTTTTTAAAAATATTTACTTTGAGCTCCATGCCAGTCTTAAATTTATCTGCATTGCTATCACTGGTTCTAAATTCACTAATGTTTTTGCCAGGTTTTGTTTTTGTGGATACAAAATGACCAGACAATGCTTTATTTATCTTAGATTGTTTTGTATTGCCTGACGTTACTTGAATCGCACTGTAGCCCTCTTTATCTATCTTTTTAATTTGTGAGATACGATTAGGTAAAGCTTCAATAACAGTAACAGGAACAGACATGCCATCTTCATTGAAGACTCTTGTCATTCCACACTTTTTTCCTATCAATCCAACACTCACTTTATGCCTGCCTTTTTGTCATTCTCTCTATTCATAAAAACTAATTTTCATTTGAGCACAATAAAGGGCCAGTCCCCATAATTAAATCTATGATTTTGAACTGACCCATTTTGGATAAATCCATTCCCAAGATTTGCCGTGCACACTCATTTACAAGTGACAACTTTTCCACCTTACTCTAGGTGATTCCAATTAATAGCCGACTCTTGGAACGGCTAAAATTAGCCGACCATTATAACGTTAGATTGGTTTGTATCAAGAAAATATTGGACTTTTTACTTAATTTTTGACGATTTTTACCAATTTACCCGATAAATTGACTAATTCAGCTTGATTTGAACATCCACGCCCGCTGGAAGCTCCAATTTCATCAGCGCGTCTACTGTCTTATCTGTAGGATCAACAATATCCATAAGTCTTTTATGTGTCCTAATTTCATATTGATCTCTTGCGTCTTTATTGACATGCGGTGAGATAAGAACAGTGAATCTTTCCATTTTCATTGGAAGAGGTATGGGCCCTTTTACATTAGCGCCTGTTCTCTTTGCTGTATCTACTATTTCTCTGGCAGAGGAATCTATTAACCTATGATCAAATGCCTTTAATCTGATACGAATATTCTGATTTGCTGTCACTGTCTTTTCCTTTTTTTGATTGAGCTAATTGCTCTGTTATGTCAATTTATTTGTTATTATATCTAATATGTTTTTCGGTACGCTATTATATTTGAAAAATTCCATAGAATATACAGCTCTTCCTTGTGTCATTGATCTTAAATCTGTTGCATAACCAAACATTTCTGCTAATGGTAATTCTGCTCTGATAATTTTTCCTGCTGGGGAGTCCTCCATCCCCTGAGGCAATCCCCTCCTTCTATTAATATCGCCCATTACATCACCCATATACTCCTCAGGTGTCACAACTTCAACATTCATTATGGGCTCTAACATTATAGGTTCTGCATTCTCTGTTCCATCTTTAAATGCGATTGAAGCAGCAATTTTAAATGCCATTTCATTAGAGTCAACATCATGAAAGGATCCATCAAACAAGGTTACCTTTACGTCTACGACAGGGTATCCAGCAATAACACCATTTTGCATTTGTTCTTGAATACCCTTATTTATTGCTGGAATAAATTCTTTTGGGATTGCTCCTCCAGTAATAGAGTCAATAAATTCATACCCTTCACCAGATTCTCTTGGTTCAATTCTCAATAAAACATGACCGTATTGTCCTCTGCCGCCAGATTGTCTTACAAACTTTCCTTCTTGTTCAACAGTTTTCATGATTGTTTCTCTGTAGGCCACCTGTGGATTTCCAACATTCGCATCAACACTAAACTCTCTTAACATGCGATCTACAATTATATCAAGATGAAGTTCCCCCATTCCTGAGATAATCGTTTGTCCAGACTCCTGATCTGTATGCACTCTGAATGATGGATCTTCTTTAGCTAACTTTTGAAGTGCTGCTCCCATTTTTTCTTGATCCGGTTTTGTTCTTGGCTCAATTGCAACAGATATTACTGGCTCTGGAAATTCCATTTTATCCAAAGAAATAATATTTTTCGTATCACATAAGGTTTCACCAGTATTTACGTCCTTTAGGCCTACTGCAGCTGCTATGTCGCCAGCTAGGACTTCATCTATCTCTTTGCGATCATTTGAGTGCATCTGCAATAATCGGCCTATCCTTTCTTTTTTATTTTTTATTGGATTAAAGACTGTGTCACCTGTCTTTACTAATCCAGAATAAACACGAAAAAATGTTAAATTACCAACAAATGAATCCGTTGCAACCTTAAAAGCTAGGGCAGAAAAAGGCTCACTATCCGAAGCTTCTCTCTTATCCTCTTCGCCATTTTCAAGAATTCCATTGATAGGAGGAACATCTGTTGGTGACGGTAAAAAATCAATTATGCCATCTAATAGTGGTTGAACTCCTTTATTTTTGAAAGCAGAACCACACATTGTCACTACTATCTCATTTTTTATGGAGCGTTTCCTCAATCCAAAAATTATATCTTCAGAATTAAGGGACCCGTCTATAAGGTATTTTTCTAAAAGCTTTTCATCCGCCTCTGCGGCAGATTCCAATAAATTTTCTCTCCATTCGAGAGCCAGTTCTTTTATTTCTGATGGTATATCATCGTAACTAAAATTAGATCCCTTCTCTTCTTCATTCCAATAAATTGATTTCATTTTCACTAAATCTACTATTCCTAGGAAATAATCATCTCTTAAGATTGGAATATTTATTGGTATGGGCTTCGCTCCAAGTCTTTCTTTAATTTGCCTGATAACTCTATAAAAGTCTGCGCCAGGTCTATCCATTTTATTTATAAAAACGACTCTGGGAACATTGTATTTATTTCCCTGTCGCCAAACAGTCTCAGTTTGAGGCTCAACCCCACCCACTGCACAAAATACAGTTACTGCACCATCGAGTACACGTAGACTTCTTTCAACTTCAATCGTGAAGTCCACATGTCCAGGTGTATCAATAATATTGATTCGGTGCTGGGTATATTGATTGTTCATTCCATCCCAGAAGCAAGTAGTGGCAGCAGATGTAATGGTTATTCCTCTCTCTTGTTCCTGCTCCATCCAGTCCATGACTGCAGCACCATCATGAACTTCACCAATCTTATGTGAGACACCTGTATAGTAAAGGATTCGTTCTGTTGTGGTTGTTTTACCCGCGTCAATATGGGCCATAATACCGATATTACGGTATAACTCTATTGGCGTTTCTCTAGACACTTACTTAGGGAAGATCGGACTCTTCTCTACCAACGATAGTGAGAAAATGCTTTGTTAGCCTCAGCCATTCTATGAGTATCTTCTTTCTTCTTTACCGCAGTTCCTCGATTATCCGCGGCATCCAGGAGTTCATTTGCGAGTCTTGCTGCCATTGATTTTTCATTTCTTTTTCTAGCGGCATCTATAATCCATCGCATAGCAAGCGTCTGTTTTCTCGCAGGTCTTACTTCAACTGGCACCTGATAGGTTGCACCGCCTACTCTTCTTGATTTTACTTCAACTGCTGGTTTAACATTCTCTAAAGCGCTTTCAAGTAACTCCAGAGATTTATACTCATCTTTTGTCTCTTTTTCTGAGATAGAATCAATAGCACCATAGATTATACTCTCAGCTACCGATTTCTTGCCATGACTCATAATCATATTCATAAATTTAGCTAATAACTGACTACCATATTTAGGATCTGGGAGTATCGTTCTTTTTGGTGCTCTGGTTCTTCTGGACATCTTTCTTCTCTATGAATTTGTTTTTATAATTTTATTAACTATTATTTTGGTCTTTTGGTTCCGTATTTGGATCTTCCTTGTTTTCTGTCACTTACACCAGAACAATCTAAAGTACCTCTTACTGTGTGATATCTTACCCCTGGTAAATCTTTTACTCTTCCTCCGCGAATTAAAACTACAGAGTGTTCCTGCAGGTTATGACCTTCACCACCAATGTAACTTGTAACCTCAAAACCATTTGTCAGTCGTACTCGAGCAACTTTTCTCATTGCAGAATTGGGTTTCTTTGGTGTCGTAGTATAGACACGAGTACACACGCCTCTTTTTTGAGGGCTATTTTGTAGCGCAGGTACGTTGCTTTTATATGATTTAACTTTTCTCGCGCCTTTTACTAACTGATTTATCGTTGCCATATTTTTTTCTAATTAACTTAAGTTAATATAATCCAATATAAAGAGTTGAGCATTGTATTTACCCGAGTAAGCTGCTGTCAAGCTGATAATTAAAAACTTTAGTCTCTTCATGTTTAATCATTGCTTGCCTCTTCAATCTTCTCTTTCTGATCTTGATCTTCATCAACATTACTATCTGATTTAATCGCATCTTCCAAATCTTGAAGCTGTTCTGCTAGATCTTCCTCCTGCGTCATCCTTCTCTCTGCATGATAAGAAAACCCTGTGCCCGCAGGAATTAATCTGCCTACAACTACATTCTCTTTTAGTCCCCTGAGATCATCCTTTGTACCGCGCACTGCAGCTTCTGTGAGAACTCTTGTTGTTTCTTGAAATGACGCAGCCGAGATAAATGATTCAGTTGCAAGTGATGCTTTGGTTATTCCAAGCAGAAGTGGGCCATATATAAGCTCGTCTTTTCCTTTTTGTTTAAGCTCATCATTTATTTCTAGAGCTCTGGATTTATCAATCTGCTCTCCTCTCAGATAAGAGCTGTCCCCAGATTTTTCAACAATAACCTTGCGAAGCATTTGTCTAATAATAACCTCGATATGCTTATCATTTATTTTTACACCTTGAAGCCTATAAACATCTTGTATTTCCCCAATTAAATAATCTGCAAGAGGTTCTACCCCTTGAAGACGAAGAATATCATGAGGAACTGGCTCTCCATCTGCAATTACCTCACCTTTAGATACCTGCTCACCTTCAAAAACATTCAGTGTTCTATAATTATGAATTAATTCTTCATGATTATTTCCGTCCTCATCTGTAATTATTAGACGTCTTTTACTTTTAGTTTCTTTACCAAAACTAACCGTACCAGTTGATTCAGCCATTATGGCAGGATCTTTTGGTTTTCTAGCTTCGAATAAATCTGCTACCCTCGGTAACCCTCCAGTTATATCTCTTGATTTAGAGGCAGCCAGAGGTATTCTTGCTATGACATCTCCTACAGCTACTTTATCTCCATGACTCATACTTACTATCGCACCAGCAGGCAATTGATAATCAGCTGGAATATCTGTATTTGCGAAACATAACTGCTTTTTACCTTTCATAAGTCGTATTTGAGGAATTAAATCTTTGCTAGTCATTCCTCTCTTCTTAGGATCTTCTATAACTATATTTGTTAATCCAGTGAGATCGTCAACTTGCTCTGTTACTGTCACACCATCAACAAAATCCTCAAAATGAAGGCTTCCAGCAACTTCAGTAATTACAGGGTGTGTATAGGGATCCCATGTCGCAATTATTTGCCCTTGTTTAACTTTTGATGAATCTTTTGCGGATATTACAGCTCCATAGGGAACTTTATATCTCTCCCTCTCTCTCCCCTGATCATCAAGAACTTTAACCATACCAGATCGAGTTACCGCTATAGTTTGTTTCTTCTTGTTGGTAACTGTCTTATCAATTTCCAGTTTCAAAACGCCTGAATTTTTTATCTCAATTGAATTTGTTGCTGCTGAACTTGTTGCTGCCCCACCAATATGAAATGTTCTCATTGTTAATTGAGTGCCCGGCTCTCCAATAGATTGAGCTGCAATTACACCAACAGCTTCGCCCAAACTTATTTTATGACCTCTAGCAAGATCTCTCCCATAACATTGTTGACACACACCATATCTAACCTCACAGGTTATAGGGGATCTAACCACCATATAATCAATAGAGAGTTTCTCAAGCTCATCTACTTTTGCCTCATCAAGCAATGTCCCTGCTTCAAAAATAACTTCATCTGTAGCTGGAACAATTATCGGTTCTGCTACAACCCTTCCCAAAACCCTGTCATGGAGAGGTTCAACCACCTCACCTCCCTGAACTATTGGTGTCATTGAGACACCATTGGTTGTTCCGCAGTCTTTTTCGGTAATCACCAGATCTTGAGCAACATCTACAAGTCTCCTGGTTAAGTATCCTGAATTTGCTGTTTTTAATGCAGTATCTGCCAATCCTTTTCTCGCTCCATGGGTTGAGATAAAGTATTGCAATACGTCCAAGCCTTCTCTGAAATTAGCAGTAATTGGTGTTTCAATAATCGATCCATCCGGCTTTGCCATTAGACCTCTCATCCCAGCCAACTGACGAATCTGAGCTGCGGATCCCCGGGCACCAGAATCAGCCATCATATATATTGAGTTAAAAGAATCTTGTTTTATTTCATTTCCATCTGAATCTACAACAATTTCTGAGCCTAACTTATCCATCATAGCACCAGCTATTTGCTCATTAGTTCTTGTCCAAATATCTACTACTTTATTATATCGTTCCCCATCAGTCACAAGGCCATCGCTAAATTGTTCTTGAATTTCCCTGACATCATTATCAGCAGAACTGAGTATTTCGTTCTTTGAGCTTGGAATAACCATATCGTCTACCCCAATTGATATTCCTGCTGAAGTAGCAAAACGGAACCCTGTATACATCAGTTTATCCGCAAAAATAACTGTTTCTTTCAACCCAAGTATTCTATAAGACGAATTTACGAGATTTGATATTGCTTTTTTTGTCATATCTCGATTAACTAAATCAAAACTTAAGCCTTTTGGAAGAAGTGTTGATAGAAGCGCTCTTCCAATTGTGGTCTCAACGAGTTTAGTTTTTAATTCAAACTCTCCCTCTTCATTCTTTTCATTAATTAATACTCTTACTTTTGCTTTTGTCTGCAGTTCAACAACATTATTCTCATAAGCTCTTCTTGCTTCATCGATGTCAGAAAAGATCATGCCTTCACCTTTACCATTGACTTTAGATCTTGTCATATAATAGAGACCCAGAACGACATCCTGAGAAGGAACAATAATTGGTTCACCATTCGCTGGTGAAAGTATATTATTTGAAGCCATCATGAGTGCTCTTGTTTCTAATTGAGCTTCAATTGATAAAGGAACGTGGACAGCCATCTGATCACCATCAAAGTCAGCATTAAATGCAGTACAGACAAGGGGATGCAGCTGGATTGCTTTTCCTTCAATTAATACAGGCTCAAAGGCTTGTATCCCGAGTCTATGGAGTGTTGGTGCCCTATTTAGCATAACCGGATGTTCCCTAATAACTTCGGCAAGTATATCCCAAACTTCAGAGCCTTCTCTTTCAACAATTCTTTTTGCGGCTTTGATAGTTGTTGCCTCGCCACGCAGTTGGAGTTTTGAATATATAAAAGGCTTGAATAACTCAAGAGCCATTTTTTTTGGTAATCCACATTGATGTAATTTTAGAGTAGGACCCACAACAATAACCGATCTTCCTGAGTAATCTACCCTTTTCCCAAGTAGATTTTGTCTAAATCTACCTTGCTTGCCTTTTATCATATCAGCGAGTGACTTAAGAGGTCTCTTATTAGTGCCTGTAATTGCTCGACCCCTTCTTCCATTGTCTAATAATGCATCGACTGATTCCTGAAGCATACGCTTTTCATTTCTGCATATTATATCTGGAGCATTTAATTCCAACAGACGTCTTAGTCTATTATTTCTATTAATCACTCTTCTGTATAAATCATTCAGATCTGATGTAGCAAATCGACCGCCATCAAGAGGAACAAGTGGACGGAGATCAGGAGGCAATACGGGAAGCACATTGAGTATCATCCATTCAGGTTTATTTCCAGAATTTAAAAATGACTCTAAAAGCTTTAATCGTTTTGTCAGTCTTTTTATCTTAGTTTCGGATTTTGTTGCGGCCATGTCTTCGCGTACCTGCAACATTTCAGTTTGAAGATCGAAAGAGGATAGCAAGGCTGCTACTGCTTCTGCACCCATGGCAGCATCAAATTCATCGCCATATTGCTCAACTGCATCAAGATACATTTCATCTGTCATCAATTGACCTCTCTCAAGTGGTGTCATGCCAGGCTCTACAACTACGAAGGCTTCGAAATACAAAACTCTTTCAATTTCACGAAGAGTCATATCAAGCATCAATCCGATCCTTGATGGCAATGATTTAAGAAACCAAATATGAGCCACAGGAGTAGCAAGATTAATATGGCCCATACGTTCTCTTCGAACCTTTGTTTGAGTAACTTCCACTCCACATTTCTCACAGACTACACCACGGTGCTTTAACCTCTTATATTTACCACATAAACATTCGTAGTCCTTGACTGGTCCAAAAATTTTAGCACAGAATAATCCATCTCTTTCTGGCTTGAAAGTCCTGTAATTGATAGTCTCAGGTTTCTTGACTTCACCGAATGACCATGAGCGCACTTTCTCTGGTGATGTCAGTGAAATTCGAATTGCGTCGAATTCATTTGCAGGGTTTTGATGTCTAAATAAGCTTAATAAATCTTTCATTAGTCAGTTTCCAATTCTATATTTATTCCAAGTGAACGAATCTCTTTTACGAGAACATTGAATGATTCTGGCATTCCAGCATCCATTTCATGTTCTCCATCAACGATATTTTTGTACATTTTTGTCCTTCCTTGAACATCATCTGATTTGACTGTTAACATTTCTTGAAGTGTATACGCTGCACCATATGCCTCGAGAGCCCACACTTCCATCTCGCCAAATCTCTGTCCTCCAAATTGCGCTTTTCCTCCGAGCGGTTGTTGCGTAACTAGACTGTATGGACCTGTTGAACGAGCATGCATCTTATCATCTACTAGATGATTTAGTTTAAGCATATACATATACCCAACTGTTATTGGGCGATCGAAAAGCTCGCCTGTTCTGCCATCACGCAATTCAAATTGCCCTGACTCTGAAAGGTCAGCAATTTTGAGTAGATTCTTAATTTCTTTCTCAGTTGCACCATCAAAAACAGGTGTTGCGGTTGGCATTCCATCTACTAAATTATTTGCAAGCTCAAGAATTTCGGTATCAGAAAATGTATCAAGGTCTTCTTTTCTTCCGCCTGTTGTATTATATATTTTTTCTAGATAAGAGCGTATTGATTTAAGTGTTTCTTGCTCCTTGAGCATTTTATTGATTTTTTTTCCAATACCCTTAGCCGCCATTCCTAAATGTGTTTCTAGCACCTGACCAACATTCATTCGTGATGGCACTCCAAGAGGATTCAGAACAATATCCACAGGTGTCCCGTCTTCCATATAGGGCATATCCTCAACGGGAACTATAGTTGAGATAACACCTTTGTTACCGTGTCTACCTGCCATCTTGTCTCCAGGTTGAATCCTTCTTTTGACGGCCATGTATACTTTTACCATTTTGATTACACCAGGTGCTAAATCATCGCCTGAGGTAATTTTTTCTTTTTTTTCCTTGAATAGTTTTTCAAATTCATCTTGATAAGACTTTAGTCTTTCATCATACCTTTCGAGTTGAAGGTTTGCCTTATCATTCTTCAGTCTTATTTCAAAATAACTCCCTCTATTCAATTCTTTTAGATATGCTGCTGTAATTTTACTGTCTTTCTTCAATCCATTGGGTCCACCCTGTGCCATCTTTCCTATGAGATGTTTTTCTATTCTGAGATAAAGATCATCTTCCATAATTCTTCTAGTATCATCCAAATCTTTCTTAACTTTCTCAAGTTCAGCTTTCTCTATTGAAAGTGCTCTTTCATCTTTATCGACTCCGTCTCTAGTGAAAACCCTAACATCTATTACGGTTCCATCCATTCCAGATGGAACTCTTTGAGATGAATCCTTAACATCTGCGGCTTTTTCACCAAATATTGCTCTAAGTAGTTTTTCCTCTGGAGTCAGTTGTGTTTCACCTTTAGGTGTAATTTTACCTACAAGAATATCGCCGGAATTTACTTCAGCACCAATATAGGCAATGCCTGACTCATCTAGCTTACTCAATGCTGACTCACCAACATTTGGTATATCCGCAGAGATTTCTTCTGGACCTAATTTTGTGTCTCTCGCTATACAAGTCATTTCTTCAATATGAATTGATGTAAAGCGATCTTCTTCAGCTACTCTCTCAGAGATTAATATTGAATCCTCAAAGTTATAGCCATTCCAAGGCATGAAAGCTACCATTAGATTTTGTCCAAGTGCTAACTCACCCAGATTAGTCGATGGACCATCCGCAAGTACATCACCTTTTTTTATCTTATCGTTTGGCTTAACGAGTGGTTTTTGATTTATGCAAGTATTTTGATTAGAGCGTGTGTATTTGATTAAATTATATATATCAACACCCGATCCAGCATCATCGGTTTCACCATCATCAGCACGAACAACAATTCTTGATGCATCAACGGAATCAACCTTACCACTTCTTTTAGCAATAATTGTTACACCAGAATCCTTGGCAACTGTTCCCTCCATTCCGGTTCCAACAAGAGGGGCCTCTGTTCTGAGGGTCGGAACGGACTGTCTTTGCATGTTTGACCCCATTAACGCTCTGTTAGCATCATCATGCTCTAAAAACGGTATAAGGGAGGCAGCAACAGATACGATTTGCCTTGGAGATACATCCATATAATTTATGTCTGCTGGATTAGCTAGTGTAAATTCATTTTTATATCGAACTGAAATAAGATCCTCAACGAAACCCCCTTTTTTGTCTAGTTCAGAATTAGCTTGTGCAATTATATATCCACTCTCTTCTATAGCCGAAAGATAATCAATCTCGCTAGTTACCTTTCCTTTAATTACTTTTCGATAAGGAGTTTCAAGAAAACCATAACTATTTGTCCTAGCAAACACAGATAATGAATTTATTAGGCCTATATTTGGTCCTTCTGGTGTTTCAATAGGGCACACTCTTCCGTAATGAGTTGGATGAACATCACGAACCTCAAATCCTGCTCTTTCTCTTGTTAAACCACCTGGGCCGAGTGCTGAAATTCTTCTTTTGTGAGTTACCTCTGATAAAGGATTGTTTTGATCCATGAACTGTGAGAGCTGACTGGAGCCAAAGAACTCTTTAACGGCTGCAGCAACAGGTTTTGCATTTATCATATCCTGAGGTTGTAGATTATCAGCTTCAGCTTGGTTCAGTCTCTCTTTAACAGCTCTTTCGACTCTGACCAATCCTACACGAAATGCATTTTCTGTCATCTCTCCTACACTTCTAATTCTTCTGTTTCCCAAATGATCTATATCATCGACTGTATCCTCACCATTTCTGATGGAGATTAGTTGCATAATTACAGAGAGGATGTCATGTCTATTTAAAATTCTATGATTTTTATTATCATCCTCTCCAACTTTTACTAATTCATTGTATTTATCTTTAGCATGTTGAATTCTTGAGTCAAACTTCATTCTTCCTACATCTGACAAATCATATCTGTCATTATTGAAAAATAAATTCTGAAATAAGTTTTCTGCGGCATCTTTTGTTGGGGGCTCTCCTGGTCTCATCATTCTGTATATTTCAACAAGCGCTTCCATCCTGTCGGATGAAGGATCTATTCGAAGTGTATTGGATATATACGCGCCTCTATCCAAATCATTTACAAACAATACATTTATTTTTTCTATCTTAGTTTCTATGAGTTTTTGTATTAATTCAGATGTCAATATCTCGTTTGCTTCAGCTAGCAGTTCGCCAGTTTCTTGATCAATTATATCGTGAGCAAGAATCTTATTATCAAGATAATCAATGGGAACCACTATATCTTTTGTAGATGATTTTTTTAGCTCATTAACATGTCTAGCGGTAATTCTTTTTCCTCTTTCTACAATAATTTTTCTACCAATTTTTATATCAAATGAGGCAGTCTCACCCCTCAATCTCTCTGCTACCAACTCCATTTTTATAGATTTTTTACTCAGATAAAATTCATTCGTCTCAAAAAACAAATCAAGCATTTCTGCATTTGATAAGCCAAGCGCTCTCATAATTATTGTTACAGGTAGCTTTCTTCTTCTGTCTATTCTGGCAAAAAGTGAATCTTTTGCATCAAACTCAAAATCTAGCCATGAGCCTCGGTAAGGAATTACTCTTGCTGAAAAGAGGAGTTTACCTGAGGAATGTGATTTTCCTTTATCGTGATCAAAAAATACACCAGGCGACCTATGAAGCTGAGAAACGATTACTCTCTCTGTTCCATTTATAACGAAGGTTCCATTATCTGTCATCAAGGGCATCTCACCAAGATAAACTTCTTGTTCCCTAACCTCCTTGACTGGTTTTTCTTTAGTGTTGGCATCTTTGTCATATATGACAAGCGCAACCTTGACTCGCATTGGAGCTGCGTATGTTTGACCTCTCAATTTACACTCATGCACATCAAATACCGGCTTGCCCAAGCGATAACTTATGTATTCCAGAGCTGCGTTACCTGAATAACTTATAATCGGAAAGACGGTCTTAAAGGCAGCGTTCAATCCAGTATCTTCCCTATTATTATCAGTGACACCATGTTGGAGAAATTTATTATAAGAATCTATTTGAATAGATAATAGATATGGAATATCCAGAGTTGTTGGTTGTTTTCCGAAATCTTTTCGTATTCTTTTTTTCTCAGTGAATGAGTAAGCCATTATTTTTGCACCTTGGTTAAAATTTCATTTTGATGTCTAAAAATCACTTCTAAACATATTTCTTTTAGCAAAAAACGCAGATAGCTTATTAAATCTATCTGCGTTTTATCACCGTCATTATTTTAGCTCTACAGTAGCTCCCGCTTCTTCGAGTTGTTTCTTAGCTTCCTCAGCTTCATCTTTTGATACCCCTTCCTTGAGTGTCGATGGAGCGCCCTCTACAGCATCTTTTGCTTCTTTTAGACCTAATCCTGTGATAGCTCTCACAGCTTTAATCGCAGCCACCTTATTATCACCGAATCCAGACAGAACAACATCGAATTCATCTTTCTCAGCTGCAGCTTCTGAATCACTTGAAGCAGCTGCTCCTGCTACTGCAGCAACTGGCGCTGCGGCTGAAACGCCCCATTCTTCTTCAAGCATCTTTACCAACTCCACAACTTCCATTATGGATTTTGAGCTTAGCTCTTTTAATAAATCTTCATTTGACATACTCATGTCTATTTACCTCTCTTTAAATTTTAAATGTTTATCTAACTATGTTTATAAAATTACTCTTAACTTCTAATTCAACCTTTACCTCTTGCTGACATTGTTCTTGATAGCATTGAGGCTGGCTCATTCAGTGTCCTAAGAAGCTGTGTCGCAGGTGAAACAAGAATTCCAAGTAGCATTGCTCTTGCTTGATCTTGAGTGGGTAATTCTGCCAATTTAGAAATATCAGTTGCAGGTAATAACTCTCCATCAAGAACCAATGAAATAGCTTTTAATTCTTCGTGCTCCTTAGAAAACTTCTTAACCACTCTCGCGGCAGCTCCAGGGTCATCTTTAGTGAATGCGAGCATAATAGGACCTTTGAGAGATGCTTCTAGGCATTCAAACTCTGTTCCCTTTATTGCTAAGCGTGCCAATGTGTTCTTTACAACACGCATATAAACCCCAGCATTACGAGCTTCTACACGGAGTTCAGACATATCAGCGACACTGAGCCCTCTATACTCTGCTGCTACAGCAGAAATAGATTCTTCTGCAACAGCATTCACTTCTTTGACAAGTAATTTTTTGTCTTCAAGTTTTAACGCCATTAGTTTCCCCTGGCTTTTTCAGTCACAAAACGAACAGATGTCAATCTGTTCCCCATTTTTTGATATAAACCATTATTTAAAAACTGAATTTATACCAATCGAGATAGCGACTATCTAAACCAGCTAGATAACACCATCTGCGTAGGAAATTAAGATGAAATTTCATCACCTACGGTCTTCGATTTTTCCAAATTTTACATCAGTAAGATTTGGATTTTTTTGCAACAACAAAGAGTTGTTACGAAAAAACTACATTCAGACCAAGCTTGCTTGGTCTACTTTTATACCTGGCCCCATTGTTGATGACATGGATACTTTTTTTAAATACACCCCTTTTGCTGATGCTGGTTTTGCTTTCTTTAAGTCAGTCAAAAGCGTATTAAGATTTTCTTGTAATTTTTGGGCCTCAAAACCTGAGGTGCCAATTGAACAATGGATTATTCCGGCCTTATCTGTCCTGTATCTAACCTGACCACCTTTTGCATTTTTCACTGCAGTCTCAACATCAGGGGTAACAGTTCCCACCTTCGGATTGGGCATTAGTCCTCTGGGTCCAAGAATTTGTCCTAACTGACCAACAACTCTCATTGCATCAGGAGTAGCAATTAGTACTTCAAAATTCATTTCGCCAGCTTTGATTTTTTCAGCTAAATCATCAAATCCAACGATATCGGCTCCAGCTAATTTTGCTTTTTCTGCATTTTCACCTTGAGCAAAAACAGCAACTCTTATTGATTTACCTGTACCGTT
>CEQY01396375.1_pt1 | contig 14692 bp, 13 predicted proteins | sample 361391 | NCBI WGS metagenome assembly CEQY01 (sample SAMEA2621075, study PRJEB7988) | marine metagenome | isolation source: saline water (ENVO:00002010), including | reverse complement strand
CCGGGGAATTGACCTCGGTATACTTGCCTCAAAAGAACTCGAGTTCTTAGGTGACAAAATCTATCGAGATAAAGTTTTTAGTCGTGGGGTTTTAGAGCTACGTTTGCAGTGGGAGGATAAGAAACTTTGCTTTCTCCTCACTCACCTTAAGTCAAAACTTGATAAAGAAAAAAAAGACTTTGAGGGACGAACTAAAAGAAAGGAAGAGGTCTCTGCAATTATCAAGATCGCTCAGCGACGTAAAAAACAAGATCACAATGTCATTGTTTGTGGAGATCTCAATGGAGTAATATACGAAGATCAAACTGAGCCTGAGCTCCATGATTTTGCCAAATATTTGGGGCTTAAAGATGCACTTGAATGGCTGAAAACCCCAGTTTTTGAACGCTCTACCTACCTTTATTATAATCAAAAAAACGATATGTTCCCCATGCAGCTAGACTATGTTCTTTTAGACGCAGAGATCGCAAAACTTCTCGATGAAGAAACTTGTGTGGTGAATTTTGAGGGAAAGCCTAGATCCAATTTTCCAAAGAGTTTAGCGGAAAAAAGAATGCATCCTAGTGATCACTACCCTCTTGTAGTAAAATTGAAGAGTTCATAATTTAGAAAAGGAAACACTATGATGAAGTTATTATTATTGTCGCTATTTACATTATCTCTCCAAGCTTTTGCAGATGGAAAGGCACTCGATATAACAGTCAATCTAACTCCCGCAGGTTCGTTTCAAGTTCAAGCTGATAAGGTAAAAGGGAAAGTTCAAAAAAGCGGCGATGTCTATATGGCCAAGAAATTATGGGTCAAGGCCAGGGATCTAGAGACAGGGATCGAGCTGAGAGACGATCATATGCGTAAAAGAATCGAAGCCGACAAACATAAGAATATTATCGTCTCCGATGTTAAAGCAAAAGGCGGCAAAGGTATTGGTAAAATCACAATTAAGGGAATTACCAAGAAAATAGGCTTTATCTACAAAGTCAGTGGGAGTAAGATGCTGGCAAAATTTAAGCTCAATTTATCCGATTTTAAGGTTAAAGACCTAAAATATTTGGGTGTTGGAGCCAAAGATGAAGTGCTAGTCAGTGCTGAGGTTGCTGTAAAGTAGACAAATTTGCTTAACTCCAGCTTTTCAGTATAATAGGGCAAAAATGGTTTAAAGGAGACCTAGTGGCAGAGTCAAAAAAGAACAAAGAAAATTTTAAAATTAGTATTGGAGATGGCTTTCCGGTGGAAAAAGCGCTCAGAAAGTTCAAGAGACTCTGTGATTCCTACGGTATTACTAAAACCTATAAAGCCCGCCAGGCGTATCAAAAGCCTTCTATCAAGGCTAAAGAAAAGCGTGAGGCTGCTGAGAAGAGACGTAGAAAAACCAACTCTAAGAACTCTCGTTATAGAGCTAAAATCTAACATTAACTTGCAATAATATTTTCAATAAATACACGGGGACCTAAGTCCCCGTTTTTATTTACATCTACTGCTGTAATTTTTTCAGATCCCTCTTATCACAAGCTCCTAGAGCTGGTTTAGTCCTATTTAAGGGGAAATTAATGAAAAAAACTTTATGTATGTTGATGTTAGTTACAAGCGCAATTGCAAGTGAGGGGCAAGCTGCAGAATGCAGAGATGCAGTAGTCGCAGGGTTTGCGGCCCTAGACCAGTCTATTGAGAGAGAGTCATTTAGTACGGGAAGTTTCGATCAGTTTGAATTGTCACCAGAACAATACAATGCTCTGACTCCAGCGGAGCAAGTAGAGATTTATCAAAAGATAAAACCTCTACCGGTGATGGTTCAAGAAACGATAGATCTTCTAAACGGAAACATCGGGCAAGTCGCAGGAACGATTTATGAATTCTTCCTAATAGACGAGCTAGCGCGTTGGCGTGAAGCGAGAGATGGGCTTCGTCAATGTGAGATGACCGAATAGTTCTAAAACCTGAAAAGGTATTTGAACTGCAGTGAACTCTCGGTTTCGGTGAAATCGAGAGATTCCGTTTCTTTGGTGATATTACTGACAATATAATTAATTTCAAATGCGTTGAGCACAGCAAAGACTCCGTAGTGAACGGCTTGTCTATTCTCAATGGTATCTCCACTCCCCCCAATATCAGCACCCACTTTAAACCCTGAGTACATGGTGCCTCCCAAAAAAACAATCTGATCATAAAATACACTGGGATAAATTAAAGATTCCTGCTCTAAAACAGCTTGATTATTGCTATCAACGGTAAAAACTAAATCCTCGGCAAAATTGATTAAAAGTCTAAAAGCGACCCGACTAAGAGCTATCCATCGAAAACCAAGCTGAGTATTTGTTATTGAAAAGGCTTCTTCTCCCGCTATAATTTCTTGGGTATTGTCGAAGGAATAATTCTTATTCAAATGATTCATCTGAAACTGAAGACTATTACCCATCATATAAGCAAAGTGTACACCATAGTGAAAATTGGTATTTGATACCAGCTTCCCTTCCTCTTCAGTAACCTTATCTACTCCTGTCATTTCTTTCGAAAGAAGCGCCCCTGAAAATCCAAATCGGTATTTCTGAGCAAAGCACAAGGTGGGAAATAATAATGTTATTGCGAGCCAAACCTTCACAATCAAATATTAAAACAATTCTTAATAAAAAAAAAGGCGGCCAACCAGACCGCCTACTAAATTAATCAATACTTTAGATAAATTAATTGAGTTCAAGCATTTGCTTTTTCTTATGCATTCGATAAAGCATACTGTTAATTTTCCTCTCCTGTCTTCTACTTGGTTCTGGAGAAGAATAGTCAAGTGAGGACTGAGCCTGTCTCGCAAAAATATTTGGAATACTCACGTTAATAACACCTGATAGATCCGCCACTAATGCAAAACCATTTTTACCAGCTTCAGCAGATGTATAAACTCCAGCTGCCCCCAAAATATTATTATTATTAAAGATTGGCATTAAAGCCGTTGTTCCTACCTTTGAACCAATGGCATCGAAAGTTTTAATGGGAACAGCAACACCAATCGCCTGGGCTCCATCTAAAAGACTTAAATAAATTTGAACTTTGCCCGCTGGAATGACTAAAACAGAATTATCTCCAATGATAGGAAGCATAGACCCATTTGGTAATTGGACTGATGCTAATTCAAGGTTTGCCGCTTCAGATACATTTACATCTAAGACAAGTTGATTTGCTCCATCTGCTGAACTCTGTAAAGTTAATTGCCCAATCTGTTTTCCAACTTTGGGTAATATTATAGGTAAACTAGTAAAGGGAAGTTGAACATTTCCAATGCTTAAATCAGCAGATAAAGACACTAATACGTCATTGTCTTGCTGAGAAGTTGAGACTTTAACATTTTTAACCATGGGGGCCTGTGACCCACACGAAACAAAACTCACTAATACTGTCAAAAGAACAAACGCTTTTAATAAGGGTGTTTTAGTCATAAATTTTCCTATGATAAATTTGAAAAAAGCACCAAAGACACAAACGTACAACTAAGAACCTACGTACAACAAATTGATGATTTTGAGATAGAAGTAACAATGAAGTGCTACGCGTTAATGATAACAGGTTTTACAAAGGATTCAATAGAGATTTAAATTAAATTCCAATCTGTCTTTGTTTTTAATAACTTGTATTAAGGACTTTTATGCCATTAAGCTCAAAAATTGATTTTTATTTTGATTTTCTCTCTCCTTTTTCTTTTTTTGCGTGGACAAAACTTCGAAGCTCTCCTCTCATAAGCAATATAGAGCCTCGAGCAGTTCCTATGGGAAAACTATTTTCCTCTCATGGATTTTTAGGCCCGGGTGAAATTCCCGCTAAAAGAGATTACGAACTTAAAAAATGCTTTCGTTATGCAGCTCGAAACAATATTGACTTTCAACCGCCAAGAATTTTTCCCTTTAATCCATTGGCGATTCTCAGAGTGGCAACAAAATATGCCGCTGAAGGGAGCCAAATGGAGATCATTGATCTTATTTTCAATGCTATATGGCAGAAATCAATGGTTCTTGATGATCCAGAGCTAATCTCTGAGTTGATTGAACCCCAATTCGAAGGTACTTGTGAGCGCTCTTTTAGTCGACAGGCCCGTCATGAAATAAGAGAGAATATCCAGTCTGCCCTGGATCATGGCGCTTTTGGAGTTCCAAGCATGGTTTTTCAGGGTGAGCTATTTTGGGGTAATGATGAAATTCCAGCTCTTCTTAGTTTTATTGATGGAAATGACAATTGGAACCGTGAATACTATGATAGCTTGGTGGAAAAAAAGTAGACCTTCCATGGCCAGACGTGCTTCATCCATAAAGTTCTTGGTAGGTCTTTATTATGAAAAAATAATTGGTTGTTGAAAAGAATAACCCTTTTAAAGTAAGTTTTTAAAAGATAGAAAGAGATTTTAGCTATTTATGCCTGCAAAACCTGTCAAAGAGCTGACGAAATGTATTACAGAAGTTATTAGTGAGACCAATGGTATCACTATTATGGATACGCTGGAGTTGGCGAGTACCAGTGAATATGCGTTAGGAAATCCTACAGTAAAAAAATCCATTCAAGAGTTTTTGCGCTTATTAGGGGGATTTCAACAAGACGAAGTTGATATTCAAACATTATTGAATCACCCCGTTTCTGAGGCTTTGAGAAACTTCTTTAAAAAATTTCCCCTCTCATACAAAGAAGAACATATCCATTTAACCGGCTCATTAACGGCAGAGTTCGTTTACCCAAGATTAAAGGCTTTGCTTCAAGGTCCTCACAAAGAGATGTATTGGAAAAAAATTCAAGCAGTCTATGGTGATGTTAAAATAGAATCTGTTGAAGATGTGGATGAGCTTCTACGTTTAAAAGAAGATGAGCAATTTGACCGATACCTCGAAATTTTATTATTACCCAAGCTTATCTTAGTTGATAGAGACGCTCATAGACAGGCGGCTTTTCATATGGCCTCTGAACTCTACCATTCCTATAATGTGGGATCGATCAGACTTAAGTTCACCTTTTCAAGGGCCACAAATGTAGAGACAGAAAAGATACCAGGTCTTGGAAGTCCAAGTGAAGAAGATGTTGTTTTGGGACTTTATGATGGCTTTATGGAGTTTAAACAAAAAGTTCCCTCATTTGAGTTTGTTTTATCACCATGTTTTAGAAAAGAAGCAGATTTTTTTGATGGGACCAAATTTAAGTCTAAGAGAGAACATTTTAATCATCAAATAGATCAAATCCTCAGCATTTTAGAGAGAAACCCTCAGCTTGATCCCTACCTCACAGATGTAGATACCGTTGGAAATGAAAAAGACCTGTATAGGAAGGGTCACTTCCAAGATATGAAGCTTGGATTTAGAAAGCTTCACTATAAAGGATTCTCAATTCGCTCCCACCATGGTGAAACTTGGCATTCTTTGAAAAAAGGCGTTCAAGCAGTGGATAATGCGATGAATATTTGGCATATAGACACGCTTGAGCACGGACTAAGCTTGGGAATCAATCCAAATTTTTACTATCACTCTCTTTATCAACATTGTTTAAAATTAAATGAGCAAGGTAAACCCGTCCCGGCCAACAAGAGAATCTGGAACGAGCTGGATGAGATGGAATGGCGTGAGCATGAACATATCAAGCATAAGCTTTTTTCTGGAGAGAAATTATCTGAAGAAGAAAAAGTTTTGTTTGTAAAAGTTAAATTTCATACAGCACGAGAAGTTGAGCACTACCAACACGATGTTCTTAATAGAATGATTACCAAGGATGTCTCCTTAATTGCTCTTCCTTCTTCAAACAAAAAATTAACGGGAAGCTTTGCTGACTATAAAGATCATCCCTTTTCTTGGTGGGAGAAAAAAGGGGTCAAACTAGGTATAGGAACGGACAATTATATAACCCTCAATACAAATTATATCCAAGAGCTCTTGATTCTTCTTTTTACAGACCCTGAAATGCTCAAAATAACCAAACTTCTAATGGTAGCGACTAAAGAAGAGAGAAGACCCTATATTTCACAACTACTATGGCAAATGAGAGCTAGCGTTTCTTAAGTATAAGACAATGTCGTAGGCTCTAATTTAGTAAGTAGGTGTTGATCACTTTGAAAGATTTCATGCTCAAGATAGAGTTGATTGTGAACTCTTCGATAAGCTGATTCAAATTCTTCGAATTGAGCTTTAAAATTATCTTGGGTAAAGACTCTTGGTTTCCCAATAACAATAGTAATGGTGCCCGGTCTTATATCAAAGAGATGTCTGGACTTAGATGAACAGCGCTCTGAACCTAAAATATATAAGGGTAAAACTCTCTTTTTATGTTCCACTGCATGATAAAAAGCACCTTTTTTAAAGGACAATAAATCTCGTCCTTGTCCCCGAGTACCTTCCATAAAGAAACAAACATTCTCATTTTGTTTTAAACATCTATTTAGGGTAGAGTTCGCATTTGGATCTAATTTTTTCTTAGTAACGGGAATCATCTCGAAGTTTTTCATACATCTTCCCAGAATAGGAATCTTAAAATATTCTTCTTTCGCCAGAAAATGAATTCCACTTGGATAACTTGCCAACATAGCGATCTGATCGAACCACGATCTATGATTTGAAACCATCACAAAATTTTCAGCTAGATCGACTTCATGAGGATTAAGTAATTCAACGTCAAAACCCATGGCCTCAATTGACTTTTTTCCGTAGCGAGTAAGATCAAACTCACTCCCCTTAAAATCTCTCTTTTTTCCTAAATTTTTTAAGCTAGGGATGAGATAGAGGTAGATGAATGTGACCAGGTAGTTTTTGAGCCAGCAATAAGCACCAAAAATATATCCAAATGGGGTCATAAATTGAAAGTTCCTTTATACGGTTGCCCAAATTTTAGCATCCGAAAGTATCTGGACCTATCCAATATGTATAATTTTCAAGATCCAATTCCCTGTTATTTCAATAACTAAGCCATGGGAAAGGAGACTCATCCAAACAATCACCAGACTACTGATAAGCAAATAGCCCTCAGTTAGCTTTTGCAGTGATGAGGTCATTCGCTCGTCCATATTTATCATAAAGACAAGAAGGTACAAATTATAAAATCCTAACACTGAACCTAGAAAGACCTTAAGTTCTGGATAAAAAGGAAAATCTTTGCAAACAAATCTAAAGGCATAAAACTGAGCGGTAAAAGCTAACATGGGTAAAAGCGTCGCTCCCCTAGTCCCAAGTACCATAGAGTAAGTTTCATAAGCAGTTTCTTGACTAGGGACTCGAATCTTTCTTGCAGTTTCCCAGCCAAATGATGACATCCAAAAAGCAAAACTCAAAGAAAAAGCCTCTAAACTCCAAATACTTAAATTTTCCTGCTTATTGAAAATAGAAACTGTGTATAACATCGCAACAAAGATTAAAGGATTATGGGTGACGAGTGCAAGAATCAAACTTTTAGAGATGATTTGGGGAATAAAAAAATAATGATAAAAAAGGAATAGATACAATAGCAAAACAGAAAAGAGGATTAAATTTCCTCCCCAAATGAGGTTCATCACAACAAAGACGGCAATCAAAAAAAGCATGAGATAATAAACATCCCGATAAAAAACTTTGCCAGAAGGAAGACATCTCTCGGGAAAATGCATTCTGTCAGCCTCCCTATCCTTCAACTCATCCCCAAGTCTCATTATCATAGTCAAAAGAAACATGCTTAAGGCTGCATTAATTAAATAAGGCGAAGTTAAGTTCAAATCTAAGTTATATAGTCTGGCCCATATGAGGTAGAGTCCTAGAACTCCCATAATAGAGCTTAAGAATCCTGCTAGTAGAGGATAACGTTCTTTAAAAAAGATATTCAATCTAGAAAGATAAGCCATCATGACAAGATCCTAACAGTTCCAGTAAAGGCATCTAATTCTATTTTATCACCGGTCTTGATAAGCTCTGTTGCGCCTGCAACTCCTACGATAGTAGGAACACCTAACTCTCTTCCTATGATAGCCGTATGGGACAATAAACTACCTTTTTCAACCAGAAGTCCCTTAGAATTTGCCATAAGAAAAACCCAGCCAGGGTCGGTCATCCTTGCAACAAGTATCTTCCCTTTAACTTTTGAAGCATCTAGGTCTTTATCTGTAATCTCAGTAATAACTAAAGCCTCTGCAGTCACCTTTCCAGCCGCACATCCAACTCCTTTTAACTCCTGAGTGGATTCGGTATTGGATTTAAGTTCGCTAAGGATTCCCTGTCTAAAAGTATATCGATTAAAAACTTCAACTTGTTTATACTGATAGAAGAGCTGTTTTTTATGCATGACTATGCTTTTTAGATCAAAATCAAAGCTCAGCCCTGAGTAGAACTGATAGAGATCTTCCTTATCAAGGTAGTAGATATCTCTAGGGGAATCAAGTGCTTCCAGGGCAGCAAGTTTACTACCAAGATTATTAGTCATTCTTCTTAAAACACCATACGCTCTCGTCCTATTAAGCCTGAAGTTTTCACGATAATTGATGCTTCTCTTTGCCAGGTATAGACACAGATTAAAAATGGGCCTTTTAATAAATCCCTTAAAATAGACATGATCATCATGATTACTTTGAGTGAGGTCTAAGACTTTATCATAGCTAAGTATGAGTTTAATAAGGTCTTCTGGACGCTCCCTAAAGGTAAGAGTCTCAAGTTTTAATTCATTTAAACCTCTATCACCGAATTTTGAAATATGCTCTTTGAATAGCTCAATAAATTCCTTTCCTCCTTCAAGAGAAGAAAGAACCTCTAAGGGAATTTTGGGTGAGACGTTGATAGCCATTAAAGCTTTTTCTAACTCTGGATATTTAAGCTTTAGCTCAACTAGTTTATTGATGGAAACTAGTGGCTTAACCGAATCCATAACATCCTGACCTAAAAGCAGTTGATTAAAGCTTTGATCCGGGTCTTGGCCTGACCATTTTTTTATCAACTCTTTAGTGAAACTTGTGAATGTAAAGGCAAATATATCGTTTATCAAAGTGAATTCAGAATTTTCAAAGATCTTGGCTTTAAAAGCTTCCAGTTCATTGATAGCCTCAACCGGAGTAAGTTCTTTGCTTCTGCCTTCCTGGCTCCAAAAATCCTCAAAAGCCTCATGTTGTGATCGATCGAGCTTCTTTAGTATGGGTCCTAAAAAAACAAGATAATAAGTTATTCGGCTAAAGACGATCATCGCTCTTAAAACTTCATTGAGATGATTTTTGGTATTTTTGGTTTCTACAGTCTTTACCCCAAGACTTTCTTCCCACGCTTTAACATACCTTTGTGTAAAAGGAATAAGTCGCATCATAGAAGACCAATGGGTTAAATTCAAATAGACCCTTCCCCTGTACAATCCCAATAAGGAAGCAAAAAGAAAATTATTTTGGTTCACTTTCTCTCGCCCAAAACCAAGTCGAAGACAAGTCCTCTTAAAAGCAATTCGATAAATATCTTTTACTTGGCCAAGAGTCCAAGGTGTATTCACACCAGGGAAACTTTCAACAATATTACTATTATCAAAAAGAAAATCTAATTTATTGGTACCTTTTAGAAGTGTTGTAATGGGCCTTGTTTGTGTAATAAATAACTCACCCGAAGTGCTGATACACCACTCAATATCTTGTTCACAATTAAGAGTCTTTTCAAGTCTCAGACCTTGAGCCACTAGGTTCATAATTTGTGAACGATTGAGAACACTGACGAGGCTTTTGGCGGGTTCTACGTCGACAAGACATGTGCCCTGAGCTGATTTATTAGGTACGACCATTTTCGTTTTTTTGCCATGCAGATGATCGATAATGCTCTTCTGAGATTTAGAATATAAATAAGTGTCTACTTCAACTTGGTCACTTACAACACCTTCTCCTAAACCATAGCCAGCATTAATAACAATTTGATCGAGGTAGCCTTCGTTTAAAAGCGGGTGTGCCGTAAACATCACTCCTGAGCTTTCAACTTCAACCATATCTTGGATGATAACTCCTACTGCCGGAGTCGAATGTATTTCATTTAGTATACGATATTGGATATTTCTTTCGGAAAAAATTGAGGCCCAGACTTTTTTTATGGCCTCTGTTATTTCATCTATCCCCCTACAATTCAGAAATGAATCCAGCTGTCCTGCAAAGGAGTTTATTTGTCCATCTTCGTCTTTGGCTGAGGATCTCACTGAGTAAGATTTTTCTTTTGAAATTCTCTTTTGAATTAATTCGACAAATGAGCTCTCCAGATTTCTTTGTAAAAATAAATTTTCGATATTTTTGGCACAGTTTTTAAGAGAGTCCAAGTCTTTTAAGGATACTAATTGAATCTCATTTAGAATGCTTTTCTCTAGTTCACGATAATGAACTTCGAAGTAATGCGAAGGTATCGCAAACCAATGAGGAACTCTAATATTTGCCTGCTCAATCAAAAACAGATTAAAAGCTTTGCCCCCGACGGAATCTAGTTTTGACACATGAGAATTTGAGTCCATAAATTCGCTCATAATTTATTGTAGAAGAGAAAGATTGCGAATGTTAACCTTTTTTCTCGATTGGTTTTTTTCTATTGGGGTATAAAGTACGACAAATGGGGCAAACCAACCCTTTACAGCCTCTTGCAGTACAGTATTCCCGCCCATAAAAGATAATTTGCAGATGGAGCTTATTCCATGACTCTTTAGGAAAAAGTCTTTTTAGATCCTTTTCCGTTTGCTCAACATTTTTACCATTTGTTAGTTTCCAGTTTTGCGCCAGTCTGTGAATATGGGTATCAATGGGAAAGGCTGGATGTCCAAATGCTTGGGACATCACGACTCCGGCTGTTTTATGTCCTACACCAGGTAGTTTCTCTAGCTCCTCAAAGCTCTCTGGAACTTTTCCCTCATGCTTTTCAATAATGATTTTTGAAAGCTCCCAAATGGCCTTTGACTTTCTAGGACTCAAACCACAGGGTTTTATAATTTCTCGTATTTCATCTACGGAGAGCTTAATCATTTTTTGAGGAGTATTGGCCTTTTTAAAGAGTTTCGGCGTAATTTGATTGACTCTTTCATCGGTACATTGAGCTGAAAGTAAAACTGCAATCAATAAGGTATAGGCACTTGTATGATCGAGTGGAACCGGTGTTTCTGGATAGTACTTTTCAAGTTCCTGCTGAATATATTGTGCCCTTAACTTTTTAGAAGTTGTGTAGTCAATCACGAAAAATCTCCTGAGAGAGTTTATCCAGTTCATTTAAAATATCAGTTTGTCCCTTATATATTCTCTCTAGATTGTCTTTTAAATTTAAACTTTCAATTTTGGTGTCTAATTGCTCCATTAATAATTCTTTCAACCAAATCTGAAGTTGAGTTTTTCGACTTTCTAAGTTGTATTGCTTAAAAAATTTATCAATAACAGATTCGGTTTCTTCAAAGCCTGTCTTCTCTAGACTTGAGCAGGCTAGAACAGGTGTCTGCCAAGAGCGATCATTTTGAAGGATGGCAAGTGAGCGTTTAAAATCATGTTGAGCAATTTTAGCAAGCTTTTGATTCTCTCCATCTGCTTTATGTATCAAAACTAAATCACTTACTTCAAGAATTCCTCTTTTTATTCCTTGCAACTCATCTCCAGAGCCTGGCTGCATGAGTAGGATAAAAAAATCTACTAAATGAGAAACACTCAATTCACTCTGTCCCACTCCTACAGTTTCAATAAAAATAAAGTCAAATCCAAAGGCATCACAAAGTAGCATGGCCTCACGAGTCTTTGCAGCAATTCCTCCTAAGGTCTCACCATTGGGAGAGGGTCTAATAAAGGCATCTTTATGCGCCGACAGTTGAGTCATTCTGGTTTTATCTCCCAAAATCGACCCTCCCGTTCTCTGACTAGTAGGATCTATAGCTAGAACGGCTAGCTTTTGATCTTTCCCTATTAAATACATCCCGAAGCTTTCAATAAATGTGCTTTTACCAACGCCAGGAGTTCCTGAGATTGCAATTCTTTTAGCCCTTCCTGTTAGAGGATAAATCAGTTTCAGTAATTCTCTGGCCTCTTTTTGATGGTCAGGGTTTCGTGACTCAATAAGAGTGATCCCTTGAGAGAGAGAAGTTATATCTCCTTTCTTAATTCCAGAAAAAAGTTCTTGAGCCTTTCTCACTATTTATAACCGTTCAATTTTTGAATTAAATCCAATGCTGCATCCGGAATAACTGTACCTGGTCCAAAAACAGCGGCGACTCCCATTTCCATTAGAGTGGGATAATCTTGGGGAGGAATAACTCCACCTACAACGATAAGAATATCTTCTCGCTTATATTTTTTAAGCTCGGCTTTAAGTTTGGGAACCAAAGTAAGGTGTCCGGCTGCAAGGGAACTCACTCCAATTATATGCACATCATTTTCGACAGCTTGCTTGGCGGATTCTTCAGGCGTTTGAAAAAGAGGGCCGATATCAACATCAAACCCCAGATCAGCAAAAGCTGTTGCAATAACTTTTTGCCCTCTATCGTGACCATCTTGTCCCATTTTAGCCAGTAGGATTCGAGGGCGCCTACCTTGAATTTTCTCAAAAGTTTTAAGGTTTTCAGTTAACTCTTTCATTTGAGGATAATCTCCAAAATTTTGTTTATAGACATTGCTTATGGCCTTAATCTCAGCTTGATGTCGACCGTATACCTGCTCAAGAGCGTAGCTTATCTCTCCCACTGTAGCTTTTGCCCGGGCTGCCTCTATCGCAAGTTCTAGTAAATTTCCCTCGCCTGACTTTGCTGCCAATGACAACTGGTTTAAACAATGGCTTAAGACTTTATCGTCTCTTTCACGCTTTAATTTTGCTAATCGTTGAATTTGAGAGGCTCTGACTTGAACATTTTCAACTTTAAGGACAGGAATATCTTCTTCACCATCAAATTTATATTTATTGATTCCTACTAGTGTTTGTTTTCCTGAGTCAATTCTTGCCTGAGTCTTAGCAGCAGCCTCTTCGATTCGCATTTTAGGTATACCGGCATTGATAGCTTCCGCCATTCCTCCATAGCTCTCAATTTCTTCAATATGTTTCCAAGCCTTTTTCATCAATTGATCAGTCAATTTTTCAACATAAAAACTTCCGGCCCAAGGATCGATAACTCTGGTGGTATCTGTCTCATTTTGAAGAAAGACCTGAGTATTTCTTGCTATTCTTGCGCTATAGTCGGTAGGTAGAGCAAGTGCCTCATCAAGAGAGTTTGTATGTAAGGACTGTGTATGTCCATGAGTCGCGGCCATAGCCTCAACACAGGTTCTTGTCACATTATTGTAAATATCAGTCGCAGTTAAAGACCAACCAGAAGTTTGACTATGAGTCCTTAGGCTTTGAGATTTCTGATTCTTTGGATTAAATTTCCCAACAATTTCAGACCACATGAGTCTAGCAGCTCGCATTTTAGCTACTTCCGTATAGTAGTTCATCCCTATCGCCCAAAAAAATGACAACCTTGGTGCGAAGGCATCGATATCAAGACCAGCGGCAATCCCCGTTTTAATATACTCCAAACCATCAGCAAGAGTATAGGCTAGTTCTAGATCTGCCGTGGCTCCCGCTTCTTGCATATGGTAGCCGGAAATCGATATAGAGTTAAATTTGGGCATATTTTGAGAAGTGTATTCAAAAATATCGGCGATAATTTTCATCGAGGATTTTGGTGGGTATATATAGGTATTTCGAACCATAAACTCTTTCAAAATATCGTTTTGAATTGTGCCACTTAATTTTTCAGGGGAAACTCCTTGCTCTTCTGCTGCCACCACATAGAGCGCCAAAATGGGAAGAACCGCACCATTCATGGTCATGGAAACTGACATTTTGTCTAGTGGAATACCTTCAAAAAGAATTCGCATATCCTCGATAGAGTCTATGGCCACACCTGCCATTCCTACGTCACCTTCGACTCTCGGATGGTCAGAATCGTAACCTCGATGAGTGGCCAAATCGAAAGCAATTGAAAGACCTTTTTGTCCTTTTGAGAGATTTCTTCGATAGAAAGCATTGGATTCTTCAGCGGTCGAAAAACCAGCATATTGCCTAATTGTCCAAGGTCTTGTCATATACATGCTTGCATAAGGCCCTCCCAAAAAAGGAGGTTGACCAGCTTTATGGCCCAAGTGTTTTAAAGACTTGTCCTCTTGATAGCGAGAGAAAACTTCAATCCCCTCGGGTATCACTCCCCTAGATTCAGCCTCGTGCTGAGTTGATTTACGTTTAAACTCTAAATCATTCCAATTCATAGTAACTCCTTAACCTCGGGAAGAGTGTCACTTAAAAAGTCTATTAAATTTAAGCCTTGATAAAGATTGTGACATTGAGGTATTTTTACTTCCCTTGAAACGATGAAAACCGGTCTCCCATGGGCCTTAAATTTCTCTATAATTTGCGGATAATCAGCATCACGAGCGCAAAGAATGATAAAGCTTTCGTCTCCTGCTTCTATGTCGAAATCTTTTCTATGAACGTGATGAACTTCTTTTCCTGTTACTTCAAAGAAGTTTTTAGCAAAATTAACTCTATCAAAAACTTGATTCAACTCTCCAAAACTATAGAGAATCGGACTCAAAGTTTTCCTCTGAAGTGCTTCCCTTAATTTTTCTATTCTCGCCACTGCTCGACGAACGGGAAATTTTTCAGGTGTTTTCCAATTTTCTTTAAGTGCCGTGAATTCACTCGGGTCAGAATAATTATTAACTCCCACAATAATTGTTTTTCTCGTTTCCACTTTCTCTCTTTTTATGAGAAACAAT
>CEQY01201740.1_pt1 | contig 14705 bp, 14 predicted proteins | sample 361391 | NCBI WGS metagenome assembly CEQY01 (sample SAMEA2621075, study PRJEB7988) | marine metagenome | isolation source: saline water (ENVO:00002010), including | reverse complement strand
ATTATTATCCCCATTATGATCTCACTGGCGGGAAGTCTGAATATCTCACCTTTTTTCTTTTCCATGGGAGTGGCGATGGCCTGTTCTCTGGCTTTTATGTTGCCAGTGGCGACTCCACCCAATGCCATAGTTTATGGAACTGAAAAAGTCTCAAAAGTGGATATGGCGAAATTAGGTTTTGGGCTCAATCTTATTTTTACCCTGGCCTTGGCCCTCGTTGTTTACTCTTATCAAAAAATTTTAAATTAAATTTTGATAATAAGATCTTTTAATTCAAATCGGGACTTGGCTAGCTTAGTGTATTTATCTTCTTCTGAACGATAACCTATGGGGCATACGACCATTGCATTGAGACCTCTTTCATCAAGACCTAAAATTCGATTATATTCTTTGGGCTTAAAACCCTCCATGGGACAACTGTCGATATTAAGAAGGGCGCAAGTCAGAAGGAGCTGGCCTAGAGCGATGTAAACTTGATTCTTGGCCCAGCTGTACTGCCAAGTTTCATCTTTACCTACAATATTTTTAACCAGCATATCTTTAAAGCCAGAGACTTCAGCGATATCTTGTCCTCGAGCAGTGACAGTACTATGCATGAAGGCGTCCACGTGTTTTTCATCCACAAGCTTTGGGGCACATAAAACTAATAAGTGAGAAGCTTCTGCGACTTGTTTTTGTCCCCAACTAGCTCCGACTAACTCTTCTCTTATTTTTGAATCCTCGACAATAATAAACTTCCAAGGCTGTAATCCATAACTAGAAGGGGTTAATCTTAATGACTCTAAAATGGTCTCAAGATCTTCATTTTTTATTTTTTTATTTTGGTCAAATTTCTTACAAGCATAACGCCAGTTTAAAGAGTGTAGTATTTTACTATTCATTTAAATCTTTCCTTGTCAGTACTTCCAAAAACTTTTCATCATTTACTAACTTCTCAACGAGATCATTCATACAACTTGCAAGTGTCGGCCCTAGCCTCTCCGTTGCATCTGACATATCACCTGCGGAAGTGTATTCAGTGGTGAACTTTCCACTCCATTGAGTTTTATCTTTTTGTCCATTAAATTCAAGAGTGAGAACACATCTTGCTTTTTCAGGTTCACTTTTCTGAATAACCTCATGAACTTCTAGCTCTAGAATATTTACTTCAAGTAAAACATCCGCATTCGGTACAACGGGAATATTACGCGAGCGAAAGGCAGACTCTAAATAGTCTTTGACCACTAAACTCGTTTGTCCAGAGAGATAAACCGGTGTTTTTTTGTACTCCACCCCTGTATAGGCGTATCCAATATCATTTTTTGAACGTAGATCTGCCACCGAATTGATAGAGACAGAATAACTTTTCATATTCACTTTGGTGACTTGGGAAGATTCCTTATAAGGGAGTAATTCTTTTTGTTTTAATATATAGGAATCTGCGGCACAGCCAACAAGCATGATTAAAACTAAAAATTTCATTAGGCCTTCTTTTGTGATTTATTTTTTGGATTATTATCATTGATATTGAGTTCAATTTGCACTTCATTTAAGTCAGGAGCATTTTTATTGGCTCTCCCCTTCTCTTCCCAGGCTTTAAACTTATTCAAATCTTCTTTGATCAGACTGAGCACCCAATTGAGAACAGCGACATCATCGACAAATCCCAGTCCCAAAACAAAATCTGGTACGAAGTCAGTAGGAGTGACGAAATAGATAATTGCCACAATGGTATAGAGAATGGTTTGAGTTCCCACATCAGTGTATTTTCTAGAAACCCAGAGCCGCGCCATTCTAATCAATGCTTTAAGGTCATCAACATAGACCCCAATGGATTCAATCACATTTTTTTTGGTGATTTTTTCGGCCGCTTTTTCTAACTTAAATTTCAAACCTTGGGGATTTTCCATAAGGTCACTGGCGATCCTTACAAATCTAGTTTTTACGTATTTGCTTAAACGTGAGTTCATTATGCTTTAATCCTCTGATTGAGGGGTCATTCTAACAGAGGTCATAAAAGATGAAAATGAATATTTCAGCTGTGATTATAAGTGTTTACGCTCTATTTCTAATAAAGTTTGCTTCACCTTAAGCCCTGCAGCATAACCCACCAAAGAACCATCACTTCCAATGACTCTATGGCAGGGAATAAAGACTGGAAGAGGGTTTTTGTTATTAGCTCCGGCGACAGCTCGAGTGTAATTTGGCCCAGAGATCTTCATCGCCTCTTCTTTATAAGTGACGGTCTGACCATATTGAATGTCTATTAAATATTTCCAGCATTTTTTTTGAAATTCAGTCCCCGTCGGATTGAGGGGCAAATTGAATTGTTTTATCTCTCCCGCAAAATATTGTTGCAATTGCTTTTCAGCTAAATCTAAAAGTGGCGAAGCATCATTTTTTCGTGAAGCTTTGAACTCGCAACGAATCAATGCTTGATCATCGGCCACTAAAGTAAGATTTCCAATGATTGATTTGATTCCTCTTCTATATAATGCCATACTGAGCCCTAAAAAACGGAGATATAATGAGTTTTAATAATACCCAGCCACCACCAGAAGTGCAAAAGATACTTGAAGCCTTAGAGAAAATGAAAGGATCTGTTCTTAGTTTTATTCTTCCCATTGCAGTCGCTCTTGGAATTTATACCAGTGTGTATAAGGTCGGGCCAGAAGAAGAAGCCGTTGTGCTTCGTTTGGGAAAGTATGTGAACACCAAAGGTCCAGGCCTTCACTTCAAACTTCCTTTTGGTATAGATCATGTGGATAAAGTGAATGTCAAAGCCCTTTATGAAGAGCAGTTTGGATTTCAAACTTATTCAAGAAATTCTCGCAGCTCAATTCTCTCCTCACGCTATAAAGAAATTGATAGAAATATAAATTACGAAGCACTTATGCTCACCGGGGACTTAAATGTCGCTGAGGTAAAATGGGTTGTGCAATTTAATATTTCAGATCCCTTTAAATTTAAATATCAAGCCCAAGACCCCATTATCAATGTGCGGGATGTTTCCGAATCTATTATGAGAAGAGTTGTGGGAGATAGAACGGTAACTGAAGTACTCACCACTGGACGGGTTGAGATATCGAATCAAGCCAGAGAATTAATGCAAGAAGTTCTTGATAAATATGATATCGGGATTAGAATTGCAGGGATCAAGCTGCAAGATGTGAATCCTCCTAAGTCAGTACAAGCTTCTTTTAACGAAGTAAACTCGGCGAAACAAGAACAAGAAAAAATGATTAATGAAGCTGAAACTGAATATAACCGAATTATTCCAGAAGCTAAGGGTAAGGCCAAAAAACTAATTTCCGAGGCTCAAGGTTACGCCAAAGCGATCATCAACAGAGCCGAAGGGGACGCAGATAAATTTAAAGCCATTGCTCGTGAATATAGAAAAGCTCCGGCCATAACTAAGAAAAGAATTTATCTTGAAACAATGGAGAATATTTTTTCTCGCATGGAAAATGTCACCATTGTAGATGATAAAGTGAAAGGCTTACTGCCTGTATTTGGAGGAGGTCTTCGTGAAAAATAAATCAGCCATACTACTCATTGTTTTATTTATATGTCTTCTGGTGGTCAAACAAAGTTTTTATATTCTCACTGAAGCCGAGCAGGCCATCATCACTCAATTTGGTCGACCTGTGAGCAAAAACATTACTGGTGCGGGGATGCATTTTAAATTGCCTTGGCAAACAGTAATCGTGAGAGACAAAAGAATTCTCACGTGGAATGGAAATCCCAATCAGATTCCAACCAAAGATAAAAAATATATCAAAGTCGATACAACTGCCCGGTGGAAAATCGTAGATGTTTTAAAATTCATCCAAACGGTTCGCAACGAAACAGGTGCAGCCTCTAGACTCGATACCATACTCGATGGTGTTACCAGAGATATTATTTCGAATCACAACTTAGTAGAAGCGGTTAGAAATTCAAATGCAATCATTGATTCTATCAAAAAGATGCAAGAAGAGGTTCAGAAGCTACGTGCTCAAGGAGAAGCTGTCGTCGAAGAAGAGTTCTCTGGAGAAATTGAAGAGATCGAAGTCGGACGTGAACAACTTTCAAGCATGATTGTTGACCGAGCGGAACCAGAGTTACAAGAGCTAGGTATTCAACTCATTGATGTGCAGCTAAGAAGAATTAGTTACGAAGAATCAGTTGAGCAAAAAGTCTATGATCGAATGATTTCTGAGCGTAAAAGAATTGCTCAGAAAATTCGCTCTATTGGTAAAGGTGAAAAAGCGCAAATCGAAGGTCGACTCGAAAAAGACAAAGTTGAAATCGAATCTCAGGCTTATAAAGAAGCCCAACAAATTCGAGGTGAAGCAGAAGCCAGATCATTCAAAATCTATGCTGACGCTCTAGGGAGTGATCAAAAATTTTATGATTTTATCCGCTCAATGGAAGCTTATAAAAAAGCAATTAAGCCCGATTCAAAACTTTTGCTTTCATCAGATTCGGATTTTTTAAAATTTCTTAAATAAGCATGAGCCTAAGAAGAAGTTCTCAAGCAAAGAGATGCCCTCAATGCCTTGTGCACCAAGATAACTGCTATTGTTCTCAACTCAAAAAATTAGAGCTGAGAACAAGGGTCAGTCTCGTTATGTATAAAAAAGAAAGATGGCTGCCGAGTAATACTGCCATGCTGGCCCAAAGCTGTTTAGTGAACTCTCAACTCTTTTTAAGAGGGCTCCCCAATGAAAAACTCACGGCTCATTTTTTAGATCAAGAAAACTACCAACCACTCTATCTATACCCAAGTGATGATGCTGAAGAACTCACCACAGATGTTACTAAGAGGTATGATAAACCTATTCATCTCATCGTGCCTGATGGGACCTGGAGACAGACAAAAAACATCCACCAGCGAGAGAAGCTTTTAAGTGATATCCCAAGAGTTAAACTTGCCCAAACACCTCCCACTCGCTACCCCCTACGCAGACAAAAATACGAATTTGGTCTTTGTACTCATGAAGCCATTAGTTATGCTTTGGGAGTGCTAGAAAATAAAAATGTTCAGGATTTAATGCTAGAGAATCTTGATGTTATGGTAGCAGCACATTTAAAAAATCGCCCCATTTTTGAAAAGGAAAAAATTCACAAGGGGTGGTCCGTTAAAAACCAAACAAAAAGGCCTCTCTAAGAGAGGCCTGAAATATTTAAAGACTTTCTTTTAAAACACTTAATTTAATTCTTGTTCTATCCCCAGCTCGGTAGCATCTATCTACCTGAGGTACAGAATACATAAGAAATTTATCTTCTACACCTTCTACAATTTCTGAATAGAGATGACAGTCTGATCTCTTTCTTATTTCTTCATGAGAGACTGCTGCGATAATATTTCCATCAACATCCTCACTAAGAGCCGTAAAACTTGCTCTTACAAATGCGTCAGTACTCATCCCCCAACGATCTAATCCACCAGAACATCTCACTCGAATATTTTTTGCTCCTAACTGAAGAAGAACATCTTCCACCTTATCTTCAACTGAATTACAGTTATAATAAACTCTTGAACCGTTTCCAGCGATACTAGAGATGGTAAAGCTTGCATTTTTTTGCTCATAACCAATAGCAAGAGCATTTCCTGCCATAAGAACTAATGTTAAGATAATTGATTTCATAATCTCTCCTTATTAACGATTATGACCCTATCCTAAACAAATAGTTTTTGAATGGCAATCCAGAGCTATTTTACACTGAAGGTAATACCACCATGAACATTTTTTTGTCCAAATTGCTGATAGTTATCAACAGCCACGTAGCCTCCAACTCCCACATTCGCCTTTCTTTGACTGCCAAAATCAACTTGCCATGACTTGTTTGCATCTATTCTAAAAGTTTGGACGGAAGCATTACCTTCGAGTGGATCTCTACGGTAAACGTATGTTCCATAAATACCTCCTTGTAACTCAGAGTCTTCTAGTCCTAATGAAGTACTTAAGTAAGTTTCAGAACTACGAGAGGTTATATAATTAGTATCCATAACCACTCTCGTTCTTGAATTTAAATCTGCTTCAACAAATCCATAAGTCCCCACCCTGGTAATAGTGGGAGTAAAGCCACCTAGGGCTCCAAAACTTCCGGCTTCACCGGCCTCACCTTGTTCTTTGTTATAAGCGCGAGCGAAATTAGTTTGGATATCAGCTCCAACCCCAACTCTCACACCGCTGTCATTATAATAAACAATCTCTCCCCCCACCTCTGCAGCAAAATACCTATCATTAGTGTTTGAAGTCTGGTCTGAATTACTTGCACTACTGATAATATGAGAGATTCCTATATCAAGCTGACCTTTCCCTCTTACTGTTAATTTATGGCCATCTTGTTCAAAAAGCATTTGCTCATCTGTACTTAGATTTGTTTGAGCTCCAAAGAATACAATGTTTTGTTTCAAGTAAATATTTTCTCCAGAGGACGTTGTTCCGATCAGTCTTTCATTGCGAGAAAGTGACATCCCCACAACGGAATGAGTATCAAGAATTCCTAATAGAGAACCCTCTGATGCATAAGATGCCCCAATAGATTGCACCTCATCTCCAGTAGATGTAGAGCCTTGAATACCTCGCAAGCGAATAGACTTTCCAAGATTAACCTGCAATTCATTATACTCTCTTTGATCTTCAATATTGAGAGCTTGTCCCGCAGCAGATGCAGCCATATTCCCCACCTCAGTGTAACGTTGAGCCAGTAGTTTTCCATCAGCATCATAAGTACGAACCGTTAAGCCCCCTTGTACATTTGCTGCAAGCATTGTTTCAGTAAGTCCTGCTTGTTCATCTGTGGTGTACATCTCACTCCAGTTCACGTTATAAGTTGTGCCATCTTCTCCCACGATTCTTACAATTTGATGTCCTCCCCCCACTGTAGAAAAACCTTTAATTCTGATTTTATCTTTATCAAAACCACAGTGAGCAGCAAATTCAGTTTGGGTACTTACAGCATCACGACAAACTCCTGCGGCGACCTCTGCACCTTGAGACTGAGCATAGATGGCATTATATTGCATATCCGAGGAGACAACTGTTCCAGAACTTCCCCCAGCATCCGTTCTATCGTAATCATAAATGGATGAAAGTTTTTTCCCTAAATTAGAGACAAGATAAATTCTTTCTCTCTCATTTAAACCATTACATAACTGAGAGATCGCTTGCATTCTATCGCTATGAGATCCAAACTGAGTGCTCAAGACTCCGTCAAGTGATCGCCCTAGTTCTCGGTAACGATCAGGTCTGTCCATCACATCTTTAAAAACCGGCTCAAAACTCTGCCCAAAACTGAGTTTCATAAAACCACTGATAGAAAGCTCACCATCTGGCTGATTGAGATCAAACTGCATCCCTCGCATGAGACTTCTATTATTTTGAGCGTCCAAACTAGCATAGTTAACTTCTTCAGCTGCATTTTGACATTGGTTTCGATTGAAGTTTGCGAGATCAAAGTTTTGAACTTCGTTATCACTCATATCAATTGTATTGAAAGTGTTGGCAAGAACAACCACATCTTCATCTATTCCGATTTGATTGGCAAAGCAAGCTGTCGATATCAAAAGAGTGCTCACGAGCAGTACTGACAGAAAAAACTTCATAACTATCCCCATTTAGTTAAATATTCTGAACTCACGTACTGCTTTTCAAATATTTTAAGTTGTGTTGATAATTACACATAATAAAAATTAAGAACTACACAAATAAGACTGTAATTACTGATACTTAAGCTATTTTTCCCATCTAAAACAGCTATTTAGCTTGCAAACATTTATTGGCAAAAAAGGTAATATTTACAGTTCATCGGCTCACAACTAGCTAATTCACTCTTTTTTGATAGAGTACGCGGAATTTTAAATTGATGGAGAGGTTATAACGAAACCCTTTATTTTTTAGACACCTAAAAGCTTGTGATTATTTGTTCACATGAGTTAAACAAGAGAAAGAAGTTTAAATTAGAAAATTAAATAATTGTTAGACAAGATAAAAAAAGTGTTTGAGGAGTTAAGCATGAAATTACATTCACTAGTTTTAATAGGTTCCCTATTATCAAGTGCTGTTTTTAGTTACACTGGAAATAACAAACCAAGTTGGGTGTTAGGAGAGAAATACGAATCTAAATTTTCGAATCTACCTAAATCAGCCAAACTATCTGAGGATAACATTCCTTGGGCCAATTCCTTCTGGCCCCATATATATGGGGGTATCGCTTTTCGTTGGAATGATTTCTATCAAACACCGAGTTTTGCTCCCCTACATGTTCAAATTTCAAACATCAAAGATGAAATGGAAAAACTAAGAAAGTCTATTTTCACAGAGAATATGAATCGCACCGAGGCTCTACAAGTTATTGCTCAAATTGAAGAGCTAGAAACTGAAAGAGTTGAGCTTTTAAACAAGAAAAAGAATCTTCATGCAAAATACTTTTTTAATATCAGTAGACCACAATCGCCAGCTGATATTATGTCAATGTCCCAAGCTGAGCTGGACAAGCTCTCCCCTGCTGAAAAATATGATGTCTATAAGTATCTTTTATCAGAAGATGATTATCTATCCATGGAACTAACTCATAATGTCCTTCACATCCAGACCAATCCTTTTCGCGAATACTGGGAAGGAATTTGTAATGGCTGGACATCAGCATCTCTTGAATTTGAAGAGCCAGAGCCTATGACTGTTACTGCTAAGGGAATCACCTTAAACTTTGGAAGCTCAGACCTTAAAGCGCTGCTTAGTTACTATCATGATGCCATCACAACAAATCCTAAAACTCAAAGACTTGGTTGGGCGAGTTTTGTAGGAGACAGATGTGAGACAGTCTTCCCAGAGGAAGCTTGGTTTATAAAAGATGGAGTTGAGTACTATAAAGAAGTTATCAACGGGGAAATTGTGACTAAAAAAGTTCCTGAAAATTGCGTTGATATGAATGCGGGAGCTTTCCACCTTGTCATAGGAAATCTCATCGGTTTGAGAAACGAAGGCTTTACTGCTGAAGCAGTTAGAGATAAAGAAGTGTGGAACCAGCCAGTGTATGAGTACGATGCCAAATATAAAATGTCTAAAAAAGTCAGAGCAAATGCGACACCTGGCACTCAAACGCAAATCAAAGTAAATATGATCATGAGATATGCCAATGACGGTGGACGTATGTTCTGGGTTCAAGATGGTAGTGATGATGAATTTTACGCTTGGTGGGAGCCAACCTCAGGAACAAGCAATTATAGACATGCAGAGAAGAATCTCGAATATTATATTGACCTAGATAAGGAAGGCAATATCATAGGTGGGATGTGGCTTAGCTATGACCGACCAGACTTCGTATGGGTCAAACAAAACAAAGGCTTTATTGGCGACCAGCCGGGCTTTGGTGTTGTAGGCTACATGAATGAACTTGGAAACTTAGTACAACTGAGATAAATATCAAGCCCTCTTCAAGAGGGCTTTTTTTTTGCTTAAATTTATTGACGACATTCTTGGAAGTAGCTGGTGTTTTGCCCCTGAACAATGAGGTAATAATTTTGGACTTGAGCATTATAAGAATTCGTTCCATTTTTATTTTTGATAGTTAGTTTTGACTCAGTTGCAGACCAAGTTCCACTATCATTACTCATGACACTATTAGTTTGAGTATTCATCTGCTTATAAATAATCTTTCCATCAGATCTAAAATGGTATCTTTCATAGTACCGCTCCATAGTGTTCTGATCGACAATCTCTTGGGAACACCACTCATTAGCGGCTATTTGCTTAGCTAGCTCAGTCGTTAGTACAGATTTTGAAGAACTGCTACTGCTTCCCCCACTATCTTCTGTTGAACAAGCAACCAAAAATGACATCATGATGATGGTTAATAAGACTTTCATTCTCTCTCCTCATTAAACTTATATAGTGTAATAAGTTGCAAATAAGATGCCAGAAAAATGATGAATTTTAATTAAAAATCGTCTAGATTTTAAACACCCTACTCTGATTTTAATCAAAATCAGGCAAGGTATAGTTAGGCCCTACCAGACCATCTAAAACATCAAAAGCCCAATCTTGGAAATGTTGAGGGTGTACAAAATAGCCGGTGGAACCAAAAATACCCGGCTTCTTCCATGCGGCTACACCTGCAATTTTATTTTCCCCGTTTTCATTAATAAGAAGGGCAGAACCTGAGTCTCCTGGCATGACTTCTGCGGGGTACTTGCGAGAGGGTTTCACTTGAATAAACAAGCCTCCTACCTTTTTAATTTCTTGGGGAGCCGTTCGTGGAAAAAGTGGATAACCACTTCCCGTATCACCATAAGCGGTCAGGGTCACTGGCATTTTCCTTTGGATACGTCCTTCATAAAATCCCATGCTAGCAATTTCAGGAATTTCTTCTTTAAGTTTGATAATACCGACATCAATAATATTACGTGAGAAAATATGTGAAAAAATAGAACTAACTCTTAGTCTTGGAGAATCACTCCCCGTAAAATCATTAAGCTCCACACTAGGGTGAAGATAAATTTCTGATATATTACCTGAAAATGAATTTAATGATTGTTTTATATAGAGATTTCCCCGCATAAAGTCAGATAAATTTAATAGAGCAATACAATGAGCTGCAGTTAAATACATTTTTGGAGCTATTTTAGTCGCCGTACAAGACTTACGGCTTGTTTGATATACGGCTACAACCGCAGGAAATTCTTCTGCTTTAAAATAGACTCCACCTTTAAGGGCAAAGACATGAGATACAGAAAAAAGGAGTATTAGAGAGAGAGTTTTCTTCATTTATTGCAGCTCACAATAGAATGATCGTTCATAACTTTCAGAAACCTTTTGACCCAATAAGATTGAATTCTCTGTCAGCTGAAAATACTCTTCAGTTTCGCTTACGTTTAAACCTAAAAGTTTTTTTACAATTAAGTGATTTCCATAAAGTTCATTATTAATTTCAAATATATGTTTTGCTTTAAACCAACGACTTTCCCAGTGTTGATTAAACTCATCAAGCTCGATTTCTATTTTGGTATTCTCTCTTTCAAAATGAACTTTCAATAGACCTTCAACTCCAGAAAATATTTTTGAACCGCCCATTTTATTAATGAGATTACAATTGTGAACGGGATAAGTTCTGACTTCAGCTTGTACATGCATGCTCAAAGTCATGAGACAAATAAATATAAAAGTTTTGGCAAAACGGCTTAACATACATATTCCTTTTGTCTTTATCATAGTAGAAAATATGGATGAATGGAGAGAGTCTGCTAAATTTTCATAGGGTGTAAATAAATTGAACAGGGAAAAGATGAATTTTGGATTGTTTTATCAAGAAAGTGGTGCACGAGAAAGGACTTGAACCTTCACACCTTGCGGCACCAGATCCTAAGTCTGGCGTGTCTACCAATTCCACCACTCGTGCACATGATTTCAGTGTTATAAGTTATAAATTTTAGCCACTAAATTGGCAAGGGAAAATTTAGGACAGTTTAGTACGCCGAGCGTTAATTACATCCTAATTCAGCACAAACTTGGTGCCTCAATTGGTTCTCGCACCTCAAAACAACTTCTGCTTGGTGGAGAAGAGGAATCGTACCCTTGGCCGTGATAAATACACTATGTTTATACATATGAAGATGAGTGGGTGCACCAAAGTCCAATTTGTTCACTACGTTTTCATTTTTCTCTTTATTCCAGCTGGTTATTTTTGCAATTTGAGAAACTTCGTATTCGTTTGCAGAGAGTTCCGGGTCGTTTTTCAAATCAAAACGAACTAAGTTTTTCTCGTGTTTCGCATCATCTTGTGTAAACCATAGATCAAGTTCGCCATCCACTGTCTGGTTCGTTAAAACGGCTTGGTTAATGATATGATCAGGATTATCGGGTAAAAAGACATCACAACTATAGATCATGAGATCATTGGCCAAAACATTGAAACTTAACACGAATCCTAATAATAAGATTTTCATCATAATACTCCTAAACTTTTATTAAAAGTATCATGAGCTTTTTTGCGTCTCAAAAGATTTGAAAGTATTACATTGGGTTAAATTGAATTGTTTAAACTTTAGGCAGCTTTTTTACTTTTATCTAATTCTCGTTTGAGTGCGGCTAATTGATTTTTTAAGGCAGTTGCCTCTTTCTTAACCTTCATCACTTCTTTTTTCTGCTCAACAGCTTCATTCTTCGCCTTACTTAGCTCAGAGTTAAGTTTTTTAACATTAGCTTCAAGTCTCTTCTCTTTAGGTGTTCCAGCGTTTCCACCTTTACCATCTTTAGAAGCAGCTCCTCCACCTTTGAGTCGATCTGTCAGTTCTTTAATCTTAGCTTGAAGTTGTTTATTTTGATTTTTGGCCATATCAAGCTCTTTAAGGGAACTTTTAATTTTTGATTCATATTTCTTGGCAACAGCTTTTTCTATCTCACTATTATCAATAGTGCTCACTTCTTCTTTGGCCTGATCTAATTTTTTCTCAAGAACTTTTATCTTCTCATGTAATTTATTAGTGATTTGTTTGTGCTGCTCAGCTTCTCTTGCTTGAGAAGAATCATTGGCCTTCTCCAACTTCTGCATTTTCTCCATCATAGACTTTTGCTGATCTTTCAGAGTTTTAACCAATCCCTCTGCTTTAATCTTGTCACTTTTCAACTGATGAATAATGTTTTTCGCCTTGGTGTCGGAATCGACATTCTCTTGCCTTTCAGCTTCGAGCTTCTGAAGTTTAAGATTTTTTTCTTGAAGTTTTTTCTCAAGACTGGTTTTTACACGTTGTAAATTTCTATTTTCATCTGCAATCAGAGCGGAGTCGTCATTATTTTTTGCAGCTTGGGCTTTTTTGGTTAAATCCTCAATTTTTGCTTTATACATCTCTGACATTTTAACCAGGCTTTCATTATCCTTTTTAACGGTTTTGAAGTCTGCCTCTAAAGCAGCAAGTTTATCAGATGAAGATTTTTGATTTAACGTGTTTATCTGTCCTTTAAGACCATTAATCTCTTCATCTTTTTTAGCTATAGCCGACTTCATGGTTTCTTTTGCCTTATCTAACACCAAATCTTTGGCTTTGATCATTTTTGTGGCTTTATCGAGCTCACCTTTAAAAAGAGTTTCTTGTTGTTCGGCTTCAAGCATTGCCTTTTTCAATTCTCTCTCTGCTTGCTTTTTAAATTCAGCTATTTGATTTTTAGAAGCATCAAAAACTTTTGCAACTTTCTCTTTTTCCTCTGGCGTTAATTCTTTACCGGCAGCCATTTTAGACATAATTTCTTGTTTTTCGTTCTCACTCACATCAGAAGGAGCCTCAGGAACTTTTAGAGACACTTCATTTTGAGGAGATTTTTCTTCTAAATCTTTGTCATTGACCTTGGCTTGTTCTTTAATGGCAGACACTTTTGTACTGACATCTTTATCCGCTGCTTGTTTTAACTTAAGAGCTGCGATTCCATCTTTAAGTCGTTTATTTTCAACTTCGACTTGCTTTAATTTTGCAATAAGGGCTTTATTAGCAGCACCATTTGGCTGTCCACCTGCTACTTTTTCTACTTCCTCCGAAATCTTCTTTTTCTCTTCATTCTCTTTGATAACCTGTTTTTCTTTCTCTTCTTTTTTAGAACTTAAGTCTTTAACAACATTCTTAACCTGCTCCTCAGGAATTTGAAGGGATTTTGAGAGTCCTTTAACCACTTCATTTTCTTTAGCCGCTTTTTGCTCAGGAGTCAGTTGAGCAGAGTCTTTTAATGCTTTTTTAAAGCTATCTTTCATCGTCTCTTGGAGAACTTTTTGAACATCTTGTTGGGCTGGTTGTTGTTGCTTTAATTTCTGAGCTTCACTTTTAGCTTGATTTGCTTCTTGTTGTAAGCTGGCCATTTTTTTCTGCATCTCAAGCATTTTAGCTTGAAATTGGGCTTTAAACTGAGATTCAAAATCATTTTTCTCTTGAATCTTTTTCTCATCAGCTTCAATAACAAATTTTTCATTCTCTGGATCTTTTTTATCAGCCTTAACGACGTGATCTTTACGCTTGAATGCTGAATCTTCAACCTGCTCCATATGGGCCTTAACGATTCTTTTATCCTTTGCAATTTCAGAACGTTTGAGCTCAGGAGCCTGAGAGATTTGATTTGCAAACTCTGCTACTTTTTCCTTATTTTGAGAAAGAGAGTTGATGACTTTGGGAACTTCATCTTTATGAAACCGGTGGATTTCTTCAGGAGTAAGTTCTTCAGCTTTCTTACCCAAGCCTTGGGCATAGCGAGCAAAAGCATCGCTCAACTGGCTTGGTGCATTCTCTTTTATAAAAGCTTTCACTGCTGGTTTGAGTTTATTTAACTTATTATTTTTCTCTAAATTATTAGAAACAATAAGCTTCATATTCTTTTCAGTTTCTACTGGATCCCCTGGAATCACAAATTTTTGATTGGGGTCATGTTCAAAGACTTCTTTTCCTAAATTAAAGACATCTTCCTCAAAGTGTTCATCATCCCCTTCAAAATAGGCAGCAAAATCCTCAGCATTCTCCTCTCCGCCTTCTACAACAGTAACAAATTCTTCATGTTCATCATCAGCACCAAAGACAAGCATCTGTTCTGCTTCATCTTCGATCCCTATGTCAGAGAGAAACTGTGCTGCATCCTCATCTTCGGCAAGTCCATTGGATACAAACTGCTCATACTTCTCATCTTCGGCACTGCCAGACACAGTTTGAGAAAAGTCATCTTTGTCTTCTGGCAGACCAGACACTGTTTGAGAAAAATTATCTT
>CEQY01200153.1_pt1 | contig 14709 bp, 15 predicted proteins | sample 361391 | NCBI WGS metagenome assembly CEQY01 (sample SAMEA2621075, study PRJEB7988) | marine metagenome | isolation source: saline water (ENVO:00002010), including | reverse complement strand
CTGCAAGACCTGAGAGAGTCTGGATCGATCGAGCAAGATGCCGATGTTGTTATGCTTATCCATCGGGAAGATTATTACGACGAAAATACACCTGAGAGGGGAGTGGCAGAAATAATTGTGGCCAAAAACCGTGCCGGAGAACCAGGAACCACTAAGCTGGCTTGGATTGCAGCTCAAACGAAATTTGCTCCGCTTCAGTTTGACCCTTCCGCTAATCAATAGATGTTAAAATGATCAATGAAAGTTTTAGCTCATTTTATTTGCAAGCTGAGCATAAAGAACTTTATTGTCATGATCCTTCCCAAGCTTTTTATTATTTTAAAAACTTCCGCATAAATTTACTTACGGGAAAAAAAGAGAAGATAGGGTGGACTCATATTCTTAAGACATTGCGCCGTTATTCGGTATCGTCTTATCTTGAAAAGCCCATTGTATTCCATTTCTTTTTTGAGTTTGGCTATTTATGTCAGGGGCTTTTTGATCTTGTGGATGAGCAAACTCCACTCGCTCTTATGTTTGAATATGAAGAAGTTAAAAAAAGAAAACTCTTTACAGAGAGCCATAACTCTTTTCATTTTGAAAATGTGAGTTTTTCTTCTTTTGAAGAATACGAAGAAAAATTCAAACAAGTTTATGATCACTTACTCGCAGGGAACTGTTATCAAGTAAATCTCACGTCTCCTTTTTATTTCAAATACTCAGAAGACCTTAGCGCCCAAGAAATCATGAGGCTTCTTTGGAAAAACCAAATGCAGTTGGGGGCTTATGCTGCGGCTACTTATTGCGACAGTTTGGGGAAATTATTTTTAAGTAATTCTCCTGAGTGCTTATTTCAATTAAGAGAAAAAAAGAATCAATGGGAAGTCCTTTCTTTTCCTATTAAAGGAACTCTACCTGTCAGTGATGAAAGTCAAAGAGATGAGATTTGGCAGGAGCTTATCGCCTCCAAAAAAAATCAAGCTGAACTCTTTATGATCTCTGATTTAATAAGTCATGACTTAACTAAACTCACTCGCAATCCCACTTATGCAATGTTTGATAAATACCCTCTCCATGTCCCAGGACTCATTCATCAATTTTCTGCTCTGAAATCAAAAATAGACGAGACGACTTATATGGATGAAATCATCCTGCATTTATTCCCTGGAGGAAGTATTACAGGAGCTCCTAAGAAAAGAGTGCTCACCTACATCAAAAATATAGAGAAATATAAGCGGGGTTTTTACTGTGGCTCAACGCTTTTGATGTATAAGAAATTAAAAACGAGCTCTATCAATATTAGATCAGCTGAAGTGGAGCTGGATATTCGTGAACTCAAATATGGATCAGGTGGGGGGATCACCCTGGAGAGCTCTGCTCAAGAAGAATTTGAAGAAATGCAGAAAAAATTAAAAAGTTTTATGAGTCTTTTGAAAAAATAATAAAAACTTACATTTTAAAACCATGTTTGACAGGTTTTTTTCTTAATAGATATGCTCAATGTCATAGACACACACAGGTTTAATCAAGCTTTCATGGAAGGAAAGTTTTGTATTCAAGGAGAAGATGAGATGAGTGAAGCATTAGAAACACAAAAAGTTGATATAACTGAATTTGCCAATATGGTCGGATTTCCAGTTGAGCTGATCAAAAAAGAGCTTTTCATTGATGAAGCCAACCAAGAAGATTTCACTATGGCCGATCTGAGGACCGCCATGATGAAATACCTCGATAAGACGATGCTAGATAAATAAAATTTAGTTCTAAAGTAATTATTGCGCAGAGCGATAAGGTCTGGTATAATAGTCTAGCCTTTTAAAATCATTCAAAATTCTATGGACTAGCAATTAGCGAGGACACTCTATGTCTCATTACTGGCATAAGCCTAGAATTTTTGAAAGAGTTTCTAATATTTATACTTTTTCACAAAATCCCCTTTTCAAAAAGAATGTGGATCAACATTTTTTTATGCCTTGGAATGAAGTCGATGAACCTGAGCTGATGTTTAAACTCAAAGCTCAAATAGGGGATAAAAAATACGCTTATTTCCCCCTCTTTAAAGGTCATGGTCGTCCCTGGCAAGTGCAAGAAGAAAGCCTAGAGCAAATCAAAAAACAGTTAGAGAGCTTTAGAGAAACTCATCTTATTATGACAAATCTCCAATCCATTCATGTCTTTCGGGTGGCAGCTATTGTGGAGTACCAAGAGCTAGCTGATGATACGACACAATGTTTTCATCCTTTTAAATCGAAAAAAAGTAAATTTACTCATTGGTTAAAAATCGATGATATGTTTGTTCTGGAAGCAAATCATAATAATATCACCGGGACGATCGAAGATGAATTAGAGAAGTTTATCTCTTCCCCTCAGACACAGAATATTTTTATTCCTTCTAAAAAACAGCTTTCTGATAATTATGAAGATGAAATTAACCTCGCTGATAGAGAGCGGTGGGTAGATACCAATAGAAATCTTACTTATGATTATTTTGTGCGCAGTAGTGAACTTAAAGATAATATCTACCAAGAAAGTTGGGAGTATTTATCTCGAAAAACTCAGCATGAACTCATCACCAGTGACCTTGAGCGCTACTCAGGGATTTTTTATCGAGACATTAAAAAATGGCGCCATCTGAAACATTCATTCGATCATTATCTTAATGCTCTTTATAATGAATTAAATGAAGTCTATATGTTTCCACTTATAAATGCCATTACCGATTACAAATGTTTGAAAGAAGCTTGGTTTGATTTAGATGACAGTCTTGTGAACCCAAGAGTAAAGGCGATGGTAAGATCTCTTCTTATAGGGGAGAGAAAGCAAGTCGACTCCTTAGAAGATTTTTTATTTTATACCAAGAGTGCAAAAAGCTTTTTATTCACTCTAAAAAATAGATTCACTAAGAAAATCCACAAAGAAGAATTTTTACTGGTTGAAAACTTTCTCTGCCGCCAAGAAAGCTTAGTCGAGTCTCTGATTTGTCATAAGATTGTCCATAAAATTGAGGCGATTATGCATATCAATAATTGGATGAATAAAATGGATCAAAATATTGAGAAGGTTTCCTCTCAGACATTGAATAACTGTAATCTTAAATTATCTCATCTTATGAGCATCATGACCTCAGCCAGTTATGAAGATAATATCTTTTTTAAACTCATAGAGGAAAAAGCTGCCCGTGGAGTTTCCAAGAAATCATTTGAGGATGAAGTCAAAACCCTTTTGAGCATTGATTTTGATGAATCAGCCTAATTAACTGACCATTCGGCTTCGGAAAAAAATGTACTCCAATACATTTATTTAAAGCTAGTCCAGTAAGTTACCGAATATTTATTCAAGGGAATTAAATTTCAAAGGGATAGTTATATGGATATAGCTACAATTATAGGTTTAGTGCTGGCCATCGCTGCTATTTTAGGTTCAATTTTAGCAGGGGGCTCAATTGCAGCATTTATTGATGTTGCCTCTATTTTAGTTGTAGGAGGAGGGGTTCTTGCAGCTGTATTTATTAAGTGGCCCCTCGCTCAAGTCAAAATGGTTGTACCTATTTATATGAAAGCCATTTTTAACACTGCCACAGATCCAAAAATAATGATTGAAGAAATTCAACAACTCGCTGAGACGGCCAGAAGAGAATCCGTTTTTGCCTTAGAGAAAGTTCCAGTTGAAGATCCCTTTCTTAAAAAAGCGGTCACTCTTGCTGCAGATAATAGACCACCTGAAGTGATCACTTCTATTTTACAGTTAGAAATTGATTCACTCACAGAAAGACATAAATTAGGGGCCAATATTATTTCCAATGTAGGGGACGATGGTCCTGCCTTTGGGATGATTGGAACTCTTATCGGACTTGTTATCATGCTTCAAAACCTCTCCGGAGGGCCTGAAGAATTAGGGAAAGCTATGGCGGTTGCGATTTTGACGACCTTTTACGGTGCCGTTCTTGCTAACGTTTTTATGCTTCCCGTAGCAAACAAATTAAAATTTTATTCAGAAAATGAAGCACTTGTTATGAATATTATAGTTGCAGGTGTGTTAGGAATCGTAGCCGGTGAAAACCCAAGGGTTATACGTGAAAAGCTAGACTCCTTTCTCCCACCATCACAGAGAAATGTTGAAGAGGATCTGTAGTGGAAGAAGAAAACGAATGTCCTGAGTGTCCACCCGTTCCAGAATGTCCACCACCGGGAGCCCCCGCATGGATGGCCACATTCTCAGATCTGGTCACACTTTTACTTACATTTTTTGTCCTCCTCTATGCTATGAGTAAGACAGATGAATCTAAATTTTTATCTGTAGCTGGTTCTATCAGAAAGGCTTTCGCTGGAAACGCTATGAAAATTGGAGAGACGATTCAATTAGGTAAATCACCTGATGATTCACCCACTATGATTGAATCACAAGATCCAGTGGAGCCATTTCCTATAGACCTGCTAACAACAGAAGGTATTTTAGATAAAAGAGAAATTAACAGAGAATCTGATGAAGATCTAGAGCAGATGCAAAAAGTGATTAAGTCTTATGATTTGCAAGACTCAGTCAATGTTTATCAAATGAAGGAAGGAGTTAAAATTCGCCTTAAAGATCGAATTACTTTTGCTGCTGGTACAACAAAAATGAATAATGCCTCTGTGATTCCAGTTTTTCAAAAAGTCATTAATTTGATGCAAGATAATGACTGGACCATTTTTGTAGAAGGTTATGCAGGAAAAGGTGAGACTCTTAAGGGGAATAAAGATGTAGATGCCTACCAACTAAGTTCAATGAGAGCTGCTGAAGTGACCACGGCATTGATGCGAAGAGGGGTGAGACCTGAGAAAATAACCACTCTTTTTTATGGTGACTCAAGAGCAGTGGAAGGTGATACCAATCAAAAAGTTGAATTTGTTCTCAGAAAAAGAGATCTTCGTACAGAAGGAAAACGAGCTCGCTCTCAATAACGATGAATCACGAAGTAGAGATCACTTTATTAGCAGACTATGACTCGGTTGAATTGGCCATCATCGATTTAACTGGTACAACAAAGTCTCAACTTAAAAAATATTCTTTTTCTAAAAGTTTTCTGAGTAAAGATGCACATACAAGAATGTTGCTAAAAATTCCTATCGACTTAATGAACTATTTAAAAATCTCTCCTCTTTATACAGGAGATAAAAAACCAAAAATCCTAGGAGAGACTGACCATATCCTGGCTTTGAGTAAGCCAGCTAAAATTCACTCTCATCCTCATTGCTATAGTGATACTGAAAATCTTCTCAGTGGTTTTTATGCTTTGGGGATCCAGCAGTATTTAGCTCTCAATTTAGATCGCTATGATAGAGGGCTTCTCTATAGGCTAGACTATGAGACAAGTGGTTTGATCCTCTACGCTAAAACGAAAGAGGCTTATGAAAGTATACGAACAAAGTACTCTGACTCAGCTTTGGAAAAAGTCTATAGGGCCGTAGTTCCCGCAGGAGTTCCGCAAGGTGAGCACGAGCATTATATTCGCCCCACCGGTTCACGAGGTTCAAAAATGACAGAGGCTCAAAGGGATGGAGAAAAAGTTAATATCAAAGTCAAAGAGATCAAGTCTCACTCGAAATATTCACTCATAGAAGTCAAACTTAAACAGGGGAAAAGACATCAAATCAGGGCCCAACTCTCGATATTGGGTTTCCCCATTGTAGGCGATCCTTTGTACGGAGGAGACAGTCACGATAGACTGCTTCTGCACTGTTTTGAGTACAGCATAGAATATAAGCATTCAATATCTACTTTTAAAGATGAAGAGACTGGGGAGTTAGAGGATTTTCTCTTGAGTTCTCACGAGTGATTTTAAAAGCCTAGGAAAGTCTTTTAGGTTCTTTTGCACTTTATCTTCTCTCATTTTTTTAGCGGCATTTTCAATAAATTCTTCTCTTGCAGCTTCTGAGGAAAACCTTTGTTCACGGGCCAGAGCTTCAGCTCTTAAAGTGACTTCTTTGATATCATACTCATAAACTTCTTTACGCATTTTAACGATGGCTGCACCATCTGTTTGTCCGAGTATATGCAGTCGGTTGCTATAAAGAGAAAGTTTTATATTTTTCACCTTTTCCATGGTTTCTGGATTAGCGATTTTACCCAGCTCCAAAATTGAGTTGGCCAAAAGCCGGTACATCTTCACTTTACTCACGGGAAAGGTATCTCCTTCAACTTCTTGGTATTGAATACGAATCAAGAGAAAACTATTCTCAGGGCAATGAATACTCCAGTTCTCTGGCATTTTATCTTTTATTCTTTGGGTGATAGCGGTACAGGTATAACGATCTGGATAAAATCTCGTTTTAAACTTATTCCAGAAATCTTTAGTTTTAGGGTCACTAAGATAGATGGCAAATAAAATGATACCAACCGTAAGCATTGGATATTTAAGTGTTTTTCTCCAAATCATACTCCTATTATGCCTAAGATAGGGGAAAATTGCACTAAAGTTTTACCTGAGTGAATCCGACAAGTATGTATAGGGAATATGAGAGGTATTATGACCAAAAGTTCAGTGTTAGATCAGGAAAAGTTTTGGACCATCGTGAGATACTTGGTCGAGTTAGAAAGTGATAAAAGCTTTGAAGATATTTGCTTGGAGTTAACTCTCACCAAAAAGCAGCTCCATTCATTTATCAACTTTTTAAAAGAAGTTGACTGTCATCTCGAAACCTATCAAAAAGAATCCAAAAAGTTTCTAAGCCCTGCTAAAGAATTACCACAAATTGAAATGAATTTCACGCTGCTTGAGTGGTTACAATTCCAGGCGCATTTTCCGGCGATAACAAGTATGCACGCCAAGCCCTTTCATGAGGACGTAAAAAAGAAACTTATAGATGTAGAACAAGAATACGCAAACCATGATTTGTTCTCGCCTCTTGAAACTTTTTCTAAGCTCTATTCTGAAAAGCATTTATCGCTAGTGGGGAAAGCCGGACTGACAGATTCTGTCGTTGAAAAAGTGGAGCAGGCATTAGTGGATCACAAAGCTCTTATCGTTCAAGTCGAACAAAAGACTATGGAAATTTACCCTCGGAAAATTGTTTATTTTGACGGTGATTTTAACCTCATTGGCGAAAGTCTTGAAGATCAGTCACTTTTAAATATAAAAATAGAGTCTGTCTCAGAAATTAGTTTAAGAAAAATTCAATGGAAACCCAGATTTTCTAAATTTGAGATAAATGAATTTGTCTCCTCTCTTAGGCAGATGAATGAAAATAGTGTCAGGCTTGTCTTGAAAATTTATGATCATCAAAACTTCAATCTCAATCTCAAATATCAATTTTTCGAAAACCCATGTGTCTTTACAAATTCTCATGGAGAATATATTTGGGCCGCGACCATTGAGCCCAATAAAAAAATCTTTCAATGGCTCTATGAATTAGGAAGTGACGTTGAAATTCTAGATCCCAAAGAGTTTAAATTAGAGTTTTTAAGATATTGCGAGACTAAGGTTAATAAGCTGGCTTAACTGTCTGCAAGGCCATGGCTAATAAAAAATCTTTTTTTCTTATCTCCTTTCTTCCTGCGATTGCTTATATGCTGCTGGAGGAGTTTTACTCCCTGCAGGTGGCCCTCATTGGTGGGCTCGTGCTCGCTGTCATAGAAATCAGTCTGGAGAAAATTCTTACCAAGCATGTTCATAGTATTTCTAAGTTTAATTTCTACCTCATTGCTGTACTAGGAGGTATTGCACTTATTGGACAAGATGGAATATGGTTTAAGCTTCAGCCTTTTTTTACGGGAATATTAATGGGTGGGTATCTGCTCGTCAGAGTGCTTCAAAATAACGGACTCTTACTTGAAACCATGGAAAGTTTTGGACAAGCGATTCCTAATAAAAAAATTATGCGTTCTCTAGAACGAGATTTATCCATTTTTATGATCCTGTATGGGCTTTTTATGGCCTACGTCGCTTTTGAGCTGACGACCAAACAATGGGTTTTTTATAAAACTATTGGATTTTATCTTTCGAGTCTAGTATTTTTTATTTTGGAGTTCGTATTACTCAGAATTCAAATGAGAAGAGAAATAAAAAAAATAAGAAGTAAGAATGCTAAATAAAGAGTTAAAACTTGTCCTTGCTGGAGTGATCCCACTGAGCTACTTTGCTCTTTTATGGGGAATTCCTTGGGGGGAATTTTCTCTTTTTGAAGGAAAACTATCCCTCTCTTATTTTTTTGATCTTTTTTTTGCTCTCACCGTACTTTATCTTTATGATAAAAAAAATATTCTAGGACAGTTAAAATTTCCTGGAACTCTGGTCAGAGTGATTATAGTTTTATTGCTCGCTTATTTATGCAATCTAGCTATGACGAAGATGTCAGCGATAGAATCTCCCTTTGCTTTTTTGGACAACCCCGCCTTGAAATTACTTATTTTGGCTCCTCTGCTAGAAGAACTTATTTTTAGAGCTGCTCTCTTTGAATGTTTTGCGCACTTTGGTTTGAAACCTAAAATACAAATACTGATTAATGCCGTACTTTTTAGTCTCTCCCATGGATTTGCTTTACTCATTTTATCCGAGATGTTCCATGGGTTTATCTATTTTCAAGTGTTCTACACTTTTCTGTTAGGATGGATTTGCTCGAAATCTAGAATAAGCTCAGGAGGGATTCTTGAGCCAATTCTATTGCATTTTTGTTTTAATGGGGTTTTTTATTATTATATCACTCAGTAATTTGTCTATAATTTGAACGGCCTTAGTAATTTCTTCACTTATACATGAATCAAATTCATATTTCTTATATCCTAAATCAAAGATTTAAAAAGGATAAAAATATGAAAAAACTCATGCTTTTAGTTTGTTTAATGTTAGGCACATCTGTTATGGCCAACGATAAAATTGCTTATATTGTCAATGAATTGGACCAAAACGGAAGTTACGTGCTTTGTGAAAATAGTTATGAAGATTTTAAAATGACTTCTTATCTGGTTATGAAAAGTGTGATTGATCAAGAGATAGCAAACTGGCTCGATATGGAAAAAATAGAGGCAGAAGACGAAGATCAGGTCTGCGCTAAATTATCTCTCGCTGAAATGCCAGATAAAAAAATTAAATAGAATTATTCAAAGGCCGCGAGTCCTGTGACTTGGCGGCCAATAACTAATCTATGAATATCTTCTGTTCCTTCATAGGTATTCACCGTTTCCAGATTCAGCATATGACGAATCACTGGGTACTCATCGATTATTCCATTTGCTCCTAACATATCTCTGGCATCCCGAGCGCAATCAAGTGCCATGCGACAGTTATTCATTTTAGCGAGAGACACCATATGATGCCCAAGTTTCCCTTGCTCTTTTAATTTAGATAAATGCAAAAGAAGGGCTTGCGCCATGGAAATCCCTTGCACCATTTTAGCTAGTTTTGCTTGGGCCAGTTGGTAGCCAGCAAGAGGCTTACTAAAAATTTGTCGCTCGAGTGAATAATTAAGAGCAGCATCATAACAAGCGTTTGCCGCGCCAACGACTCCCCATGCAATTCCAAAGCGTGCTTGGTTGAGACAGCTCAGCGGTCCTTTGAGTCCTTCAATATCAGGAAGAATATTTTCTGCGGGAATTTCACAGTTTTCAAAATGCAGCTCTGCTGTGGGTGAAACACGTAGTGAAAACTTTCCCTTCATCTCACTCACTGTAAAACCAGGTGTTCCTTTATCAACGATAAAACCTCGAACCTTACCATCAAGCTTTGCCCAAACCACAGCAAGATCCGCAATGAGACCGTTAGTGATCCACATTTTATTTCCGTTGAGAACATAACCTTTATCAGTTTTCTTGGCCGTAGTAATCATACCACCCGGATTGGAACCATAGTCTGGTTCAGTTAAACCAAAACATCCAATCATTTCACCAGTAGCCATTTTAGGGAGATATTTTTCTTTTTGAGCCTCAGAGCCATAAGTATAAATAGGCCACATACAAAGTGCCCCTTGCACTGAAACAAAAGAGCGCAATCCCGAATCAGCTCGCTCAATTTCTTGCATGACCAACCCATAAGACACAGTATCAATTCCTGCACAGCCATAACCTTTTAAGTTGGCACCTAGCAGTCCTAGGCTTCCAATTTTTGGAATAAGATGGTCAGGAAATTTTTCATCACGAAAGGCTTGTTGTAAGGTGGGGAGTACATCAGTGTCTACAAATTGTCTGACACTATCACGTATGCCTTTTTGTTCCGCCGTGTATTCTGATTCAATATCAATATAATTAAGTGACTCATACTTTGCCATGGGGTTTCTCCTTACGTACAATTGTGAGTAGATTAGCACAAGTTGAAAAATATGCATAATAGAGCTGTTGTCATTGAAGAGAATTTGAAAGCTTGTCTCACAAATGGTGAGCTGCCCCAGAGCTATGCTCAAGTCAAAGCTAATTTACAAGCCATTTCCGCTGAAAAATTAATAGAAATTTTTGAGTCAGGTATTCTCTCCCGGATTCTCGATCTTAAAACTCGGGAACTCAGAAATACTGGAGATTCTTTTTACACCATTGGAAGTTCTGGCCATGAGCTTAACGCTGTTTTAGGTCATGTGCTAAGAGTGGACGATATGGCTTTTCTCCATTATCGAGATGCAGCTTTTATGATTCAACGGTCAAAAGAATTGCCCAGACAAACAATTCTCTATGATATGCTTTTGTCCTTTGTGGCCAGCAGCCTTGATCCTATTTCTGGGGGAAGGCATAAAGTTTTAGGCTCTAAGGAACTATTTATTCCGCCGCAGACTTCTACTATTGCTTCTCATCTCCCTAAGGCGATAGGAGCAGCTCTTTCTATTCCTAGAAACACTGACTTAAAACTTAAAGGTTTCATGAAAAAAGACGGGATTATTATGTGCTCTTTTGGGGACGCTTCGCTTAATCACGCTTCAGCGCAAAGTGCCGTGAATACCGCAGGGCTCGTTAGTTTTCAAAATATCCCCTTGCCCCTTTTATTCGTCTGCGAAGATAACGGAACGGGGATCTCGGTTAGAACACCGGATGGATGGGTAAAGGCCAATATGCAATTCAAACCCGGGATTAAATATTTTTCCTGTGATGGATTAAATATCTGTGACACTTATCAAACCGCAAAAGCTGCGAGTGAATATGTCCGCAAAATGAAAAAGCCGGCTTTTCTCCATATTAAACTGGTAAGGTTACTTGGACATGCAGGAAGTGATATAGAGCTAAATTATCGCACTCAATCTGAAGTAGAGAGTGCTGAAGCAAATGATCCTCTTCTCCATACCGCCACTATACTTGTGGAGAACAAATTACTTACCAAAGCTCAAATACTCTCTCTGTATCAACAGCTAAGACAGCGGGTTGATAGAGTGGCCAAAGAAGTCGTGCCTCTGAGAAAACTAGAAACGGCTCAAGAAATAAAAGCAAGTTTGATTCCTAGTGGAAAATTAAGAGAGACCCAGGTTCCTGTGCAGAAAGAAGTGAGAGAAAAAAGTTTTGGGCGAGAGTGGAAAAAATTATCAAACAAATGGCAAATGAATAAGCTCATCAATTTTGCGCTGAGAGATATTTTATTGCAGTATCCACACTCTCTCATTTTTGGGGAAGATGTCGCTAGAAAAGGTGGGGTTTACAACGTCACCCATGGACTCTCAAAATCATTCTCTCAAAAAAGAGTTTTTAATAGTCCGTTGGATGAGACAAATATTTTAGGGACCGCTATTGGTTTTGCTCATAATGGTTTTATTCCTATCCCAGAAATTCAATTCTTGGCCTATGTGCATAATGCTGAAGATCAGATTCGTGGTGAAGCAGCGACATTAAGCTTTTTTTCAAAAGGGCAATTCACGAACCCTATGGTGATTCGAATTGCAGGGCTGGCTTATCAAAAAGGTTTTGGTGGTCATTTTCATAACGATAATTCCATTACTGTTTTTAGAGATTTACCTGGTGTTGTGCTGGCCTGTCCCTCTAATGGAAGAGATGCTGTGTTGATGCTTAGAGAGTGTATTAGGCTTGCCCATGAAGAGGGGAGAGTCTGTATTTTTCTAGAACCGATTGCCCTTTATCAAACAAAAGACTTGCTAGAACCAGGAGATGAACTTTGGGCTTCATCATATCCGGAAGATACAAAAGAGATGATCCCTTTTGGCGAGATGAATATTGTTGATGAAAAAGATCATGAGCTTTGTATTGTCAGCTATGGAAACGGTTTTTATATGTCCATGCAAGCAAAGAAAATTTTAGAAAATAAATACAATAAAAAAATTAAAGTGATTGATTTAAGATGGCTTACTTTGATTGATCATAAAAAATTAGTATCAGAATTAGAGAAATCTAAAAATGTGTTGGTTGTTGATGAGTGTAGAAAAAGTGGCTCTCTCTCTGAAGAGATTATGACGGCCATGATTGAAAATGCTACGAAGCTCCCCAAAATGGCTCGGCTCACGGGGGAAGATTGTTTTATCCCCCTCGCTGATGCGGCTAATTTGGTTCTCATTCAAACACCAGATATTGTAACGAAAGTGCTTGATATGTTGGGAGCAAGTGATGAATAAAAAAACAGCTCTCGTCATCTGTCCTGGAAGAGGAGTTTATAATAGTCCTGAGCTAGGTTATTTAGCTAAGTATCATAAAGACCAAAAAGATTTTATACAAAAGATTGATCAAATGAGAGGCATGGGAGGAGAAGTCACCGTTTCTGAGCTTGACTCCATGGAAAAATTTAAGCCCTCTATTCATACGAAGGGGGAGAATGCGGCGAGTTTGATATACACCTGCAGTTATTGCGACTATCAAGCTATGAGTGATCAATATGAGATTGTGGCCGTCACGGGAAATTCGATGGGTTGGTATACGGCACTGGCCTGTGGCGAAGTGCTGGATTATGCTGGTAGTTTTCATCTCATCAATACCATGGGAGGGATGCTTAAAGACGGTTTGATTGGTGGTCAAATGATTTACCCTATTGTAAATGAAAATTGGGTGAGAGACAGAGAGAAAGAAAATTTTGTCAAAAACAAAGTCAATGAGATGGGAGCTTTTATATCCATCGAATTTGGCGGTTATTTAGTTATTGGTGGCGAAGACACTGTCTTAAAAAAACTGATGAGCGAGCTTCCAGAGATAGATCGCTTTCCTATGAAACTTTCAGGAAATGGTGCTTTCCATACACCTTTATTCGGTGAGATCTCAGCTAAGGCAAAAGAGCTTATAAGTAGAGATAGTTTTCAAAAACCGACACTTCCTCTGATAGATGGACAGGGAAAAATTTGGCAGCCCCTGAGTACAGATATCAATGCTCTTTACCATTACACCCTTGAGACCCAAGTTTGTGAGACTTATGATTTTACCAAAGCTGTAGAAGTGGGGCTCAAAGAATTTGCTCCAGATCACATCATCATTTTAGGCCCGGGAACAACCATGGGGGGAGCTGTGGCCCAAATTTTAATTGAAAATAAATGGAGAGGGCTAAGCTCAAAAACAGACTTTGTAACTACTCAAAATGACGAGCCTTTTGTCCTTAGTATGGGGCTGGAGCAGCAAAGAAAGCGAGTCATCTAAACTCAAAAAAATCTATTTTTATCCGATAAGTTCCTTACGAGGGGATAGCTATTTTGAAAATATTCATCATGATTTTTTCACTAATGAGTATCAATATACATGCAGATGAAATATTGTGCTTGCGTAAAATACAGGTAGAGAATAAAGCTATCGGAGAAGTGAAAAGTCTTTTGCAACTTTTTCAAGCCAGTTGTGAGAGCCAGGTTCAAAATGCTTGTGAGAGTCTTGATCCCAACATTCCTATCGTTCATACTTATGAAAATGGAACCGTATTATTTAATCCTCGTTATGTGCTCCCCGAAAATCCTCCTCAGCCTATAGCTAAGATGTTAGATCCAAATCAGATTAATATTGCCAATTATGAAGGTTCACATAATGGAAACTTATTGGCCGATAGTCTGACCACGCCAGCAGGAGAGGGGAAAATTACAGTTTTGTTTCATGAGTTAAAATCAATCTTGGTTAAGAGAATAGAGAAATCTCTTGGGGCGAATATAGGGGAGACAAGCTTTTCTCATCTTGAATATATGGGAATTGAAATTTTAGATCGAGAAAGATGTCGACGTCCAAATAGAACTCCTATTGTTGCGAGTATAGATCCACAAAATAATAGATTAGTTATTTGTCCCTTGATGACCCATTTGAATGCAACAAGTCTCGTGGCTATTTTGGCCCATGAATTAGGTCACGCTATTGACCCTTGCCGCTATAAACTGAGTGAGTCAGAAAGGGTTCATCATCCTTATCAAAATATACATAATTGTCTTGCTCAAAACCGAAGCAGTGCTAATCAATGCCCACGAGCTATCGAGACCGAAGAGGAAGAAATCTATGCTGACTTAACGGGAGCAGCACTTGCAGATGAATTTTTGCGAATAGGTCACCCGATTTTAGAGTTTTCATCAGATCATAATCAAAGAATTATAGAATTTATGAACTTTAGAATGGTGGGATGTGAAGAACAAATAAACCATGAGTTTTACCAAGGGGAACAAGCGCAAAGCTTATTGAATTGCTCTGATGAAACAAATGATGATTCAAGCCTTCCCCCCCATAGACAGTGTAGGATTAATGAATGAAAGTTTTAGCAAACTTACTGGTCGCTTTTGTGGCCATTCAACATATTGGCTTTATGTTATTAGAGATGTTTTTTTGGACAAAGCCAATCGGTCAAAAAGTTTTTAAGATCACTCCTGAATTTGCGGTGCAGACCCA
>CEQY01157752.1_pt1 | contig 14726 bp, 16 predicted proteins | sample 361391 | NCBI WGS metagenome assembly CEQY01 (sample SAMEA2621075, study PRJEB7988) | marine metagenome | isolation source: saline water (ENVO:00002010), including | reverse complement strand
AAGGCTTAGATTGTGTGATAAAAAAATTCAGGGCTATACTAAACAGTGAGAGGTCTTAATTTTGGATGATAATTGGAATAGGGACAGACATCATTGATATTACAAGGATCGAGAGGGTAATTAATAGATTTGGCGATCGTTTTAAAAATAGAGTATTTACAAAAAAAGAAATCCTTAAATGTGAAGCACGAAAATTAAGCGCAAATTCTTATGCCAAGAGATATGCTGCAAAAGAGGCATGCTCAAAAGCTCTTGGTACAGGGTTTAGAAAGAGCGTATATTGGAGGGATATTGAAGTTATAAATAACAAATCTGGAAAGCCAGAATTATTTCTTCATAATGGCGCAAGATCCATGTTTGAAAAATTATTACCACAAAATACCTCTGGCCAAATTGATTTAAGTATTACAGATGAGTATCCATATGCGCAGGCAACCGTCATAATAACATCATTAGATTGAGCTTATGAAATCAAAGTATAAAAATAATATATTGGATAATATCAAGACGCTAATTTATGCAATTCTGATTGCTTTTTTTATTAGAACTTTCATTATCCAGCCATTCACAATACCTTCTGGATCAATGTTACCAAATCTTCTGGTTGGTGATTATTTATTTGTTTCAAAATATTCCTATGGCTACTCACGTTACTCACTGCCATTTTCTCCAAACATCATTGAAGGCCGGATACTTAAAAAGCAACCAAAAAGGGGGGATGTGGTTGTTTTTAGGCTTCCGAAAGACCCATCAATAGACTACATAAAGCGCATTGTAGGTCTTCCAGGAGATGAAATTATCATTGTCAACGGCACTATATATATTAATGATGGCGTTATTGAGCAGTCCCAAAGCAAAAACAAAGGCAAATATTTTTCTAGCTATCCAAAAAGCAGTCTGCTAACCGAAAAAATTCAACAAAAGTCTTATAATATATTGAATTTGGAGGATAACGGTATTGGTGACAATACAGGTGTATACATTGTTCCAAAGGACCACTATTTTTTTATGGGTGATAATAGAGATAACTCACTTGACTCGCGTTTCTTGGACCAAGTTGGATATGTACCCTATGAGAATCTGATCGGCAGAGCCGAATTTTTATTTTTCTCTTCAGATAAGTCGATCCCCCTTTGGAAGTTTTGGCAATGGCATAAAAAATTCCGAGCGGATAGAATTTTTAAAAAGATTAAATAGTCATGCAAGATATAAAAAAAATTTACGATAGTATATCTTATGAATTTAATGATGAGAAAATTCTTTTTGATGCAGTTACGCATACAACAAAAGCCAAAAGAAAGAATTTAAATTTTCAGAGGCTAGAATTTCTGGGAGATAGAATCCTTGGGCTAATTATTGCAGATATTTTATATAAAAAATTTCCAAATGAACCTGAAGGTGACCTCACACGAAGAATGCATCATCTGGTAAATGAGGATACTCTTGCCAAGATAGCACGAGATATAGCACTGAATGAGCATATAAGATTGAGCAATAATGAAGAAAAAACAGGCGGAAGGGATAAAAGTGCAATCTTATCTGATGCGTTGGAGGCACTTATTGCTGCGATATTTCTGGATAGCGATTACCAATGTGCATATAATTTTATTTCAATGCATTGGGCAAATTATTTGAACTATAATGAGCCACCGCCGATCGACCCGAAGACAGAATTACAAGAATGGTGCCATTCGAGAGGTATTGGATTACCTGTATATGTCGAGGTTGAGAAGCGTGGGCCTGATCATAGTCCGGAATTTACGGTCAATGTCATTTTGAATAATGAATTCGAGGTAAAAGCCGTGGGAAATACGAAAAAACAGGCAGAACGTAATGCTGCGGTAAAAGCTCTTGGTAGTGAATATGTTAAATCTTAAAGGCAACCAAAAATGTGGGTACATAACAATAGTAGGCCCAACGAATGCTGGAAAATCAACATTATTAAATTCAATACTTGGTAGAAAATTATCAATCGTATCTCATAAGGTTCAGACGACAAGAACACGAATTCAGGCGATATTAACAAAGGAAACATCTCAGCTGATATTGATAGACACTCCTGGTCTTTTCAATCCAAAAAGATTTAAGGATAGGTCCTTCATAAAAGAGGCAATTACAAGCTTGGAACGCTCAGATGTCATTGTTTATATGGTAGAGGCCCAAAAAGGGTTTGACAAGGATGCATACAAGAGCCTTGGCAAGATGACTACAAATCAAGAAATCATAATCATTATCAACAAGATTGACCTTGTCAGAAAACCCGATTTATTAAAATTAATGGATGACATAAAAGGCAGCATAAATCAAAATGACATCTACCTCTTGTCGGCATTGAAAAATGATGGGGTTAGAGAGTTCTTGGACGTTCTGATTTCTAAAATTCCGAAAAGAGAATGGGAGTTTCCCGCAAATCAGTCCACAAACATCTCTGATAAATTTCTTGCTGAAGAATTTACGCGGGAGAGAATATTGTATCATGTGCACAAAGAGATACCATATTCAGTTATAATCGAAACCGAAAAATGGGATGAGAAAAAGAAGAACGAGGTTCAAATACACCAAAACATTTACGTAAATAATAGCAATCATAAGAAAATAATTCTTGGTAAGAATGGGGATAAAATAAAACAAATATCAATGCAGGCAAGGCAAGAAATCGAAAGGCACCTCGGCAAAAAAATACACCTTTTTTTGTTCATAAAACAAAAAAAGAAAAATACAGCTATAGAACTCATAGAATAAGGTTGCGTGTATGAGTGGCAAATATTTAGGAAGCTATTGTGAATTTTGAGGACATAGGTATCGTCATATCCGTGCGAAAACACGGTGAAAGTTCTGGTATACTTGAACTTATAACAAAGAGTCATGGACGCCACCTCGGACTCGTCAGAGGGTATCAGTCAAAGAGTAATAAATCAATTTTACAGCCTGGTAGTACAATTAATTTCAACTGGAGATCACGACTTTCTGAGCATCTTGGTGTTTTCTCCTTCGAATTACATACCTCACGCTCATTAGGCCTAATGAAAAATAAATTTGCAATCCTGGTTCTTCAAAATTTGATTTCGCATTTAAGATTACTGCCGGAAAGAGAAAATGTCACAGAAATTTATAGCCAAACTGAAGCAGTACTTGATCAGTCCCACGAAAATTTTGAGCAAGTTAAAAGCTTTATTTTATGGGAATTAATGTATTTGAGGGAAATTGGTTATGGTATTGATATATCAGAATGCGCAGTAACAAAATCTAAGGATAATTTAAAATATGTCTCTCCAAAATCTGGTAGGGCTGTAACACAAGAAATTGGCTTGCCCTATAAAGATAAACTATTAGAGATTCCAGAATTTATACGTGATGCAAAATATACGGACCGTGATGATCTATTAAAAGGGCTCTTATTAACAGAATATTTTTTGAAAAGGGATGTATATAAGCCATTACAATTAAAAGTAACAAGTTTTCGTGCTAGTCTTTACAAACTTATAAATAGTTTTGAGACATAGATTGTGACTGATAATATTGAAGAGATTAATATAAAATCTGACTTTATTGACCTTCTGAAAGAAAAATACTTATCCTACGCTCTATCGACAATCACCGATAGGGCTCTTCCTGACGTAAGGGATGGACTTAAACCAGTCCATAGAAGACTTTTATTTGCAATGTCTGAACTTAAGCTCGGTTCTGAGGAGTCATTTAAAAAATGTGCCAGGGTTGTTGGTGACGTAATAGGTAAGTATCACCCGCATGGAGAGCAAGCTGTTTATGACTCTCTTGTTAAACTTGCACAAGATTTCTCTCACAGATATCCGCTGATACAAGGTCAGGGCAATTTTGGAAACATTGATGGTGACAATGCTGCTGCGATGAGATACACGGAGTCCAGATTAACAAGAGTTTCCGAATTAATTATGGATAAGATTAATGACGGCACCACAAAATTCATCAGGAATTATGATGAAACCGAGTACGAGCCAACCGTCTTTCCATCCTCCTTTCCAAATTTACTTGCAAATGGCTCGAGCGGGATTGCTGTAGGAATGGCTACAAATATACCGCCACACAATATAATCGAGATACTTGAAATGGCTGAATTACTCATTGAGAACGAGGACATTGATGGCGATGCTTTAATGAACAATTTCAATGGCCCAGATCTGCCAACTGGAGGTGTGATTGTGTCAACTAAGGAGGAAATCCACGAGATCTATCAAAAAGGCAGGGGCTCGCTAAAGATCAGATGCAAATGGGAAGAAGTGAAAATTAACAACAGCTACGTAATAAAAATCACAGAAATTCCGTTTGGGATTCAAAAATCGAAGCTTATTGAGAAACTAGCTGATTGCATTCTGTCAAAAACAATAAAAAATATTGCTGATGTGAGAGATGAGTCTGATGAAAATGTATGTATTATAATCAAACCAAAAAACGCAAGTATTCCAGCCCTTCAGATTATGGGTAACCTATATAAATTTACAGATCTTGAAGTAAATTTATCAATAAATATGAATGTTCTACAAGGTGGAGAAGGGAAAATACCAAGAGTCTTAAGCTTGAGAGAAATTATTATACAATGGCTTGATCATCGACACCAAATTCTGATCAAAAGTAATGAGTTTTACCTGGAAAGGGCTGAGAAAAAGATACACAACCTCGAGGGCTACCTAATTGTTTACATGAATATCGACCAGGTAATTTCAATAATTAGGAATAGCGACACACCAAAAGCTGACTTAATTTCAGAATTTGATATATCAGAAACCCAAGCAGAGTCTATTTTGGAAATGAAACTGAGATCTCTCAGAAAACTCGAGGAAATATCGTTGAAAAATGACTTAAAAAAATTCAAGAAGCAGAGAAAAGAGATAAAAGAAATTCTTATTTCTCCTTCCATTCAAAAATTAAGAATGCTTGAGGAGATTAATGTACTCAAGAATTTATTTACTGAAGACAAAAATTTATCAAGTATGTCGAGGCGGCTAACCCTAATTCAGGCTCCATCCGATATTGAGTTGGAAAACTGTGATGAAGAGTTCTCCGTAACGGTCTTCCTTACTGAAAAAGGTTGGATAAGAACTGTTGAGGGTCACAACGTAGATGAGGATGCCATCAAGTTAAAGGATCAAGATAAGCTACTGTGCACTGCAAAAATTACGACGGAAAAAAAGCTGCTGATATTCACAAACATCGGAAAAGTATATTCCATTCATGCAAATAAATTAAAAATAAATAATAATGATTTTGAGCCAATTAGGAAGTATTTGAATTTGACTCAGGACGAATACATATTGCATGTTAACGAATATTCATTAGATGGTCCCGATCTAATTTTGATATCAAAAGAAGGCAAAGGAATAATATCAAAACAAAAAGAAATGCTCACATCAACACGTAATGGTAGATTAGTCATGAATCTTGCGCGAGGTATTTCCGTTTGCGCCGTCAGACAAGTTTCAGGTAGCCATATTGCTGTGATAAGTGACTCAGGAAATCTACTCGTTTTCAGTCATAAGGATATAAAAAGATTAAGCCGTGGGTCTGGTATAATTTTTCAAAAACTTAAAAATGGTACCATTATTGACATCACCTCAGCCAATCCGAATGAAGTAATCAATCTAGTGAATAAAAACACTAGCAGATCTATTATAAAAATAGATGCAAGTGATTATTTAGGTGAGAGGGGGAGAATTGGAAAAAGCTTAAAACTCAGAAATAGTTCAAACATTCCACTTCTAAGGTTTTTTAAGTAAAATATAACTTCAGATTACTCTTTAGCGATGTGTAAAGTCTGAGTTGGGTAAGCAAAATCAATTTTTTCATCTTCAAATTTTTTGAAAATTGCATAATTAATATTTTGTATGATATTCATATATTCTATGTAGTCATTTCCAGGGACGGATACATAAAAAACAACTTCAAATAGAAGTGACGAGTCCCCAAGGCTTTTGAAGTTTGCTCGCTCAAAGCGTGCATTCTCCGTTTTCTTTATTATTTCTTCAATAAAATTTGGAATTTTTGTAAGTGATTTATATGGTGTTTGATAAACTACACCTATATTGATTAGCGCTCTTCTCTCTTTCATTCTTCTGTAATTTCGGACTCTACTTGCCAGCAAGTCAGCATTTGAACAAACCAGCTCTTCACCAGACAGCGCCCTTATTCTGGTAGTTTTTATCCCAATCTGTTCTACGGTACCTGACATTTCACCCACTACTATGTAATCATCTATCTCAAAGGGTTTATCTAATACTATAGCAAGGGATGCAAATAAATCACCGAGTATATTTTGAGCAGCCAGTGCTATTGCTATGCCACCAATACCTAATCCTGCAACTAGTGCAGTTATGTCAATACCAATATTTTCAATGCATAATAATAGAGCGATTGACCAAATCGCTGATCTCGTAAAGAATTTGATGAGTGAAACTGCATTTTTTACGGCGCTTTTCTTTGATGATGTCTTTAATTTATTACTTTTTGCGATTAAATGAACCAAGATGCCATCTACAATATATGCAAATTGTATGAAAAATATTATGTATAAAAGTGTGTTAACTACGCTTGCAAATGAATAGTTTTGAAATAAAGTTTTTGTAATAAATAAGAATAAAATCAATAAAACTGCAATATTGTGCAGCCTGTCCAGTGTTATGTTTAAGACAGCCAAAAAATTATTTTTATCTTTTATGTAATTAATTGTTCTATTTTTTGACCAGATGAAGAATAAATAAAGAATAATTGACAAGATCAAAGAAAATCCACCGAGCATCAAAACTTCAACATAATTACTTGTAAGGTTACTCAAGTTCATTTGGTCATCCTGAAATTTTCTTTGCAACATCGAGCGCTGCATATGTCAATATACCATCAGCGCCAGCCCTTTTAAAGCACAATAAGGTTTCCATTATTATATTATCATATTCTATCCAGCCATTCATTGAGGCTGCCATTAGAGATGCATATTCACCGGATACCTGATATGCAAAAGTTGGAACTTTTAAGTGTTCTTTTATTTTGCAGATGACATCCAGATATGGTAAACCTGGCTTAACCATAACCATATCAGCGCCTTCACTTATATCGAGTTCTGCTTCTCTGAACGCCTCATTACTATTTGCAATATCCATTTGATACGTCTTTTTATCACCAATCAAATTCTTATTTGATTTAATCGCATCTCTGAATGGTCCATAGTAATTTGATGCGTATTTTGCCGCATAAGACATAATTATTTTATTCTGATAATTATGGCTTTCCAGGGCTTCTCTGATTTTTAAAACTCTGCCGTCCATCATATCTGATGGTGCAATAATGTCTGTACCAGAATCACATTGATTAATCGCTTGTTTTATTAAGATTTCTATTGTTTCATCATTCGCTACCACGTTATTTTTTATTACACCATCATGGCCATGCGAAGTATATGGATCTAATGCCACATCTGTCATTACTCCCATATTTGATACTTTATTTTTTATTTCTGATACTGCCCTGCAAACAAGGTTATCTGCTTTGTATGACTCCTCAGCGTGATCTGTTTTTAGGTTACTATCTATAACTGGAAAAATAGCAATTAGAGGTAAACCGATATCCTCGGACTCTTTTGCGACCTCAATTATGCGGTCGATAGTGTATCTATTGACCCCAGGAAGCGAATTTATTGGCTCAATCTTATTATTACCTTCCATCACAAATACTGGTAGAATGAGATCGCTGGTTGTTAAATTATTCTCACAAACTAATCTTCTTGACCAGTCTGATTGTCTATTCCTCCTCATTCTATTTAATGGGTAACCTTGCATACTATTTTTAATCATTTAAAGAATTTAACGTGATGTTTATGAATCATATATATTATAAACCAATATAAAATATAAGCTTTTCAAAATATAGTAAAATTTAAATAATGAGAAAACTACAAAATCAATCAAGGCAATTAATTAGAAGTTTTTTTTATTTTTTATCAGCCTGCCTTTATTTAAATTCTACCAATATTTATGCAAATATTTACGATCAAATTGATAATTTAGATAGAAGTGATCTTTTTTATGTTGAAGATCTAATTACTGATCCTTCACCGAATAGCATTGCTCATATTGGTGACCAATTCATATTACCCGTAACCTCTGATGAAACCATACTAACGTATGAATCTTATCTTGAATTCACTGATATAATAAAGATGTACCAAAAAATACTCAAATCAGGTGGTTGGCAGGAAATTAAAATTGATGGAGAATTAAGTATCGGTGATGTGTCGCCAGACATCATTATATTACGAAACAGATTAAAGATGACGAATGATATAGTTGAAGATAGAGGTATAGCCGATATTTTTGATATTTTTGTTGAGGAGGGTCTAAAAAAATTTCAATTTAGGCATGGCATTACCCCTACTGGGATATTAGATGAAATAACCAAAGATGCACTAAATGTTCCAGTTGAAGATAAATTGAAAATTTTAGGCACCAACAAAACTAGGCTATTGAATTATATGTCAGGTTTGGGATCTAAGCATATTTTCGTAAACATACCAGGTAACTATCTGCTCGCCGTAAATGAAAATAAAATTGAGTTTCAAACAAAAGTAGTTGTAGGCAGAGATGAGAGGCAGACACCAATTATATCAAGCAATATATACGAAATAAATTTCTTCCCATTTTGGCATATACCTGAGAGCATTGTTGAGAAGGACATATCCAAGGCGATGCAAATTGATAGTGAATATTTGAAAAAAAATAATATTTTAATTTATCAAGATTACTATTATGAGGATACAATTAATCCCGATTATATTGACTGGTATTCAGAGGAGCCGACACTTTTTAAGTTTCGGCAAAACCCTGGCTATTCGAATTCATTGGGAGTTGCAAAGATTAACTTTGCGAACAAGCATGCAGTTTTTTTGCATGACACCCCAAATAAATCATTATTTAGCGACGGCCAAAGATTCTTTAGCTCAGGTTGTGTGAGAGTACAAAACATAGATGATCTTATTCAATGGTTATTATCCCCAAACAAGGGTTGGACAAGAAATAAATTAGAAAATATCTTAAGCATTGCACAGACAACGACGGTAAGGATGGACATAGAAATACCAATTAAGATAGGTTATTTGACTGCATGGAACGACAATGGTCTGGTGCATTTTAGAGAGGATATATATGGAAAGGATCCTATACAAAAATGAATTAATTGTAATTAATAATATTTCTAATTTGGCCTATAAACAGCAAAGAGAATCTGATAAATTTAAAAATAACAACCCTATAAAATATTTGTAATTTATTCGATAAAATATTATGTATTATCTATGGCAAAGCGCATGAAACACAAATATAATCAATACGTAGAAGACTCCATAAATAGCATTATTAGTGAAGGTCGTTACAGAACATTTGCTAATATTACGAGGGCATGCGGTAATTATCCAAAAGCAACCCTCTACAATGACGATGGTTCGGAGCAACAAATTACTGTCTGGTGCTCAAACGATTACCTTGGCATGGGGCAACATAAAGATATTATAAGTTCTATTAAATCAACTCTAGATACCGCTGGTGCTGGCTCAGGTGGGACTCGTAATATATCAGGTACAACAAGTCAGCATGTATTATTAGAGAGTGAGATTGCATCTCTACATAAAAAGCAGGCAGCGCTTCTATTTACATCTGGATACGTTGCTAATGATGCGACGTTATCAACCCTCTCAAAAGTTATTCCAGATTTAGTTATGTTATCGGATGAAAATAATCATGCTTCCATGATAGAAGGCATCCGTCACGGGGGTGCGTCAAAGATGATTTTCAAACATAATGATATGGCAGATTTAGAAGGTAAACTGAGGCTACTTGGAACTGAAAAAAATAAAATAATTGCGTTCGAATCAGTATATTCGATGGATGGCTACACTGCAAAGATTAAAGAAATTTGTGATCTTGCTGAAAAATATAATGCCTTAACATACATAGATGAAGTTCATGCAGTTGGTATGTATGGTGAAAACGGAGCGGGCCTTGCGGAGCAAGAAAAGCAGATGAACAGAATTGATATAATTGAAGGAACTCTTGCAAAGGCATATGGATTAATGGGTGGTTACATTGCAGGCGACAAAGTAATGATCGATGCAATAAGATCATTTGCGCCGGGTTTTATCTTCACAACATCATTTCCACCCTCAATAGCGGCTGGAGCAAGAACAAGTATAAACCACCTAAAAAATTCGTCGCTTGAGAGAGATAAAATGCATCAAAGTGTATCAATTATAAAGGACAAGCTGACACAAAGACAATTACCTGTAATCGATAATGACAGTCATATAATCCCAATTATTGTTGGTGACCCAGTTTTGACAAAGAAAGTAACAGATCAGTTATTAAATGACTTTAGCATATATGTGCAGCCAATCAACTATCCAACAGTTCCGAAGGGCACCGAAAGGCTTCGAATAACCGTTAGCCCTCATCATACTCTTGCAGATATTGATCATTTAGTTGAATCGCTTGATGTTATATGGAAAGACATGAATATTGCTCGTGCGGCGTAAAAAATAAATATTACAAATGGAGATAAAATGAGAAACGATTTTTTAAATACAACAATAGCAGATACTGACCCTGAAGTTTCTGAAGTGATTGGTAAAGAGGGGGGAGAAAAAATTCGAAAAGATTTTTTCAATGCATCAATTTCAGATGTTGACCCAGAAGTATCCGAGTCGATCAGTAGAGAAATAAAGAGACAAAAATATGGTATAGAGTTAATTGCATCAGAGAATATTGTTTCTAGAGCTGTGTTGGAGGCTCAAGGTTCAATCCTGACTAATAAATACGCCGAGGGATATCCTCAAAAAAGATATTATGGTGGATGCATGTTTGTCGATGAAACAGAGCGGCTGGCAATAGATAGGGCAAAAGAGCTATTCAAATGCTCCTATGCGAATGTTCAACCTCACTCAGGATCGCAAGCCAATCAAGCTGTGATGCTGGCTTTATTAAAGCCCGGTGATACTTTTATGGGAATGTCACTTGCTGCAGGCGGCCATCTTACACATGGTGCTGCACCAAATTTATCAGGTAAATGGTTTGAAGCTATCCATTATGGTGTAAGAAAAGATGATGCACTTATTGATTTTGATGAAATTAGGAAACTTGCGCATGAAAAAAAACCAAAATTAATAATTGCAGGGGGCTCAGCGTATCCAAGAATAATTGATTTCAGTAAATTTAGGGAGATATGTGACGAAATTGGCGCCTACCTTCTTGTGGATATGGCCCATTTTTCAGGTTTAGTTGCTGGTCTTGCATATCCAAGCCCTTTTCCATACGCTGATATTGTCACGAGCACAACTCACAAGGTCCTCAGAGGTCCAAGGGGTGGTTTGATACTTGCAAACGATGAGGAAATTGGAAAAAAACTCAATTCAGCTATATTTCCCGGTCTTCAAGGCGGTCCAATGTGCCACATAATTGCCGCGAAGGCAGTTGCATTTCGAGAAGCTCTAACAAACGAATTTAAAGAATATGCGAAGCAGGTCGTCAATAACTCAATAGCTTTGGCAGAGTCCGTTAGATCTAGAGGTTTTAATATCGTATCTGGTGGTACTGAAACGCATTTATCTTTGGTTGATTTGAGGCCAAAAGAGCTTACCGGTAAGATTGCCGAGAAATCGCTTGAGAACGCTGGGATTACATGTAATAAAAATGGTATTCCATTCGACCCTGAGTCGCCGTTCATTACGTCCGGTATTCGCCTTGGAACTCCAGCTGCTACATCACGTGGATTTAAAGAAGAAGAATTCAAGATGGTTGGCAATCTTATCGGCGATGTTTTAGAAGGATTATCAAAAAATAAGGAAGATAACAGCTTGACTGAAAAAGCAGTTCTCAAAAAAGTTGAGAAATTATGTGAAGAGTTTCCAATTTATCCATCATTATAGTAATTTTTTAAAATGAGATGTCCGTATTGCTCAAATAAAGAAACTCAGGTAAGGGACTCCAGGCCTTCAGAAGATAATTCAACAATAAGACGACGAAGAGTTTGTCCCGGTTGCGGTGGGAGATTTACCACTTTCGAGCGAGTTCAGCTGCGTGAACTCTATGTTCTGAAGAGAACTGGTCAAAAAGTTGTTTTTGATAGAGATAAACTGATGCGCTCGGTTCAAGTTGCAACAAGAAAAAGGCCTGTTGATATTGATAAATTAGAGCAAATGGTTTCAGGTATTGTGCGTCAACTTGAAAATCGTGGTGATACAATCATTAGCAGTGAACTCATTGGTACCTTGATCATGGAAGGACTCAGACAAATTGATGATGTATCCTATGTTAGATTTGCGTCTGTTTATAAAGATTTTCGTGAAGCGAAAGACTTTGAAGAGTTTCTAGAAGAAATCTCAGATGCCAATAAGTAAGCTCGGGTAGCCTAAAATCATGAATTATAATTCTACAGATATACGTTATATGCGATATGCTCTGCAGATTGCAAAAATAGGACAAGGTGACACCTGGCCAAACCCAGCAGTTGGCTGTGTTATTGTTTCTAACTTTGACAGCAAAAAAGAGAAACCTGCAATTATCGGGACAGGTTACACAAATAAGGGTGGAGTGCCACACGCTGAAATAATGGCAATGAGTTCCGTGAATAAAAACATAGATGGGGCAACTATGTATGTTACATTGGAGCCATGCTGCCATATTGGAAAAAGTAAGCCGTGTACACAGGCAATAATTAAAAATAATCTAAAGCGTGTTGTTATCGCAATGGTAGACCCAAACCCTCTCGTAGCAGGAAAGGGCATCCAGGAATTAAGAAAGAATGGTATAGAGGTGATTGTTGGCTGTTGTGAGAGCGAAGCCGAAGAACAAAATTATGGTTTTATTCAGAGAATTACTCAGAATATGCCACGGATCACGGCTAAGCTAGCGGTTACAGAAGATAATTTCATTTGTAGAAAAGATGATAAAAGAATAAAAATCACTAATGAGTCTGTTGATAAGTATGTACACCTAATGAGGGCAAGACATGATGGAATCCTTATTGGCAATGGCACATATAAAAAAGATAATCCACAACTTACTGTGCGTTTAGATGGCTATAATAGGAGCCTGCATCAGTTTTTACTCTCATCAAATGGTGAGATTAAAGCAGATTCAAACTTATTTATCGAGAGACAGAATAATGACCTGACAATAATTACCAGTGATGAAGCTAAACAATCAACTTTGAAAGGCTTGGAGGCGAATGGGATTAGAGTTTTGAGTGTAAAAAAAGATCTTAAATCAGGCCAACTTGACCTACATAAGGCTTTTGAAAATATTGCAAAAATTGGTATAAATAATCTCTTTGTTGAGCCTGGCGTAATACTTTTTGGAAGTCTTATAGAAAGCTCTTTACCTGATGATATAATAATATTTAAGAGTCATGAGAGGCTGAAAGAATTCGGCTTAAAAGTTCCACAAATAAATCAACTACTAGAAGATAAGAATAGTAAGTATCAAAAAAACTATGAAAAGATTATTTTTGACACTAGTATGTTTCATTACAAGAAAATCATATAGGGGCCGAATGTTTACTGGTATAGTTATTGATGTTGGTATAATAAAAAGTATCAAAAAAAAGAAAAAAGAAATCGAGATGACGATTTATACCGAGAAGATTGCATCACTCAAGGAGGGTATGTCAATATCATGTGCTGGCATATGCTTAACTGTAGTCAGTTATGAAAATTATGAGAACGGATACCTATTTAATGTATACATCTCAAATGAGACGCTATCCAAAACAACTCTGGCGAACTATGAGGTTGGGGATCAAATAAATCTTGAAAATAGTCTTGCTTTAGGGGACGAAATGGATGGACATATTGTTCAAGGTCATGTTGACGGAGTTGCAGAAATTATAAAAATTGAACAAGATGGCGAGTCCTCAAGATTTACTTTCAGAGTTAAATCAGATCTCATCAGATTCATTGCGCCAAAAGGTTCAGTCGCTTTGGATGGGACATCGCTCACAGTTAATAATGTGGATGGTGATAAGTTTGATGTAAACTTAATACCCTATACATTAGATCATACAACTTGGAAAAATAACCGCAAAGGTGATGGAGTAAATATCGAAGTTGATATACTCTCAAGATATGTATTGAATGATAATAGTAAGACAAAAGAAGTTTGGCATAAATGACAACAAAAAAAATACTGATTATTGATGCATATTATTATGACGAAGTGTCAACTAATTTATTGAATGGAATTAACTCTGCATTAGGAGATGAATTCAAAGATTTAAATTTGAATCCAGATTATATTGTTGTAGCTGGGGCATTGGAGATTCCACAGGCAATAAATCTCATTCTGAAAAAAGTGAGCTATGACGGTATAATTGCTGTAGGCTGTGTAATAAGGGGAGAAACGAGTCATTATGATATTGTTGCTGATAATTCTGCCCGAGGGATAATGGAGCTTTCATTCAAATATGGTATTCCAATAACAAATGCCATACTTACCGTAGATAATTACGATCAGGCAATCGCAAGGTCAAAAAATAGGGGGCAGCATGCGCTCAAGGCACTAATTGGTCTCATGAATATCGGCGCATAAATGTCTAAAAAATCAAAAAGTTTAACTCGATTGGTAATTGTTCAAGCTTTATATCAGATGGAGATGGCTGGAACTGATATAACGGACATTATAAATTCACTCGAAGATAGATTAATATTTGATAATAATTTT